>Ga0315908_10002755_pt1 | contig 12785 bp, 9 predicted proteins | sample LakEriMetagenome_12_FD_203520 | JGI IMG/M metagenome (GOLD analysis project Ga0315908, IMG submission 203520) | Freshwater fungal communities from buoy surface, Lake Erie, Ohio, United States - Buoy 4 MA124 | ecosystem: Environmental > Aquatic > Freshwater > Lake > Lake biofilm | place: USA...
ACTTCTATGTCGTTTTGAGCAGAGCTGGAAGGAGAGTCACTCTCAGAAGAAGAGCTACTAGTAAAATGGGTACTAATTAGAAAGTCACTTAGGATGAAGCTAAAAACTGGTTTGTTTAAAAGTATGATGGAATTCTAGTATGATTTCATTTCTATTTTCTATTATTTAAATTTTATTATATATATCTATATTAATATTAATAATTGTTATTTTATATATTAATGTTTTATATCAAATGAACTGCCAGTAAAGTTTGTTAGTTTCTTTATTTAATATAAACTGAGCAATAGAGTTACTATGAGGTCTTTAATAACCATCTGACCATTGCCTTAAAATATTTGCAAATTATTGATGTTTTTAATTTTATTCATTGCATTTAAATGAGTATATTTATGACTTAAATGGATTTATAGCTGTAGTAATAGTTAAATCAGTGGGCATTTCATCATCAGCATTTAAATTCACACCAATCATGTGAACAGCATTCATTATTGAAGTATAAGATAAAAGCAGTTGATTTTATTATTCATTTTATTTTATTTTTTATTATTCATTTTATTCTATCTTTATATTTTCATTTTATTTTATACTTTATAACTCATTTTTATTACTATCTTCATCATCATTTAATATTTAGTCTATTGTTTTATTGTATGAATTTTCACAACCTATTTGTATCAAAATTGCATTATTTGACGAAAATTTTTTAGCTAAATATCCAGCCAAAATTGAAGGTAGTAAAATATTCTGCATGTCTTATTAAAATTAGTCGCATAAATTATCTTGTAATTAATTTTGAAAAGGAATGAAAATAATAGAGTCAAATTTTAAATTGAATTTTTTAATTTAAATATTTAAATCATTTAAATAATTGTTATTTACTAATTTATCTTTATCAATCAATATATTATCTTTAACCATATCATTAATTTAAAAATCTAAATTAAAAACTCTCCAATTTCCTTAAAACTCTTTGACTATTTAATGAGCTAATGGATTAGCTCCTCCAACCAAAATAACATTTTTATTAGTAACTCTAATCCTATATTTAAAAAAATCATATAAAGAATTATAAACTCTTTTAGACCACCTGATATAAATGGGGACCTTTTATAAATTAGACATTTAATTAAAGATAATTATATTTGTTTATCTTAATTAATTTATAATAGATTATAAATAAAATGAAGATAGTTTTGATATTATTGTTATTAATATTAAGTGAGTCCACTTTACAACATGAATATAAACAAACCCACAAATAAAAGTTGAGGAAACAGAAAAACAAAGTTAAACACAGGAAATAAGAAGATTAAGTAGAATTATTAAAATTAGATGTGAGACTAGATTAAGAATAAATGGCAGAAGTAATAGGAGGAACAGATTTTGTGACTTTTGAAAAATTCAAAATCCTTATGAAAAATAGAGGTTTGATTCCAGGAGAAATCCAGTTTTTATTCAATACTGCTGATAGAACTAAATCTAACAAAATAAAACAAGTAGAATGGACTTCATTTTTCAGAGTTTTTATAGAGCCTTTTGAGAAATGTGATGAAGATAAGAACTATTTGCTTAATAAGGATGAGTTGGTCAAGTGTTTAGATGAAGATGATTATTTGAAAGAATTAAGGGTAAAGGATGTTAATGTCGAAAAACTTATGGAGTTATTATATAAAGACGAAGAACACCTCATCAACTTCGCAGATTATATGTATTTGAGGAGAGTCAATTTGGCTTGGGGAGACTGTGCAGGAGGGTATACACATATATATTTTATATAATATCTCCATTTATATTTTATATAATATTTATATCTATATTATATATAAATATATTATTTATTAATTTATATAATATATACAAATATTAATTACATATAATATAAAGTATTAATAAAAAAAATATGTATATAAAAATGTATATATTAATAATAGAACAATGATGAGTCGTATTTAGGTACCTTGTGGATTCAAGATGGTAGTTCCAGGAATGATAGCAACTGAACAAGACGTGAAATAAGTTTTTGACATTGTGATGGCATTTTCAACAGGGAAAGCCTCATAAATGGAACCATACTTATAATTAGTAGATTTTATCCAAACTTCCTACATCTACTACTTCTTTTATGCTTTCCAAATCCCTTACTCAACTGGACTTGTCAAGAAATCAGATATGAAGAGAGCCGTAGATTACTAAATAGTATAAATTGGTCTTAATGCCAACATTATAGATAAAATCTATGGAGAATTATCTGAACTTAATTTCAAGACATTTTCAGTTTCTCTAATCATTTTCTAACAATTCAGGAAATATTCTAAAGTGAACAAGTATGGAATGAGTGAAGAGGAATTCATAGAATGTCTAAAGCAACATACTTTTAATAGCAATTTCCTTAAAAGTGTTGAGAATGTTTATATTCCTGATTTTAAGGAATATGAAGAAGCTTCATTCAAGCCAGAAGTAGAATGGAAAGAAAGAGACTTTTTAGTTACTTTTCTTTAGACTAGCTATAAATAAAAAAAGCACCTTTCTCATCAGAGGAAGCATCATCATTAATTAAAGCATAGATAAATGGAAGATGAAACTTAATCTTCTCTCAATTAGATAAAGCAATTAAGGTTCAAGACAAAAAAGGATGATCCTTCTTATGATGAGGATAAACAAAAGTTAGTATATAGATAATTTGAGTTCAAAAACAAGTAGTCTCTTGATTTCCCCCATTTCCTTCGATACTTTAAGTTTACCTGGCTTTTTATTAACTATGACACCAATGGTAATGGCTTTTTGAATTATTAAGAAATCAGAAATGGTATTGAGCAATATGAAGCTCCTATTCCTCTCTCTTTATAGGAAACTTAATGGCTATAATGGTCTATGGATTTTGTTGCCAATCCAGTATTAGATGAATTCGATTTAAAATAATGGTACAGTTAGGCTCAATTCCATGATGTGTTTGATTTCTATAAATAAAGTGCTTTTACTAGTTTCATCACCGAACCTAAGTTGAAGATGGCTCTTTATCAATTAGGTTATAAAACTACTCCTATGACTCTTGATTTAAGTAAAGTTAGTAAGGATCCTACTACTCAAAAGCCGTTATATAATTATTGGACTGCTTTTAAGTTAACTGTCAAGGAGGAAATTATTAGTTAGAAGTAGCATAATTTCTAGGTTATTGAAGATATTGTTAAGGATGTTGTTAAGTTATGAAAATCTTTTTATTTTATTTATCTTTTTATTTATCTTATATCTTTGTAAAATTATTTTACATTTACATTTATATAATATTATTTTTATTATATAAATAGTCTATTTAGAAAAATAATTGTTATCAATTAAAAATAACTTAAATTTTAATTTTATTTGAATGCTATTTTTTCATTTATTAAATTTTTTATATTTTACTTTATTCCCATATTTTTATTGCTTATTTACATAAAAAATTTCTAACTCTTTAATTATTTAATAAAAATTTTTTATTTCACATTAAATATAATTTATAAATAATAATAATAATTATATATTAATATAATTATTAGATTTATCACAATTGATATTAATTATAATTTAATATAATATAAATTAAAAATAATAATTGATTAATATTAAATGGAAAAACAATAATAATAATTAGAAGTATATAAGTATAAAGAAGAAATAATAAATTTAGTTTGTGAAAATAGTGTAAATAATAAATAAATAATAAAAAGATAAGTATAATTACAGGAGAAACTGGTTGTGGAAAATCAACTTAAATAGGGTAATTTTTACTAGATAGTGATAAAGTAAAATAAAGTTTAAATTTAAAAACAGATGAAAAAATGAAAATAGTAATAACTCAGCCAAGAAGAATTGCAGCTATTAGTATGGCTAAACGAGTGAGTGAAGAACGCAAAGTAAAATTAGGTGAAGAAGTAGGATATTAAATCCGGTTCGAAAACAAAATAGATAAAGAGAAAACCTAAATAAGTTACATGACAGATGCAATACTATTGTAAGAAATAGTAAAGAACAAAGAATTAGTGAAAAAAAACTACAAAATAATAATAATAGACGAAGCTCATGAAAGAACAATAACGTCAGAAATAATTCTAAGCCTATTAAAAGAAGAATAAAAAAGAGGTAAAAAAGAATTAAGAGTAGTAGTTATGAGTGCATGTCTAGAAGTGAAGATATTGATATCTTACTTATCTCCATGCGGAGTTCTGGAAATGAAAGGAAGAGAATTTGAAGTAGAAATAATGTATGCTAGTTCTGGAATTGAGTTGAAGAGATAAGTAGAAGAAGCAGTAAATGCAGTTATTCGTATGCATCTTCATGAACCAGCAGGAGACATCCTAGTGTTTCTAAATGGATAAGCTTAATGTGAATAGGCAGTTTCACTTACTTATCATAAATTATCATTACTGTTAGAATAATCAAGGGAAGTTCCACCTATGTTGTTATTCTCCCTTTATTCTCTAATGACCAATTCTTAACAATAGAATGTCTTTACTCCTACTCCTATTCATACACGTAAAGTCATATTCTCTACCAACATTTCCGAAACCTCCCTCACAATTCCTAATATAGTTTATGTAATCGACAATGGCACTTTCAAACAACTTGATTATAATGTCAATACTGGAATGGAAAAGTTAATGGTTCACTAAATCAGCAAGAATTAAGCCAAATAAAGAGCAGGACGAGCAGGAAGGACATGTCATGGCAAATGTTATAGATTGTATACTTATGATCACTTCAAATCCTTGTAAGAATTCTCAATACCAGAGATACTCAGAGTAAATCTCAGTAGTAGTCTTTTATAATTGAAGTGTCTCAACATTGAGGATGTCATTAACTTTGATTACATTCAGAAACCCGATCGAGAAAACATTATAGCCAGTCTCAAATAACTCTATCTCCTTAATGCTATTGGTAGTGATAATAATATTACTAACTTGGGAATATAAATGAGTAACTTTCCAATTGAGCCTAAGTTTGCTAAGATATTAATCCTCAGCTTGTTTATTGGTGTTAGGGATGATATCATCACTCTATTGGCATTAATAAGCACTGAAAACATCTGGTAAAAAATCAATACTAATCATTAAAACATTCTATAAGCTTAAATAATCAAGTAAAAAGAGTTCAGTCTTAAATATGGCGATCATGATACTCTTCTTAGGATTTATAAAAAATGGAAAAAAACCAACTATAGTTAATCATTTGCTAAAAATTCTTATTTCAATTTACGGGCTTTGAATTAAGCCAAAAATATCGTAGATTAATTACAAAGTATTGCCAATAATTTAGATATGGAGAAATGTAAATAATTTATTTAATAAGATCATATTTATTAAATTTATCAAAAATCATTATAATAATAAATTAAAATAACTGATAGTGAGTTATTAAGAATGACAATCACTAGTGGATTGTTTTACAATTCTGCTAAAAATATTTACAATACTTCAAATTATATATTAATTAACGACGGAAAAGTAGTTACAGTAGATAAAAATTCAGTTTTTGTTTATTATAATGAATATCCTGAATATGTTATTTTTACTGAATTATTTAGTAATGATGGTGTTAATGCTCAAATAAAACTTGTTTCTAAAATTAAATAAGAATGGATTTAACCTTATTTAGATGATATAAAATCTCTTTAAAATTAAGACTTCATGTTAAAAATATAGAATCTTAAAAGAAAAGTAGATCCAGAAAAAGAAAAAGAAATTTAAATATTAGAAAGATTAGCTTAATAATAAGAAAAACTGCAAGAAGCAAAGGAAAGATTCCTTCAAAGAAAAAAGTTGGATAATATATGATATTAATTAATTATATTATTATGGGAATCCGGTAAATATAGCCGTATTTATATCGGTTTCTGGTAATGATTCCAGATGAACCAATCTATTAAAATATTATATTAATAAGAAGAATAATAAAATGATAAAAGATAGATAAAATAAGAAATAAATAGTAATAATATTAGATAATAAATGATAATAAAAGTGTAATATTTCATTTTTTCTTCTTGTTCCTGGCATCCTTTTTGCTCTTGATGTCAACTTTATTAACAGTGGCTTAAAGGGAGTGTTATAACTTCTAAGCCATGTCCTTATCAGTAGTCTTGAAAGTGTACAAATACTTTTTGCCTCTAAGTTTAAACTTTGTGATATTTTTTGTCACCTTTACGTACATGGTCTTCTTTTAAGCTTAAGTATTGGCTCCTTTCTTTTCTTCTCCTTTTGCTAAGTTCAAAAATTTCTTTACGTCGCTTATCTCTTTAGGCATTTAATCAATTATAAAAGATTTTATTAAATTTTTAATATCTTATTTATATACCTTAATTTTTATAATTTATATATATTATATTATTATATTTTAGGTGTAATTGTATATTTTTAATTATTTATAAATTTTTTATATTTTTATTATTTTAAGGAAAATTTGAATTGATAATTTTTTCATCTCAAATTTTTGTTCTGATAATTCATCTATTTATTTTAATTGTTTATTTGATTAACAGTCTTATTATTGGTAAAAATTTTTTCATAATTTGGGTTGATTTCAAAATTTAATTTTTTTTAAACAGATATCACATCTTAAAATTCTGACAAGAATGATTTGTTTTTTTATTAGTAATCAATTTAAAAATCTAAATACTACGTTTTTTTTTCAGGAGTTGAAAAATCTTGTTCTTTTTATTAAACATTAATATTTAAATTATTGAAATCGTCTATAAAATATTTTTGATTTGATAAAGAATTAATTTAAAAATTATTGATATTTTCTATTTACATTTAATTTTAATGCTCTGAAGATTGTTGACTATTAAATTAGTTTTACATGTATTTAATAAATTATATTTTTACTTAATATAAATAAAATTAATACACTAAATATTTTAAAATATATTCTTATTTAATATAATTTCATATATTTTAGTATACTACGTATCATTAAAATGGTTATTTTTTTATTATTTATATTTCATCTTTTAATTATTAATTTTCATTTATTAAATTTTTCTTTTCAAATAACTAATCAGTAATAATATTTTATATTTAATTCTAAAAATTAAAAAATAAATAGTACAATCTATATTTAAAATTGTCTTATTATTTCAACTTGTAAATTTTAAAAACTCTCTTACATTTAATTATTTATATATTCTTAATTTTCATTTAATACATCCTTTATAAATTATTTTTGATTATTAGTGAAATCTTAATTTAAATCTATTTTATTTTATACTTCTTTACTTATATTGTTATCATTTCTATTACTAACTATACTGTTGGTATTTAAATTATAAGATTAAAAATTTTCTTTTTATTTTAAATTTATATTATTTACTACCTATGCTGTAGTATTATTTGATTATTTTTAACCTTCTACCATATTTTAATTTGCCTTAATAATTTAAGAAGTCTATTTATTGTATTTTTAATAACTAATATCATCATATCTTTATTACTCTTCATTTGTTTTATTTTAATAATTTAAATCACCTAAGGTTTAAACATTTTCATTTTACTTAGACTATATTTATGATTGATTGAAGGATTTACTTTTAGAATGTGCTGGATTATTTTCAGATTTAAAAGAAGATTAAGTTTACAATAGCTATTTATCATCAATTTAAATACTTTTATGGGGAACATGATTATTATTATGATTTAAATTCTTATTAGAATTATTGGGATTATTAATAAGATTAGTATTGGTATTAGTATTAATATTAGGATGATTATTATGATTAGATGTAGTATTATAATTTGATGAATGATTATTAATTTGTTTAGAATAGAACAAACACCTCTAAATAGGATTAGGCTAATGTCCACTAAACAAAACTCTAGTAAGATCCTTCCTAAGATCATAGACAAAGAGATTACCTTGACTAGTTCCAATAGCGATAGAATGTCCATTATTATGGAAATCTCCAGATCTAATAGAATCCTCTAACTTGATATCCTTAACCATCTTTTTAATTCTAATATCATAGAATCTTATATAAGTATCTTCACTAACAGTCATCATAAAAACCTAATTAAAAGGACTAAAAACAATCTAATTGATTTATTCTTACATCCCAAACTTATTACTAAACTATTGTTATTATTATTAAGAGTAAATATCATAAACAACTGAACGAGTGTTAAGATCCCAAATAGTTACTGATCCATCCTATTGTCCAGTCGCTAATAAATTACTAGAGCTATGACTAAATCTTAGACATTATGTATTAGCAGTATTGTACAATTTACACATTTCCACATTCTCTTAAACTTCATCTTTCTCATTTATATTTAACTGTTTTATGTTATACACTATTATCTAACCCTCATTATTACAACTTGTTAATATATTATCAACTCTCCATTCCACCATATTTATTTAACTTGATTAACATTATAACATTTCCATTTTACGATTCTTTATATCATAAATTCTCAGATATCCATCTTCTCCACCTGAACCTATTAATTCTCCTGATTTGTTCAGTCGAGCTGTCTTTATTTCTTAATTCTCTTTATACTATTATAATATATTCCCTGTTTCTATATTTGTTATCAGGATTTTTCCATCTTATCCGCTTGATACCATTGCTCAGTTATTATTATTTATACATAATTCGTTTATTCTTCCAACATGATCCTTGTATTCTTTTATTGCTCTTTATTATTTGCTGTTGTTACTGTCTTCTTTGTGGTGTTAGATTGATTCACTACAGCTTAATAGTTCCATATTTATATTATTATTTAATTATTATTTGTATTATTTAATATTTTTACACAATTTTATATTATATATCATTAATATATTATTTATTATAAATTAAATAAATTTTATTTAATTAATCTTATATTTAAAATAGTTGATAATTAGAATAGATTATAAAGTAAATAAAATGTAATAACCTAACAAACAAATTCATCTGAATAAAAGAATAAATAATTACACCTTGATTAAATTTCTAGGTAAAGGATCATTTGGAGAAGTTTATTTAGCTGATAACTTAAATGATAATGAAAAATATGCAGTAAAAGTTATATAAAAAAAATCACTTGAATCAAGTGCTAAGCTTAAGGAGTTATTCTAAGCAGAGATATCAATAATGAGTAAATTAAATAATCGACACATTGTAAAGTTTTATGACATAATTGAAACTGTAAACAATTATTATATTGTTATTGAATATTGCAATTAATAAGACATGACATAATTGATAAAAAAATAAGGACATCTTACAGAAGAATAGGCCAAAATATTTCTAGAGTAATTGTTAGATGGTTTTAAAGAACTTCACTCTAAAAATGTATTGCATAGAGATTTTAAAACAGATAACATTTTTATAAATGATGGAATTTGTAAAATAGGTGACTTTGGTTTTTCAAAATAAGTTGCTAGTTCTTAATTTACAAATACAATTTTGGGGACTCCTTTAACGATGGCTCCTGAAATCATGATGAAGAAAAAATATGATAATAAATGCGATTTATGGTCATTAGGAGTCGTTTATTATTAAATGTTGTAAGGAGATTACCCTTTTAAAGCTTAGAATGAAATCTAGTTATTATAAAAGATTAAGAATAATCATATTGAATTTAAACATGAAATTTCATAATAAAATAAAAATTTTATTAGGAGCTGTCTTACATTAGAAGTTGAAAAAAGAATCAAGTGGAGTGAAATTTATAAACATCCCCTATTTTAAAATCAGTAAAATGATAAACATATCAAAATCAAGTAATTTAATTAGCTTTAAAATAAAGAATAAGTTTTTAAGTAAAATATTGATTTTTATTAAAATTAAGAATCAAAAGCTATTTTAATTGATGATGATGAACATGTTTAAATTTTACTAAAATAGTAAAATTAAAATATACTTTAATTGTAATAGTTGGAATAATAATAATAAATTTAAAAATAATATAAAGAATAATAATAGTAATTACAGTAATAATAATAATAACAATAGTAATAATAGCAATATTATAATTAATAACAATAATTAATTTAAAAATAATAATAAGAATAATAATAATTTCTTCAACTTAATAATCAAAACAACGAATAAATTAGTTAGTAAAAGTATTATTATTCTAATAATCAAGAAAATTATTAAAAAAATGATATTTACTAATAAAATTTAGAAAGAAGAATTAAAATGCTGGATGAAATAGAAGAAAATAAAAAATTTATAATAAATTATTAATAAAAATACTATTATATTTGTGAATTAGAAAGTTCTTTTGAAAATGAAAGTAGTAATTAAATAAAAATAAAATATATTGTTTTAAAGAAAATTCAAATAAGATTAAATAATTTAAAAGTAACTTTAGAAAATAGAGCTAATATTTTAAATCTAAAAAGTTTAAAAGAATTCTTATCAACTTAATTTGTTAAATAAATTATAGAAGAATTACAAAACTCAGTTTTAATATATGATTTATTATTAGAAGATTAAATATAGATTATAAAAAACTCAAATATAGAAAATAAGTTAAAAAGCGAATTAATTAATTTATCATAATAAGATATCTTAAAAAATAATAATATTGAGAAAGACATTAATGAATAAATTATGAGTGAAATATTTTAATATGATCTTTAAAATATTGAAAATATTAAATTATTAAATCATATTTCAGATTTGCTTGATATTATATTGATAGACTCATCTATGATGTAAATATCTAACTATAATAAATAAAAAATTGAAAGATAGAATTTTCCTTTATATTCATTAAAGAAAAGTATTGAAGAAAAAATAAATTTCTATTATAGTTAATGAAATTAATAATTATATTTAATTGAATTATACAATTATTATAAAATTTTTATGAAATTTATAAAAATACATGTTTATTTAATTTTATATTTTATGAAATTTTATTTTAATAAAAATAAAATTTTATTATGATAGCTATATAATATTATTTATTATATTAAAATTTATATATTATTTTATAATATTTTATAATTTTATCAAACAGTTATTAAAGGTTATGATGCTTCTATATCTTAAGTTGTTTTTCCCATGAAAACAAGAATAAAACATATAATTGCTACTACTATTAATTCAATAATTAATATTAGCCAAATAGTAGTATTTCTATAAAATACCGAAGCGAAATATAAATAAACAATTCCTTTACCAATATAATTAACATGGAACTTAAAATATTCCATAAAGAATTATAATTTTATTTCTATTCCAATCGTTACTACTCCTGCCCATATTGCTAAGAGAGGTTACATAACCATAGACCAATATACTTGCTATAATGAATATTTACCTACATCTACCAAACATAATATTCCTAATATTATTAAAATTATTCCTGAAACAAAGTTAAGTCCTTTTGCTATTTAATTCAAACTTATAGCCATTTTATTTACTTTATTTGTTATATATATAAATATCTATTTATTATTCAAGATATATTTTGAGCAAATATTATTATATTTTTTACCATTATGTTATTATAAATTAGCATTTTAATATTTTTAAACTTCATCTAATTTAATTAATATTTTAAATATTATAAATTAATACATTTATTAATTAACTTAATTAATATATCATATTTTGACCAATTTTATACTTAAATTATTTAAAATTTAAGTAATTATGATTTATCAGTCAAATTAATCTTGTAATTTTGTGAAATAGAATAAAATAAATCTATTCAATCTGTCTAAAATTACTTATAAATTAATAATTAAAATATTTTAAATTGTAAGTTAAATAGCGACCTAAAAAATATTAATAAATTTTAGATTATTAGGTTAACTATTTTATTCTAGTAGTTTATTAATTAAAATTTAAATTTATTAAAAATTTAATTTAAATAAAACTACATTTTTTTAATTTAAGATATTTTTAATATATTATAATAATATAAATTATATATCTAATATATATATACTTTTGATAATTTAAAATAAAAATGAATTTAACAAAAAAATTTTAATTAAAATTTTTTAATTATATAAACTTTATTTGATAAACATAAATTCAAAATTTCAATAATTTTTACATAAATTAATATAAATTAATATATTCAAATTAAATATTTAGATAAATAAATAATATTAGTAACTTGGATGGTCTTATAGTAATTAATTACTTAAGACTATTAAATTTACTTTTTTACTCTAAGTAATTAGGACAGAAACTAATTTTATTAAAAAAATTAGTTTAGGTTTATTACTAATAACAGTATGATATTTATAATCTTATAAATAATTATAATATCTATTTTTAAAGTATTTAAATTTTATATAATATTACTTTGTACAAATTCTATAATAATTAATTATATAATTTAAGAATAATATATATGTAATTAAATATAAAAATAATTTTAATAAATTATAATAATTATTTCATAAATTTATGGAAAAGGTTCGGATCTATATTCCAGGCTCTAAATCTATAAAACATTTATTATCTAATATCTAAATAAAAGGAGGTTAATGCCATTTATTATTAGTCCAAGGTAATTGATTATAATTATCAATCATTTATTATTTGCTTGAAGTATAAGCTAAATTTAATTCAACGATTTCATTTAAATTAATAATCAAAACAGAATTTGATTGTTCAAGTAAGAAATTTTAAACTCTAAATATAATTTAATTAGGCGATCTAAAGAATTAAAATTTATCATAGATGATATACAATTTTAAAGGATTAATAAAAGTAAAAAAATTGTTTACTTGCCTATAACTTTAATTAATTGTGGAATTAAAAAAATCAATAATTCCAATTTTGCCATAAG
>Ga0315908_10002757_pt1 | contig 12782 bp, 7 predicted proteins | sample LakEriMetagenome_12_FD_203520 | JGI IMG/M metagenome (GOLD analysis project Ga0315908, IMG submission 203520) | Freshwater fungal communities from buoy surface, Lake Erie, Ohio, United States - Buoy 4 MA124 | ecosystem: Environmental > Aquatic > Freshwater > Lake > Lake biofilm | place: USA...
CCGCGCCCCCGCGCCCCGGGCCGCCGCCCCGGCCGGCCCGGCCGCCCCCGGCCGCCCCCCCGCCCCCCCCCCCCCCCCCCCCCCCACGCGGCTGTTGGCCCCGCTGCACTGCCGGCACACCGCTGTGAGCGCCCGGTGTGCGCCTGCATGACAGGCTGCTGGGCTGCTCATGCGCACCCTCCCCCATGACCCCCCCGTCTCACAGGCCGAGCCAGGTGCGGGGCCCGCCCCCGTACCTGGGCCGGGCACTCCGCTCTTGCCCGGCTTGGGCAGCCTGGCTCCCGTGCCAAAGCCGATGGAGTTGGCGCTCTTGTTTGTGGACTCGGGCTGCGGGCCCATGCACGACTGCGGGCACCCAGGCAGCAGCAGCAACGGCAGCAGCATTGTGGACACCAGCTGGATGCCAGAGGCTGGCAGCAGCGTTGGCCAGCATGAGGCCAGGAGTGCAGCAGCAGCAGCAGGGGGCGCCGCCCGGGAGGGGAGGTGCGGGCGCCGGGGGCGCTGCCCAGGGCGGGAGCGGGGGACACTCACGTAGAGCTTGTACACCGGGCCCTGGGAGTTGCTGGCGACCATGGCCTTGGCATGCTCGGGTGAGCAGTATGTCTGCGAACGCCGGCGCGCGTGGGGGCTGTGAGCGAGGACGGCAGCAGACTCGGACAACGGGCACACGGCTCGCAGCCCTGCCCGGCTGCCGCTGCCGCTGAGCGCAGCATGATATCAGGCAGCACACACCCCACTGCGCAGGCGTGCGCTTGCCCTGCCTGCACGGCTGAGCTGGGCGGGGGGTCCACGCGCCGTGTCACCGGGCGGTGCCTGGAGCGCACCTTGTTGAAGTTCTCGCGCACGCCCGTGCCGAACCCGAATGCCGGCTCCGTATGCTGGTTGCTCTTGGTCTGCTTGCCAAAGCCTGAGCGCAGCATTTTCACGCTGGGGTCCTCCGCCTTCTTGAGGCGGCCAAACTCCGATGTCATGGCTTCCCAATCAAGTCAAGGATGACCAGGTGTGCGCGGCTGCGTCCGCTATGCACGATTAACAGGAGCGGGAGCGGGGGGGCTGCAGGGGACGCAGAGGGCGCTGTCAGCTGTGGAAGCTATGTGCAGCGACAATGATAACGCAGTCAGTGCGCGGTGGGGTCTGCACGGGTGCCCGAGCGAGCTTCCAAGCACCTGCTCGCCGCGCGCGGGCGGCCAGCCTTTGACCCGGGCTTGACCACGCACAGCGCTCTCCTCTGCGCGCCAGCGCAGCGCAGTGAAAAAGGCCAGTGGCCACAGGAGAGGGCCGGGGTGGACCGTCCTGGAAGTTCTGCGCAGCGCAGTCCTGGTCAGCGGGCGACGCACACAGTTGTTTACGATCGCTGCTTTACATCAGGCCGCGCGGCTTGGCGGCAAACACGCAAAACACATGACCCCACCGGCAGTTCAGCATGCTGGCTGGCTCCCGCCTTGCGGGCGAGCGTGGCCCCCGGCTGGGGAAGGCCCCCCCACCCCAGGGGCCACGCCCGCCCACGGCTGGACCCACCGTGACACATGGCCCACACAGACCCCATTTTCGTATTTAAAAAACACACGCACAAGCACTCTGGGAACCAACAACACGCACCAACATGGCAGCATGGCTGCCGTTGGCGCAGATATGCATTGCAAGCAAGCGGATCCGTTGATGGCTGATGGGGAAGGGGAGGGGCATGGGGGTTGCTCGGCAGCGCAGAGCTGCCGACACAAGCGTTGAGGGCAGTCAGGGAGGGCTGCTGGCACCAGCAGTGTTGGGGCACAGGCGTGAGCCAGGCAGAGGGGCCCCACGCCACCACTCCACGGGAGGGCGGTGTGGGAGCCCCGTGCTGGCCGAGTCACGCCCGCCCCAGGTGCCATAATGGAGTGATGCGCATGGATGCGTGCTCGCATCAGCCAGGCGGCGGCGCGGCAGCGGCCGCCACCTGCCAGCCCAGTGCAAGCGTGTGTGCCTGCACCAACCCAAGACTGATCGCTGTCCTGCGCCATAAAATACTGTGCATCCCATGAATTGTGTTTGCCGGCCAAAACGGGCAGGGGGGGCCACAACAGCCGGCAGGCTGCCGCTGGCGAGAGGCCTGCCTCCTGCTTAGCGCGTGGGCGCGCAGCGCAGGCTGAGCTGACGCCATGCCCAGCGCTCAGTGGCGCCACAAAAAGCCCGCATGCCTCAGGATGGAAGGGGAGCTGGCCCAGCTGCCACTGTGGCGGCGAGGGGCCGTGCCAGCTGGGCGGCCGCGGGGACGGGGCAGGCCCCGCCGACGGTGGGTCCTGTCCTGCATGGACGCCTGGGGAGCTGAGGCTGCCGGCGACCACAGCGCCGCAACCCCAGCATCCTGCACGGGTCAGTGCTCCTGCCGCCCATGCACTCAATGGTCCAGTCACAGTGCCCACACTCAGCAATCCAAAAATCCACGCCGCACAAGCAGCAGTGAACGTCTGGCAGGGGTGCCAGCACTGAAAGGCTGCGCGGCTGGAGCCCCCACCGTGCTGGTGCCAAAATCCTGGCCGCTGCTCAGGCAGCGTGCAAACCTGCCACACAAAAAACGCGGCAGCACGGGGTGCGCGTGTCGCCGATCCGCGCGCCGCACCCTACCCGCAGGCTGCAGGCGCGCAACGCGTGGCTGTGGCCCAGCCAGCCACACAGGGGGCGGGCAGAACACCCGCACTGGCCGTCACAAGGGGGTCGCCGCCCGGGCGACCACCAAGGATGGCACGCCAGTGCCGGCAGCCCCGCTGGCGCTGCCGTTGCCTGCTGCTGCTGCTGCCGCCGGCCCCGGCACGCCCGCGTAGGCCCCGCCCCAGCGCACAGTGGTGATGCGCGCCCAGGGCTCGTCGCCGGTGGTGCGGATGCTGCGCGCGCGCAGCACCGCCGCCCCCTCCGCCCGCGCCTGCGCCTCCAGCCTGGTGCTGCTTCCGCCGGCGCTGCCGCCGCCGGCGCTGCCGCCGCCGCCCGACTTTTTCAGCGCCACAGCCAGCAGCGACTTCATCTTCTTGCCGCCCGCGCGGCGCTGCTTCCACTCGGCGCTCGCCTTGCGCGTGAAGCGCAGCGAGGAGGCGGCGGAGCTGGCGGCCGCGCAGTCCAGGGGCAGTGAGGGGGCGGGCTGGGAGGGCAGGGGCGAGGGCGACCAGCCGGCGGGGCTGACAGACGACACCATCTGCTGCGCTGCGCTGGCCAGGGCGTGGGCCACGCCGTCCAGACGGTACGCTGCCGGCGACGCGCTGCCGGCAGCGGCCAGCCCGGCCGCTGCCACCGCCGCACCCTGGCCCGGCAGCTGCACGCGCAGCGCCTGCTGCTGCAGCTGGTGGGCGAGGGTGGCGGACGCCGGCGCGGGGTGCACGCCGGGGGAGGGCGGCACGGGCGGCGGCAGCCCAGCGCTCGCAGCCGCCTGCTGCTGCGCCGGTGGCGCGCCCGCCTGGGATGGCTCAGCTGCGTGCGACAGCAGCTGCAGGGGCGCGGGCTGCATGTAGTGCGCCACGCAGGCTGCGTGCGCGTGGTCGCCCGCGGGGGCGCTGCCAAAGGCGGCGTGCGCCCGCCCCTGGGCCGCTGCCGGCCGCTCGCCCATGCTGAGGCTGGCGGCGTGCGGCACCTGCACCACGCCAGCGCCCTGGCAGCCGCCGTCGCCGGCAGTGTCGTGCTGGCGTGCCAGCTCAGCGATCTTCACCTCCAGGGCCGCGATCTGGGCGGGCGCCCACTTGCTGTGGATGGCGGTGCGCGTGCGCCAGGGCGGCAGCGCGTGCCCCGCCGCCTTGAACGCCGCGCCCATCTCGTCGCACAGCAGCTTGACCAGCACCTCCAGGGCCGACATGGTGCCCACAAAGCAGGGCGGCACAGCCTGCGCAGGGCAAGCGCAAGCGCGGTGGGGGTCGGCAAACCCAGGCGCCGTGGCTCCCCAGGAGAGCCCGCTGCCGCCCACGCGCGCGGCGCACCCGCGGCCCCCGGCCAGGCCGGCCGGCCGACTGCTCACCTGGAGCAGCGCCTCGTAGGCTGGCGAGGGATGCGCTATCAGGAACTGCTCGCGCAGGCAGGGCTCCACAATGAGCGGGCGCTGCAGGTACACGGGGTCGGCCGCCGCGCCCGCCACCACCACCTGCGCCGCCGCCTCCCCGCCCTGCTGCGCGCACGGGTGCGGCAGCGGGTGGGGCGCCATGCGCGGGTTCAGGCCGATGCAGACGATGAAGCGGTGCCGCAGCGTCTGCAGGCAGCTGCGCGGGTCCTTGGCCCTGGTGTCGGTGGCGTGGGCGTCGTCGCGCAGCTGCACCATGTAGCCCAGCGCCAGCAGCTCGCGCGCAATGGCGTCCACATCCACAGAGCCGTCGCTGCCGGCGTGGCGGCAGCGCAGGGCGTGCACCTGGTGAGCCAGCTGCAGGGCGGCAGCGGCGGCGGGGGGGGGGTGAGCGGGCGGAGGCTGGCTGCTGGCTGGGGGCGTCGGCGGGGCCTGTGCAATGGGCAGTCCCCCCAGTCCTGGGGCTGTGGCGGGGTGGGCAGGCAAGGGCGAGCCAGGGGGCGCAGCAGGGGCGCTGGCGTGGCCGGCCAGCTGCATGGCTGCGCGCACCTGCGCCTGGAAGGGGCTGCTGGCGGCGAACAGCCTCAGGATTTGGTGCAGGCCGGATGCATCGCTGCCAGGCTCATCAGCGCCCAGGTGGCGCTCGGAGAAGCATCTGTCCAGCGCCGCCCTGCTGCTGGGCTTGGCTGCGCTGACGTCCATGTCTAGGTCGAACACATGGGGGCTGAAGGGGCTGAGAGCCGACTGGGAGGGCTGCCGCAGGGGCGCCAGCAGGCCGCTGCCCATCGCAGCCACGTGGTGATGCCCCGTCACCTGCATGGGCGACCAGCGGATGAGCGCGGCGCGCGGCTGCGTGCAGCCGATGCCTGCCCGCGGGGCTGCCGTGGCCTCCGTCGCCCGCATCGACTGCTGCCCGCCCGGCATCAGGGAGGAGGCGACGCGGAAGGAGGGCAACCGGAGGCCACAAGCTCCACGCCCCTACCTCCTCGCTGAAGCCGACGCTGCGAGCGACCAGCTTGCTCAAGTGGGGGCAGCTATTGCTGCGGCGCCAGGAGACTGTGCCAGCCTGCTTCATCTCATGCGGCCTGCGGCCTGGCGTGCCCTAGCACATGAGCTGCTGACCAGCCTGCTGGCCAAGAGGTGGTGGGACCGGAGCCTGGGGGACTCTGCGGGGGACTTCGACCCTTGTTGCTCCACACTGACTGCAGCCACAGCCACAGGTACTCGCAAACAACAACATGAAAAATGTGCTGTGTGGGGCGGAACGGCGCGAAAACAGAAGCGGCATCTGGGACCTTTTCCCCCCGCCGAGACCCAGGGGCCGGGGATGCAGAGCCGGGCGAATCACAAGGATTCGTGTGCTGCGCAACGGCTGTGTGGCCGCAGCGGCTGCCGGCCCCTGCTTCTTGCAGGCCCCGCGGGATTGACTTGCGCTCAATTTTGGGGTTTGTAAGGCGCCCTCGCCAGCGCCCCAGCGAGCGAGCCCACAAGTCGCACCAGCGTCAGGTGCAAGCAGGGGTGCGTGGACTCATCATCATGACCAACACGCGAGCAGCGACTGGGTGACAGGTGGGTCGTGGTTTGTTGCAAGCGTGCTCGCGCCCCCCCGCCACGTCGTCACTTGCTGCCCTCCGCCTTCTCCTCTGTGCTGGCCTCCACGCTGCCCCCCTCCTCGCTGCTGGCTGCTGGCGTTACGTCCACGGGAGCATCGTTGAAAGACACCTGTGGCAGGGCGGTGCAAGGTGCGGTGCGGGGCACAGTCAGCCCACGGCAGCAGAAGGAGTCGGGGCGCCGCGCGACCCGGCCCCCCCGCGCTCCCTGCGCCGTCTCACGCCGGAGGGGGCAGGCAGCCGCACAGCCCCAGCGGCTGTTGCAACACTGTGATGCACACCCTGGCCTGCAGCCAGGCACGCGCCAGGCACGACACCCACGAGCAGGCTGAGCAGCTGGCACCACCCACCTTGACCATGGCGGGCCGCAGCAGGCGCTCGCCCAGCCGGAACCCTTTCCTGAACTCGCCAACCACTGTGCCGTCGGGGACCTCGTCGCTGGGCTCGCGCATGATGGCTTCGTGCATCTCCTGCGCATGCAGGGGGGGGGGGCAGCGTGACACGGCTGGGCGTGTGCGTGCAGCCTCCACGCACTGCAGGGCGACCCAGCCGCTAGGGGCCGCCACGGCACGCGGGCCTGCCCCGCGCACCGCAGGGCACGGCCGCGCAGCCGCGCCCTGCTGCTGCGCGCCATAGACTGCCACTACCCCCCCGCCGGCCACCCCGCCCCTCCGACAGCCCAGCGGCAGGCGAGGCGCTGCATGCCGGCGCAGCCCGCGGGCGGGCGCGCACCGGGTCAAAGGGGTGGTCAAGCGTGGGCACCGGCTCCACGCCCAGCTGCTTCATGATGTCCACCATCTGCCTGTAAAGCCCCTGGTAGCTGTTGTTGATCTTCTGCTCGCCCTCCGTGTCAGCCTTGACCTGTGAGCCAGGCCAGGGCAGGGGGTGTCGCCAGCAGGCCCCGCGACGGCACGTCGGCACGCAGGGAGGCGGCACGCCCACACGGCCCCCACACACGCCCTGCCGCCCAGCCAAGCTCACCCGCTGTCCCATGGTGACGGCTGCGTGCAGTGCAGCTGGCGGGGCATGCATGCGCCGCCCCAGGCGCATGCTTTGGGCTGCCCCCTCCCCCTCCCCCCCGGGGGCTCCCGTGTGTGACCCTGACCTGGGTGCGTGCCAGCTCAAAGGCGTCCACCAGCGGTAGCAGCTCGCCCACCACATCGCCCTTGGCCTTCACTGATAGCTGCAGCTTCTCGTCCGTCTGCAGTGAGGTGGCGCGGGGGACGGGCGCGTGCCAGGCATGGGCGGCACGCCGGGCGGCGCCACCTCCGATCGCGGCCAGCGGTCAGCTGCTGCAACAGACCGGTGCCCGCACGAGGAGACTTGGCCCCCCCTCGAAACCCGCCTCTACTCACTGTGCGGCGGCGGAAGTTCTCAAAGTCGGCTGTCAGCCGCAGGAACTGGTCCTTGGTGACCGCCAGCTGCTCGGTGGAGGCGCTCGCCTCTGCCTGCGCTGCTGACAGCTGGCTGCGCAGGTCCACCAGCTCCGCCTCCACATCTGCCAGGCACACCTCCTGCGGCGTGACCAGGGGGAGCAGGGGTCGGCAGGCCCCCGCCTGCTGCACCAGCCGCATCAACCGCATCGCCCGGCAGCCCCACGCTGGCCTGCTGCGCCCACGGCCAGCGCTGCCAAGCTGGCGCCTGCGCCGCCCGCCTTGCTGCCCCGCGCCGTGCAGGGTCGGCATGGACTGCTGCAGCAGGGCTCACCAGTGCGGATTTGTCCAGCTCCTCGGCCTCCAGCAGGGCGCGCGCGGTGTCTAGGGGCGTTGCAGCTGCGCCGTTTGAAGAAGGTTCCTCCCTGCATGCACGCGATCGGCGGAGCCCAATGGTGGATGGGACGGCGGCCGCAGCATGCCAGGGAGGCGTCAGGCAGGCGGAATTGTGTGCAGGTCACACAGTACTGGCGCCATTCATGCTCACGTGGCGGCCTCCGCTTGAGCGGCCTCTGCCTGCAGGGTGCCAACACACGCGGCCGTGCTGCCGTCAGCAGGGGCGACCACACTTTGCACCCAATTGTCGATTGCCCTGTACTGCAAGCGGGCCGCGGGGGGATGCATGCGGGCCGCTCGCTCACCTCAGCACGCGCCAGGGTGGGCCGGCGCCCCTCGACGGCCAGCCTGTTGCGCTGCAGACGAGGTGCAGCAATCCTGCGGGTGCAACACCCGCCGCTGCGGGCCACGGCCCTCTGCGCCGACAGCTGCATGACGTGCGAGCAGCGCGTGCCTGGTTCAGGCCTGTGAAACCCTTGGGTTGAACGGCAGCAATCGCTCTGGCGCGTGCGGGCTGCGGCTGCATCGCAGCCCGTGCTCTGCGGCCCACGCGGTGCTCTGCCTGCTGCGCTGCCAAGCCGTCCGGGGGGTATTGCCACACCAGTCAGGGGCAGGGACGTTTCCACAGCAGCCCCAAGCAGCACCACGCGGTGTGTCAGCGGATCATTTACACAGGTGGCTTGGCTGCCCCGGACCGCCCCGGGACACAAGGAAGCTGCTGCCAATGGGCAATACCTTTGGCATTGGTGGTACACTGCATGCAGGGTTGCAGGGGGGTCGTGCAGCTCTCCCAGGTCGCTGCTGCGACGCTCAACAATGAACGACAGGGGGTGGATGTGCAAGGAAAGTCGGGGCCACAGCCGCCTGGGCAAGCAGCAGCAATGGGGGTGCACAGGTGGGTCAACACCACAGGGCGGGGTCAACACTCAAACACTCGGGTGCAGCACGCCCCCAGCCCACAAGCCAAAGCCAAGGCACACATCACGCAGCCGCCTGCAGGGCTGCCTGCAGCGCCTGCTGCCGCTCAGCGACAGACCCCAGGCGCAGCCAGGCTGCCTGGCTGATGGAAGCAATGTGCCAGCCCTGGCGCCGCAGGCAGGCGTGCTCCAGCTCGAGCGCGCCCGTGAGGGCGCCCGCCGGGCTGCTCAGCGTGTGCCCGTCCGCCAGCAGCTGCACAGCCACCTGCTGCCCCGAGGGCAGCTGCACACCAATGGCGACCAGCACGGGCCCATGCCAGCGCAGCAGCTGGGGCTGCATGCTCAGCCGCTGCAGGGTGGAGGCCACGTCCTTGCGGCACTCATCGGTGATGCAGCCGGCAGCCACGTGGTGCCACGCGGCGCGGCAGGCGTGCTGCCAGCTGGGCGGCAGCTGCACGCTGCTGGGGTCGTGCAGCAGCAGGGCCTGGTGCAGCTGCGTCATTGCCACGGGGCATGACAGGTCGGATACATCCCGCAGGGCCAGCTCCCCCAGCGCCGCCGCCACCAGGCGGGCGTGCTGCTGCGGCTGGTGCTGCTGGCGCCCCGGCAGCTGGGCGTGAGCCACGGCTGCCACCACCAGCTGGCACAGGGCCTTGGAGGGCAGGTCGGCCATGCTGGCTGCAGTCAGCCGCTGGCCCGCGGCCTCCAGCAGCAGTCCCGCAGAAAAGCCCAGCTGCACACACGACTGCACGAAGCTGCCCAGCCACCGACCCTGCAGGCTGCCGGCAGCCAACAGCTGCGCGCCCCGCCGCGCAGCCGCGGCCACAAACTCTGGGTGGCCGGCGTAGCCCACCTGCTCGCACGCCCACACCATGTTGACCACCGCCTGCGCGGGGAAGGCTGGCATCTGATGCGCCGCCGCGCCGCACAGGGCAGCGAACAGGTCGGGGTCCGCAAAGCGCGCGCGCGCCGCCGCGTAGGCCACGTTGGCCAGGTCCTGGGGCTTGAAGGCCGCCAAGGACCTGCGCACCACGGGCGCCGCTCGATGCAGCAGCTCCACGTCGTGGCAGTAAAGCCGGGACAGGGCCCACAGGGTGGTGGCCAGGCCTTGCGGCGTGAAGACGGGCAGCAGCGCGATGGCCTGGCGCGCCGCGGCGGTGGCCAGGTCGGCGTCGTGCAGGCGCAGCGTGGCCAGGCCCCACAGCAGCATGCTGAGCTGCTGGGCGCTGAAGGAGGCCAGCCTGCAGAGCGGGGGTCAGGACGGCGGGGATGCACATGTGAGGCGGGGCTGCAGCAGGGCAGTGGGAGCTGGCGGGCAGCGCGCAGCGGCAGGCCACGCCAAACACAGCAGGCACGCAGCACACAGGCAGGCAGGGGCAGCGCACGCCGCGCTGCCTTGCGAGTCAGCAGGGAGAGCAGAGGCCATGGCGCCGGCGCCGGCACCTACTTGTTCAGGGAGATGAGGCGCAGCGCGCGCCCGGTGGCGTCGTCGCAGTAGCGCAGCGTGCCCAGCGCGTGCGCCGCCTGCGCCAGGTCCACGGCCTGGCAGGTGCCCATGACCACCGCCAGCCGCCGGCAGGCCGCCTCCAGGAACGCCTCCTCCCGGATGCCCGTCTTGGCTGCCGCCCACAGCAGGTTGCTGACCTCCTGGGTGCGCGCGTGGCCCAGCTTGGAGGTGGCGGCGGCGCAGCACGCGCCCACCAGCTGCTTGCTGCCGGCGTAGGCGCCGCGGCAGCAGGCCGCCGCCCACGCCAGGTTGGACAGGCCCTGCGGCGTGAACCTGTGCAGCTGGTGCTGCGCCTGCTCGCCCAGCGCCGACATGAGTGCGCCGTCCCGCACGCCCAGGGTGGCCAGCGCCCAGGCGGCGTTGGCGCACGCCTGGGGGCTGAAGTCGGCGGCGCTGGCCAGGACCTGCACGCGCGCCGCGCTGAGCAGGCGCGCGTCAAAGTGGCGCAGCTTGGCGCACGCCCACAGCAGCATGCTGAGCGCCTGGGGCTCGAACTGCTCCATGCTGGCGCCTGCCCGCGCGGCCAGGGCTGCCATGAGCCCCGGGTGGTAGTGCCCCGCCTTGGCAAACGCCCACAGCAGCTGCGCCACGCCATGCGGCTCGAACGCCGCCGCCTGCCGCATGGACGTGCGCTGGAGCACGTGGAAGGCGGAGGCGTTGTAGGTGCCGGCCTTGGCCAGCGCCCAGGCGGCGTTGACGCAGTCGCGGCTGTTGAAGGCGGCGCCGTGCTCGCTGATCATGCCCGCCAGCTCCTGCCAGCCCTGCTGCTCGGCGTACCCCAGGCGGGCCAGGGCCCAGGCTGTCTGCGCCACCCGCTTGGCAGCCCAGCGGCGCGCACGCGCCGCTGAGGCCTGCTGCCGCTCCCGCCAGGCGGGCTGCGGCGCCTGCCACTGCGGGCTGCTGCTGGTGTGGTGGTAGCTGTCCGCCCGGCTGACGCTGCTGCCGCGGTCGGGCGAGGCGCCACCGCCACCGCCGCCGCCACCGCTGCTGCTGCTGGCGTCGTCCTCGCCCTCCTCATCAATGTAGCAGTCTCGCCGCAGGGCCACGTGCAGGAGCATGTCGGCGATGGGGGCGACCGCCGCGGCTGGCACGGGCAGGCTCAGCTGCGCCAGGCTGTGCAGGAAGTTGACGGTGTCCCTGGCGCTGGCGGTGAAGGACTGGGCCGCCATGGCGCTGCACAGCTGCTGCACCAGGGCGGCAGCGTCCTGGTCCCGCCCGCCGCCGCTGGCGGGCGCGCCCCGGCCGGGCGCACAGCGGGACAGCCTGTGCGCCATGCCCGCCAGGCGGTGGGCGCTGATGCTGCTGCCGTGCTGGTGCAGCATGGCCCCTAGGTCCGCCACCGACTTGCAGCTGTGCAGGCACTGCGCCACGTTGGCGTCGCTGCTGTCCACGCGCTGCACGGGCAGCGCGGGGCGCTGCAGCGTGGCTGGATGCAGGGTGGGTGGCCTGCTGCTGGGCTTGGCCGCCCGCGCCTGGCTGGGCTGCAGGAGCACGGCTGCGTGCATGCCGGCCGCCAGGACTTGCGGACCTGCTGCTGCCAGGGCCTGCAGATGGGGTGCAGCACCAAATGCACGCGCGCTGGGTCGCAGGGCCGCATGTAGTAGGAGGCAGATCGCGCAGCCCCGCCCCCGGCCATGCGGATGGGAGGCATGGGCGGTGGCGAGCCCCCAGACCGCGGTTCGCACCTGCTGGCTGCCCTGACCAGCGTTGTTAGCAGGAGGAGGGAACGCATCATTGAATTGAGGCCTGCGGGGCGGGGCGGGGCAGCAAATCAGGAAATTGCACGCTGGCCCGCGCCACCCCGATCGCAGCAGGCGGTGCCCACCTCTGATGTCCGTGCACTGCTCGCACAGCCGTCCAGCTGCGAGCGTTCGCGCCCCGCCAGGCGCTGCTCCTCATCGGCAATCGGCACGCGGATGGGATCGGTCTCTGACTGCAGCAGGAAGGGGCTGGCGACCTGCATCGATGACTATGATTGTGGGGCGATTATACATGTCGACGGCCCGCCCCTGGGGGTGGCCGCTGCGCGCCAGCTCAACACCGCGACCCACGAGAAGCCAGGCCCCCCTGACCCCCATGAGCCCGCCACACCCAGCAACCGGCAGTGCTTGTACCGTATTTGGCAGGCACTCACACCCGGGAAACGCCGCTCCAGATCGCACCAGCCCCGGCCGCGTGGCGCGCGAAGGCGTCTGCTAGTGGCGCAAACATCTGGTGGTGCAACAGAAGCCGGCTGCAGGTCCGCAGGTGTGCAGGCGGGGGGGGGGGCACGCCGCCCTGGCTGTCTGCATGGGCTGCGATGCGTGCAGAGGTGCCCAGGAACAGCGACGACCCTGCTCCCCCACCCAGGTCGCTGAAGCGGAGGAGCCAGCATGTATGCAAACGGCTACGTGGGCACTGCCCAGGACAGTGCCCGCATCAGGTGGGCAGAGCGGGGGAGGGGGGCGGGGCAGAGCTGCATGGCGCCAGAGCGGGGGAGGGGGGGCCATGCCCGTCCCGTCCCGATGCTGTGCCAGCACCTGAGCTGCCCACCGCCAGGCATGGCCCCGCTGTGATGCCGCCCCGTCTGTGGCAGCTGCCTGTGGCGGGTGGGGGGGGGCAGGTGAAGCTGCCAGCACCCAGCAGCCACGCGCCCACGCAGGCGCCAGGAGAAGGAGCGCGAGGAGCAGCGCAAGCAGATCGAGGATGAGCGCGACAAAATCCACAAGGAGGGCGCCAGCGCTGGGCTGAAGGAGTTTGGCAGCTCCAAGTCCGAGGCCTACGAGGCAGCGTTCAAGAATGAGACGGTCGGCCTGGTCACGCGCGAGCAGGCAAGGCGGGCGCTGGGGGTGTGCTGCGCGCGTGGCAGGTGTCTGTGCCTGGCTGGTCCCCCGCCGCCCCCCCCCCCCCCCGGCCGGGGGCGGCGGGGGCCCCCCCCCCCCCGCCGGGGGGGCCCGGGGGGGGGGCGCGGCGGCGCGGGCCCGGGCC
>Ga0315908_10002758_pt1 | contig 12781 bp, 9 predicted proteins | sample LakEriMetagenome_12_FD_203520 | JGI IMG/M metagenome (GOLD analysis project Ga0315908, IMG submission 203520) | Freshwater fungal communities from buoy surface, Lake Erie, Ohio, United States - Buoy 4 MA124 | ecosystem: Environmental > Aquatic > Freshwater > Lake > Lake biofilm | place: USA...
AATACACTCTTCCACCAAACACCAAACATGTCATCTTCCAACCCACCAAATTGTTACGAGACATCATCATTATCTACTATCCATTCAATCTCTATATTATACACTCCATTTCTATTATCATATCATTATATTATAACATATTCAATACATACTATATCATATTATACCTTTATCAATTATATCCATAATATATCATATTATATTCATTTAATATATAATATATATACTTTGTGTCGGCTAAAATCCCATAATTGCTAAAGCGATATATGGCTAATTGAGTTTGATGTTCTAAGTTTTAAATAATGGAATATGTTAATTAATATCTGTAATATTCTCTTTTGAAAAATAAACACTTTGTAATCCTAATAACTCTAGTCCTTATTCCTTCATCTTTGTAATTAATTTGCTCATAAAGTTCTATTCCCTTTTCATATCTATTTGACTTTAATAGTCTGTTTCAGATTCATCTTCATTTCGCTTTTATTATTATTACTCTTCCTCTATATCTCTTATTAAAATTAAACTCAATTCCATTTTCATCCTTATTTCCCTTTAATTTTTTCTTTGCATAATATGAAAACATGTATCATTTTAAAATAATTTCTTAATGTTCTCAACAGATTCTTAATCATAATTCTCTATTATTATATCATTTAATGTATAATTATCTTTTATTATTTAATCTTGTCTTAATATCTTTTTTAGTTTTTTATATGTTTCTTTTTATAAAAAACTTTCAAGTTTAATGTTAAGCACTTTTTTAAAAATCAAATCTCCTCTTCCTATTTAAGTATTGAAAAGTAAAATTAATTATTTATGACGACTGTTATTTTAATGAATGTTTTTATTGCATTTTAATTTCAAATAAGATGATAAATTGTAATTACTTTTCAAATCTGATAAATAGTCTTTGACTGATTTATCTTGATAACCTATTAAAAAAGAAATAAGTTAATATCTGAAACTGTAGCTATCAGATTATTCATACATGTCAACAGGAATATTATTATCATCTGAGTATTCTCCATATACTTATTTATTAAATACACTATTTCTTAGGAAGTATGTTAATATTTCTTATTAGAATTCAAATATTTCATAAAATTTTATTCTTATTATTTGATATTTATTTGTTATAGAATCTCTTGTTAGTTTAAATTCTAATAAATCTTTTATTTAATCATTTATATTTAAAGGGATACTACTAATTGATTTTAATTATGAAATACATTTGTCATATATTTCTTTTACTTTATTTTCTTAAGTATATTCATTTATTATTTATAATTTATCATAATATAATTTTTATTTTTTTTCTTCTTTTTTTTCTTGTTCAAATTTCCTATATTCTTCTTCATGCTTTTATTCTTCTTTAATTTTGTCTTAAGCTAATTTATTTTTCATATTTTTTATAATTAAATCCATTTCATCTTCATATTATTATTGCTCTGTTTTTATTTATATTTCTTATTTAATTCCTATTTTTTTTTTATTTGATGATTCTATTCTTATTTCACTTTTGTAATTTATTATATCTTTATAACTCATTACCTTTAAATTATTATTTTCATTTTCATTTTTATTAATTCTTAATTTTTGTTATTCAATTATATTCTATTATTAATTTATTAATTTATCACAATTACTAGTTTCAAAATTATCTTACTATTTTTTTAATTTTTTAATTTTCTTATTTTTTAAATTTTTAATAATTTCATTTTAACCTTTATTTTAAATCTTTTATTTTTATTATAAAAATTTCATTCTTATATCGAGATAGTAATTTTCTTTTTGATCTTATTCATTTGATTCATAATCACTTCCACTATCATCACTTTCTTCACTATCTTAAGAAGATTAATTATCTTATTTTTAAAACTATTAATATTCACCTATTTATTACTACTGATTATTAATTAATTGTTTTTATTTATTATTTTATATTTAGTTATTTATTTATTATTCAATTTAATTTTTTATTGTTTTTTAAATCTAAAAAAATTTTTATTAATCTTCTTCTTCTTTTTATTCTTTATTCAAATAATTTTGATTTAATATTTTCTTATTATTTGATTCATTACTATTTGAATTAAAATTTTGTTAAACTTTTTATTATTATTATTATGCTAATGTTTCAGTTTCTTTAATTTATTAATCATTTTTAATTTGTTATTATTATTATAATTATTTCTTAAATTCTTTATCATCAAATTCTTCTTCTAATTATTATATTTATTTAATATCATTTTAATTTATTGAATCTGATTTAAAATTATTAAATGTATTTAAAACTTTATCAATATCATTATTATTTTAACTTATTTACAAAATAATGATAAAATTAATAATTATATAATAAAAATAAAATAATATTAATAGTAATATTTTATTAAATATATTGATATTTATATAAAAAATATTATTATAATATTTATAATTATGAATTACAATTATTCTAAAACATTTTAATTAATTTAAAAAATTTAATCTTCTTCTAAACTATTTCTCCTTTAATCAAAAACAATAACATCCTTATCTTACAAAATATCATCTGGTACATCTAATTAAATTTTTTGACTGGAAATCTAGTTAATGTCATATTAATATCTAAAATCAATTTAACTTTTATTTTCCATTTTTTTTTACTTCTTTTCCTCTTCCAAATCTAATTCCATAATTAAATCATCATAATCAATTTTATTTTTCAAAAAATTTTAAGCTATTTAGTTAGTCATTTATTGTTTTTAAATTTTAATATCATTTTTGGTAATTAATGGTTTAAATCTTTAATTATTTAATTTTATAATACATCATAAAATCATTATTTTCATCTTCTATATTAGTAGCTTTTATTTAATCTATACTTTATAAAAATTATTACTCTAAATATTCATCGTCTTTATTTTTTATTTTTCTTACTTGGTTCTTTAATACATTGAATCCTGATGGTTTTTAAGTATAACCATAAACTGATTTAAATTCTGCATTTTCTATTTCAGAATCATCTATTAACAAAACATCCTTTTTATAACTACCTTCCCTCTTTAACTCTTTATTTTCTTTAATATTTTTATCTTTATAATTTTTGATATTTTTATTTTAATCATCTTATTTATCATCATTTTTTATGATTATAATTTAATCACTATTTTTATCTTTACTGTTATCTTACTTTAATTTATCAGACAACCAATTATTATTTTATTAAATGATTTATTATTTTCTTTAAGTATGCAAAAAATGCCATCTTTTTTAACAATCTTCTTTGGTTATTTTATTTTTAGCTTCTGAATGTAAATATGACATTTTGTTACTAATTTCTTAAAAATCAAATGATAACTCAGTGACCAAATGTTTTAATTACTTATCCAAATATTCGTTCCATTAAATTTAATTAACTGAGCTATTTTATAACTCCTAAATTTAATTTTCTTATTTTTTTCTCAATTCTTCTAAATATTTATGAATCATGATAAGGACAATAATAATATATAATAATCAAAAGAGTTAATAAATAAAAATTATAAAATATATTTCATAATAATTTTTTAATAGCCTTTTCATTAGAACTATTCTAGTTCTTGTTATAATTAGCATGAGCAACTAATTTATGTTTCTTTTCTTTTTATATATACTAAGTATACTATAAGTATGGAAGATTAATTTTTGTTTTTAATTATTTATGTTCTTAGACCTATTAAGTGGAACTTAAGACGAAGTTTTTATTATTATTATTAATCGAATTTTCAATTTAATCGCAATTTTAATTCAAGTCTAAATAAAAATGATAAAATATTGATGATTTTAATTATTTTAATAAGAATAATATAATAATAAAAAGAGCAGCAAGAATAATAATACTAATAAAAGTAATAAGGGAAATAATTATTATAATACTTTTGAGATTAAGACTAAGAGTAGATTTATAAACATGCTTATTTTTGAAAGACTGATTGAGAAATAGTTCTTTATTTTGATTGTATTGATGATACTGGTTCCATTTTTGTTTGAAATTAAGTAGATCCTATGTACAAGCACTATTAATTTGGAATAATTATTGAGACTTGAATACTATTTTCTCATCCTCTTCAACCTAAGATGATTAATTATTATTAGTACTATCAATCTAATTATTACTTTTATTATTTATATTTGTTTTATTGAAAAATTTTATTCCTTTCTTCTTTCTTTTTTTTTCTAAATCATTTATTATCACATGTGGCTTTTGACATAGTTCTTCTAAATTTTTTTCCTTTTTTATTTTCTTTTTTAAAACTTAGATTTCTTTTTCTTCTATATATTTTAGATGCTTAATATATTGATCGATATCGAAAAACTTTTTGTTACCAAGTTTACTTTTATGTGTTTTTTTTTTCTATATTTTTGTAAATTTAGGTCGATTATTTTAAAAGTATTTTTAATAATTATGGACGCTATTTTAAATTTCTTGATTTTTAAATAAATGTTTTCTAAATTATTTTTAAATAAAAAATTCTTATTCTTATTTTGTATGAGACATTTATTTTAATTATTAATGTTTAAAATTTTCATCTAAATTTAATATATCAATTATATGTTAAATATAAGGAGTTTTATTAATAATGTTGTTTCTATATGAAGTTTACTATCTAAAATCTATTTAAGTTTCATTAGTTATTTTTTTCTTATCATTTAAATTTATTAAATATTGACTTTATAAATATTAGTTTTCTTAATTTAATTTTTCTTAATTAATTATTATTTTCTACTATTTTTATTTTTCTTATTAAAGTATTAGATTTTATTTTTCTAACAATCATTGTTGTTATTGCTATTTTTCTTATTAAATAATTAAATTTTATTTTTCTTGAATTTATAATTATATTTGTTAATTTAACTTTTCTTATTATAACATCATATTTGCCTGTTCCTATTATTATGAAATAAATTAATTCTACCTTTATTACAAAAATATTATCTATTAATATCATTTTTCTTATAATGTTTATTAATAAATCGTTTATTATTTATAAGACTATAATTTGTCTAATTTTAATTTTGAATATAATTTTTCATTAACTGTTTACAAATATAATTTATCTTAAGAGACATAAGGATAATATTTATCTACTTATTATAAATCTTGCTGACTAGTTTTACTTTTTTCAAAATTATATTGTTAATTTTATTAAGTCAGTTTCAATTCTTAAGGTAATAAATCTTTTTTTTTAAATATAACATTTTTTGCCATTAATACTTTATCTACTTAAATATTTTAGATGTTTTCATTTATTGAATCAAGGCAATTATCTTTGATGTGTTTATATCTTTAGCTTCATTCTTAATTTAAATATTAAGGAATATCTTTGAAAGATTTATTTTTTTTATTTTATTTTGTTTTTATTAAAGTATATTCTAGACAGTTGTTATTATTGCTATTATTATTTATATTATTATTACTATTATTATTAACACTACTATATTTATTCTTATTGTTTTATATTTAAAGAAAATATATATCACTTTATTTTTCTTATTTTTCATCTAATATTATTTTAATATTTTATTTTTATTTCTGTTTGTCAAGAGTTATAAAATGTTATTTTTTTTTTTCAATTTTGATAAATAAAAATTTTAACTAATTTTCTAGTTAATATTTGCTTTAATTTGAAATTTCCTTAATAATGTATAAGATTAAACTAACCTAAAACATAAATGAGAAATATAATTAAAAATAATATTATAAAATATTAATCTCATAAAATAAATAAAATATATTTTAAAATAATAAAATTTGAATAAATAACTTTATTGTTTTGAAATTATGAAAGAGCCTATTCATATAATTGTAATTGTTTTTTGTCATTATTTTGGTGTAAAAATTATTGATATAACTCAACCAGACTGTTAACATCCATATTTTAATAGTCAATTTCATTATACTTTAAATTAGGATTCAATATTTGTAGTATTTCTTGGCTCATTGAAAATATTTCCCTTAATTAATAAAAATATAATTACCCTCCATTTAAAAGGGACATGCTTTCCATTTTTTCCAGGTATTGAATATATTCTAGCTCCTTATTATATCTCTAAATATCTATTTTTTTAAATAATAGCAGTTTTTATTAGCAAACTTATAAGTTCGTTAAGTTTTCTTATATTTCATTATTTATATTTTGTTTCAATAAAACACTTATTTCTTATGTTAAAGATAAAGTTTGGTCCAGCCTTTCCTTTATAATTGATAATATTTTTTAGATCATGTTTTATTTATTACTTCAATATATAAATTTATTTAACTATTATATATTTTTATATAAATAAATATATTTTTATAGTTTTTTTTATTAAATAAAGGTAAAGTATAATAAAATTCATCATTAAAATTATATTTAATAAATATTTATTAATATAAAATAAATTATAATTTGATTTATTAATATTTATATTAATTAATCTATCACAATTTATTATTAGTTAGTTTTTCAATTAGGTCTTTTTATTCTTTGTCTACTTTTATTAAACTTTACAATTCTAATTATAATCTACTTAATTCATTTTTTTTTTCGCTTAATAAATTCTGAATTTCTTACTATTTTCTTTTCCTATTTTCTTATTCATTTTCAACTTTATTTCTTTATCCAATAGCCTTAAATTAAATAATATAAATACTTTTAATTTAGTCAATTCTACTTTTTTGCCTTACTCTTCCATAGTTTCTACCAACAAATTAACAGTTTCATCAAATTAAATCAACTCTTTTGTTTAAAAAGAATAAATTACTTTTCATAAATTCCATTGATTCACTCCTCATCAAATCAGTCTCTTTGAATTTATCAGCTTCTAATACTCTTATTTTATTATCTTCGTCAAACGAAATAGATATTTTATCACTCATCAAAGCAATTTTATTTGAATTATAATTTCTATATAAATATTAAATGAACAATTCTTATTATAATATTAAAATTTTAATAAATGAATAATTCTAATTATGATAGTTAGAAAATTCTAAGTCTTTTATCAGAATGCGAAAAAGAAGTATTTTAAATAAAAAATAAATTAATTTTTAGATAATTTATTGGAAAAATTAATACGAATCATTATTGGAAAGCTAAGATAAAAAATAAAAATACATTCACCAAAACTAAGAATAAGAATATCTTATTTAGCTAAAAAACAAAGAAATATAGATTGAATTTTTATAAGAATAATTGAAAGAGAATTTGTGTTTAGTTGAGAGTTATCAATAAGAAAATGTGGAGAAAAGATAGGAAAACTTAGGGCTTGAGTAAAAAGTAAGTTAAGTGAAATAAGAGTTGTAGAACCTTTAAGTTTTATATGAAAAGGATTAAAAGAAGATATTAGAGATGAACTAATTAATTTAAAAACATAAGGAATCTATCAAAAATTTAGAAGAATAGATCATTGTTAAAGACGATCTTATTTCAGAATTAAAAAAGAGGAACACTTATAATGAATATAATATGAATTAATTAGCTCAGGAATTCCAAAGGAAGTTAGGCAATTAGTTATAAAAAATTAATGATAAGCCCAATATATTTTAGAAGAATATTCCTAATAATATTTATTAACAAAGCAAAGATGCAATTACTTAGAGTTAATAGTCTAATTTATTCAATTTATCTAAAAATAGTAATAATTAAACCATAGTTAGTTATAAGTTGTAAATTAAGTTATAATTATCATAAGATTATTACAAACACTTTTAAGATGAAGGATTCCATGATAAGTACATCAAAATATACTTAGCAGATATTGAAGAAATCATTGAAGTGAATTAATAGATGGATATTGAAATTAATGAATAACTTTTAGAAGAAAGTTTATAAATACAGTTATATTAAGCTAATTTATAAATTGATAATAAAATCAACATCTTAATACAGGATATATAGATTCAAAAAATGCTTGTTCATTAAATTAACTAACTTGATATTGTTTTAACCATGTTTTGATTTTTATTTATAAAAATTATTAATAATGAAATATTTAATTATATAATAATATATTAATGGTATCAATGAAAATAGATTGGTAAAATAAGAACATAAAAAATCAAAACTATTAAAAATAATATTATAATAATCATAAAAATATATAAAATAAAAATTATTAAAAGAATAATAATAAGGTATAATTACATAATAAATATAGAAAGGATTATAGATATCTATAATAAAAGATTATTAAATCTTAAAAAATATGGAAAAAACCGAATAAAAAGATACTGGGGTGGTGGTGGAGTCCAACTGGTTTGAATCAGTTGAGAGCTTTGAGGATTTGGGAATTAAGGAGAAATTACTTAATGGAATTTACGGTATTAAAAAGATAGAGAAATAATATTAAAAATAAATAAAAATAGATAATAATAATAATTAAGAATATATATGATAATAATAATAATAAAGGGTATGGTTTCGAAAAGCCTTCTGCGATTTAAAAAAAGGGAATTTTGCCGTTACTAAAAGGTAGAGACACAATAGCATAAGCTTAATCAGGAACAGGAAAAACAGCAACATTTTCGATAGCAGTTCTAGAAAGAGTTGACGTATCTAGTAATAACTGTTAAGCATTGATCTTAGCTCCAACTAGAGAACTAGCACATTAAATTCAAAGAGTAATAATGTGTTTAGGAGAATTCATAGAAGCAAAAGTTTATTGTTGCACTGGAGGAACTCACATTGCAAATGATAGGAAAAATCTAAAGGAAGGAGTTCACATCGTAGTTGGAACTCCAGGAAGAGTTGTTGATATGATGAAAAGGAAAATCTTATAGACTGAACATCTTAAAATGATGATATTTGATGAGGCTGATGAAATGTTAAGTAGAGGATTTGAAGATCAGATTAGGGAAGTATTTAGTCTTATTCCTAGTGATATTCAAGTTGGACTCTATTCTGCCACTATGCCTAAGTTCATTCTCGAAATTACAGAGAGCTTTATGAGAAACCCTGCTAAAATTCTAGTCAAAAATGAAGAACTTACTCTTGATGGTATTAAGTAGTTCTATGTCCCTATTGATAAGGAGCAGTTCAAGTTTGAAACTCTTATCGAGTTGTATAAGAGCTTAGGTATATAAATAATAATTACTAATTATCATATTATTATCATCAATTATCCTATTATTTACATATCATTAAAATATCATTATAATATCATTACTTTATTATTATTATCTATAATATTATTATAATTTTAATTTAATTAGAAATCCAACAATGTATCATTTACTGCAACACAAAATAAGCAGTAGACAAATTGACTGCTTAAATGAAAGAACAGAATTTCACAATTTCGTCGATCCATGCAGCAATGGAGGCGGATTAAAGAGACTTAATTATGAAAGAATTCAGAAGCGGAAGCAGCAGAGTTTTAATTTCAACTGATTTATTGGCAAGAGGAATTGACATTTAGTAAGTTCATTTGGTCATTAATTATGACTTACCTTAATCCAAAGAAAAGTATATCCACAGAATTGGTAGGTCAGGAAGATTCGGTAGGTAAGGTACTGCCATTAATTTTGTTATGCCTCAAGATGCTAAGTTCTTAAAGGAAATCGAACAATTTTATAATACTCATATTGAAGAAGTACCTTTAGATGTTACAGATTTATTATCATGATCGCATTATGTTTTTATATTAATATAATTCACTTTATATTATTTTAATATTCACTTTAATTTATCATTATTGATTATATTACTACTATTATTGCTATTATTACAAGTTATTTTGCTATTAATATTAATATTGCTAAATTTATTATTATGAAATTAATTATTGTTATTGCGAAAATATTTGATATTATTGTTGTTGTTATTGTTATTATTGTTATTATTAACTTAATTTCTATTTTTCTGATTAAAATTTATTGAATATCTATAATGCATTGGTTAAAGAATCTTTATCAAACATCTATTGTAATTTCAATTATCTACTTAATTTTAAAAAATTACTCTCTATTTTTTATACTTTAAATTATTTAAAAAATTAATATTACAATAATCATTTATCTAATTTTTTAGAAGATTTTTTCCATTTCTATATTTTTACTAAAAATTAATTTTAATTAAAAGCTCTTAATTTTCTAATATAATTAAATCAATCTGAATAAAATATAATTAATACTTATTTTTGTGATAATAACTAAATAGGAGGATTTTCTTTTAAAAATTATTTTGCTTTATTAATTAAATCTTTATTAATCTCTAAATCTTATTGATTCATATCAAATATTATAATTTAAAATATTAATTTTAATTTAGTAAATTAATCAAAATATAAACATAAAAATATTTCCCTATCCGGGACTCGAACCCGGGTCTCCAGGGTGAAAACCTGATATCCTAACCTGCTAGACTAATAGGGATATAGAAATATTAGTCAATATTTAATATTTTAAGTTTAGTTAAATAAATTTATTATTAAAATATGAAAATTTCAAATTTCTAATATATTTAAAGGAAAATTTAATAATTTTTTAGCAAATAATTTATTTAAATATAAAAAATATTTATTATTAGGTTAAAAATAATTTTTAATTAAATTTTAAAAAAATATATTTAAAAATTAAATGAAATAGATTAAATTCATTACAAATAATATAAAAAATATATCTTATGTATATTAAATTTTATATTTAAATTAATTCTGAAATTTTAAATAATTATGATAAGACTCATATAAAATATAATTAGATAATATGAATTCTTTTTAATTGAGAAATAATTAAAAAAAATATTAAATAAATTTAAAATACTTATATAAAGTTATATAATTAAAATCAAGCAAATATTAAAACTATTGAGCAAATTTTAAATAATAATAAAATCAAATTTTAATTTCATAATTTAAATATTAAATTAAAAACTCTGTCAATATTTGAAAATTAAGAAAGGAATTAAAATAGCCTTTTAATCTTTTAAATGAAGTTAAATAAACTATAATTGATAATTTTTTAAGGTCAAAATATTTTTAATAGATATTTTATAGATTATAGATTTTAAAAATCATGCTTTTTAATCAAAAATTTTTTTTTTTATAACTAATTTTTTAAAATTAATTTTATAATCTAAACTAATTTTATTATTATTTGTTTATTTAATTTAATAATAATTAAAATTATTTTTATTGGATATATAACATTATTTATATTGATAAGATAGTTAATATGATATATATAAATGATTATTTGTTTTTATCACATGATTCGAAGATTATTTTTTAATATTAATCTTAAAAAAATTTTTGGTTTAATTAAGGAATTTTCCATTGTTAATATTAAACTTTATTTATATATGTTTAATTTTTTAGTTTTTTTATTTGAATATTTCAATATATTGATATAATATTTTATAAGGGTTTAATTATAAATCTATTTCATTTTTTATTAGTTTAAAAATTCTTATCTTGTTTGTATTATTATGTTGCAATTATTTGTGAGATGTTCTTTGTTGTTTGTTAATTGCTTGTGAAACATTAGTCTGTTTTGAAGTTTTTGAAAACTAATGAAAAGTCTTATGAAAGAAATTTTATTAAGAAGTTGGTTCTTAACTTATATTAATTGTTATTTTAAATTTAATTAGTTTCATTATCTTGAATTTGAATTTTTTTACTATTATTTGTTTTAGTTTGTTTTATTCTTCTTTAATGTATATTTATAATGCTTAATATCATTGATTATTTGATATTTATTATGTTAAAAATGATTAAGAGAAATTATAATTAAGACTATTTTTTAGTATAAGTGTGTATTTAAGTGCTCGATTAAAAGATTGTTATTAGGGAACTTGTTTTTAGTTAAGTAGTTCTGTAAATTCTTAAATATAAATAATTTTTTATTATTTGATTGTTTACTTTATGTTAATTTTAATGTGTATAAGTATTATACTAGGTTTCAGTTTCTCCATGAAATATTTTTTGTCTTTTATCATTTTTTTTAGTTAGAGCTTGTTTTTTTTATTACTAATGCATGATAATAGTATTCTCATTTATTTATATTTATTAAGTATTGGTATTATTAGAGTTTGGTTATCTGATGTATTGATTTCTATATGTAATTATTCTTGATCTTTTTATTTAAGTTTTTGATTTTTGATGATTCTTGAATTTTTTTTCATTTACTAAGTTATTTATTTGACTCAATTCATGAATTTTTATTACAGACTAATTTAATTTCTCTTTTGTAAGAAATTTAATATTATAAAATATAAAATTAATAGATAATTGTTTGGTAATAATAAATATTTTATATTAATTATTCTAAATTTATTTAAATTTATTAATTCCTATAATAAAATATTTATTTTATTTTATTTATTTACAAATTAGATTTTTATATAAATATTTATTTTATTCTTTTAAAACTGAATATTAGATTTTATTATAAATAATTATTAAAAAATTTACTTATCAATTAAATTATTTTAAATTCTTATTTAAAAATATTAAGAATAAAAATAAATTAGTTTCAAATTACTTCAAAAAAAAGATGAAGTTTACAAACATAATAAATATCGAAAGGAATAAGTTTTTTTTTTTTTTTTATCGGTCCTCCGGAGAGGTCGCTGTGCAGCGCCAAGGATTCTTTAGTTAGTCCATTTGGATTAAGGGGGGAAACTGCACAAAACCCTTCACTTAACTTTGTCCGGCAGTCTACTCACCCCGCCCAACTCGAACCCCCCAACTCTTGACTTTAGTGTTTAATTTTATTTATATATAAAGCTAAACCAATAAAGCCTCATTGAGGACCTGAAAGGAATAAGTTAAAAAAAAT
>Ga0315908_10002760_pt1 | contig 12773 bp, 8 predicted proteins | sample LakEriMetagenome_12_FD_203520 | JGI IMG/M metagenome (GOLD analysis project Ga0315908, IMG submission 203520) | Freshwater fungal communities from buoy surface, Lake Erie, Ohio, United States - Buoy 4 MA124 | ecosystem: Environmental > Aquatic > Freshwater > Lake > Lake biofilm | place: USA...
GACCGAGCCTTGAGCCTGTGTCTTGTCCCACCAACAGCAACTATTAATGCCAGCAAGAATAAATATATTAGGAGAAAAACCGTGCTTTCCATGTACTCGATATACGTATTAAGGCAACTAAAACGGGAAGTACCACATTAAACCCCCAGGTAAAAAAAGCGGTCAACATAATTTCTTCTTTAGGATAGGCAAACCAAGAAAATACAGCCACCGCTATGAGTTCCCGTAAGACAAGTTTACCAAACAAAATGGAAGGAGACAAGGTAACCAATCCGTAGCTTAACATCAAAATAAAGACTTGTTGTAAGCCAAAGGGAACACCAAAACCAAACAATATCAAGTGAAATTGAACTGAAAACACAGCATATCGAATGATACTTAACATGAAAATTCGGCCTTTATTTGGTGAGGGGGGCAACGCTTGAAAATCGCGAATAAGTTTCCACCGCATCAAACGTGAGGGAAACTTGAACTTAAAAAAATAGCCGATCAAACTCAATGCCCCAGCACCGAAAAAAGCAAAGGTCACAAAAAGTCGATTTACTCCAAAGAGGTATAAAGAACCACCAAAAGCAAAACACATGGTTACTGTAAATTGAGCCAATCCGGTAAGCACCCCAGCACCCATCCATTGAAGATTTCGCATACGGTCTTTAATTCCAAAGCGCCCAAAGGTAGTTGCAATAAATGCCGGCGTGAAAAAGGAAACAACGATCCCCTGAAAAAACGCATGGTATTGATCGGATCGAGGTATTTCATGTTGATCCACACTCCACTGAAAGCGTTTCCATTCCAACCAAATGTTTAACGGAAATAACAGGAATGCACAAAACGCAAAGAAATAATTAGTAACGTTTACTGCCTCAAATGAAAACCATTTAAAGACTACTTGATAACTTATTGTGAACAAACAAGCAAGCAAAAGAAATCGAAATAAGACTTCATGTGTGGCATTAAATTGAGTAGCTTTACTTTTCCTTTGCATTTTCAATGGCTGAAGATAGAATAATTCTTGGAATTGACCCCGGAACTACGGTGTTAGGATATGGATTAATCCACGTCAAAAATGGAAAAATTTCTCTATTGAACTTTGGTATTGTGCAGCTGCATAAACTACCAAGCCATCCCGATAAGTTAAAACGCATATTAGAACGTTTAAATGGCTTGATTGAAGAGTACAAACCAGATGAAATGGCCATTGAGGCACCCTTTTTTGGTAAGAATGTACAATCGATGTTAAAATTAGGACGTGCACAAGGAGTGGCTATTGCAGCATGTTTAAATCATAATATACCCTTTGAAGAATACGCTCCACGACGAATTAAACAGAGCATTACTAGCAATGGAAACGCTTCTAAAGAACAAGTTGCTGCCATGTTGCAATCGCTATTAAAATTTGACGATATGCCTAAGTATCTAGATGCCACGGATGGATTAGCGGTCGCTGTTTGTCACGTATTTTCAAAAGGAGTGGGTGAACACAATAAAGCCAAAGGCAGTGGTTGGAAGAGTTTTATTAAGGACCAATCCCATAGAGTAAAAAAGCATGACTAATTGCATTCAAATATATACGGATGGTTCCTCGAGAGGAAATCCGGGCCCAGGTGGATTTGGTATTGTTATGAAATTTGGAACCAACGAAAAAACAGTCTCTAAAGGCTATCGGCTCACCACCAATAACCGAATGGAATTATGGGCGGTTATCCATGCGTTGGAACTAGTTAATACAAACAAATACCCCATTCATATTTATTCAGATTCAAAATATGTGATTGAGGCCATTGAAAAACGATGGGTTTGGGGCTGGGAGAAAAAAGGATTCAAAGGAAAGAAAAATGAAGACTTATGGAGGAAATACCTTCAACTACACCCCAACTATACACTTACATTTCATTGGGTTAAAGGACATGCCGGTCATCCAGAAAATGAGCGTTGTGACGTCCTTGCAGTTCAAGCGGCTACTTCATCTAATCTTGGTGTCGATGAAGGGTACGAACAAGCTAAACGCTTGGGATTACTTTGAACCAATAACCGTTACAAATCCACTTCGATCCACTGCCGTACCTCCGAGCATTTCTCCAATTACTCGGTAGAAATAAACGCCATCTGTGCACGGAACACCTTCTGAGGTGTCTCCATCCCAAAGTGCGATACCCGTTTGATCTTTAATCATGTAAACCATATGGCCCCAACGGTTAAAAATCTGTACTTGATACAATTTGAAAAACTGTTCAGATAATACCAACTCATCATTTACCCCATCTCCATTCGGTGTAATAACATTGGGAATAATTAAGTCGGGGTCTTTTACATTGATTACTAGTGAATAAGAATCCTCACATCCCTGTTGATCGACTACGGTTAATGTAATGGTATAAGGACCACTTAAACTAAAGCTGGTTGTTTGAGCACCGTTATTATTTAACGTATAGGTTGTATCGCTATTGATATCCCAGGTCCAACTTACGATTGGGCTTCCAATAAAGGTTGACTGATCAGTAAAAACTACCGGATCGTTTTGATCAACAAGCATGGGATTCGCGGTGAAATCCGCATCTAATCCATCGTCAAATACCGTAACCGAATCAAGCACGGTGGTAATCTCACACCCATCCGGACTTATCAGCGTAACAGTAGCCTGATAGGACCCAGGAGTTTCATAATTATATACAAAATTGGTTTCATTATATACAAAATTACCATCACCCATATTCCAAATTAAACTATCTACGTTTACTGGAGCTTGTACAAGGAAAGCCGCACCCTGAACACACAAATTGGGATTTTGAACAAATCCGGGAACCCCTTGTGGACCACCGATCGTTACGTGATTGTCCACCGTAGTATCATCTACACATCCGTATTGGTCGGTAATTTGAAGTGTAAGATCAAACGCGCCATTAATTACAAAGGTATTGCTAGGGTCTTCTAAAATTGAATTATTACCATCCCCAAAGCCCCAATTCCATGCAGCGATATTTCCATACGCTTGAGAAGAATCTTGGTACGTTCCAAATAAAGGTGGGCACGCATATTCACCATTGGCATTTAAAACGGCCCCACTAAAACTATAGGTTGGTATCGCATGCGGCAAAGAAACAGTAACTAACTGGGTTAAGGTATCCTCGCATCCATTGGAATCAATGGCAACAAGGGATAAATTAAAACTGCTGCTTAATTGGCTCACTGGAATATTCGGCAGAACAACCGAAATAATACCTGTATCCTGAGCAGTTCCAAACGTTTGATTATTCACATACCACGCATAAGATAGGTTTCCAACACCAGTGGATGAATTTAAGGTAAGGTTGGTATCTGAGGCACAAACCACCGATGGGAAGGTGAAATTGGCAGTTGGTTTTGTAATTGTAATAGGCACAGTAGCCGGAGTTGAAGAACAACCAAACACATCGTAAACCACCATCGTTGCATAATAGGTGCCATTTCCATTAAACGTATGATTAATGGGCTGATTCACGGCATTCGTAGTCACGGAAGTATTATCATCAGAGAATGTGGTGACGAAATATGACAATGGCATGCCATTTCCAACAGCCAACGATGAATTATTGAATGTAACTGGGAAAGGAGAACATCCAACAGCGTCTTGAGCAGAAATAATTGGGAATGGAATATTCAAGACACGCACAGGATGCATAATTTGCGCGGTACATCCAACACTATTTGTTACGGTAAGTGTAATGTTATAAAGACCTTGCGTAGTATAAACATAGGCTGGATTCGGGCCTGAAGTAAGGGTTTGTCCATTCCCCATGGCATAAGACCAATTGGTTAATGGATGTGCATTCCAAGAGGTACTCGCGTTAAAAAGAAGCAAACTATCATTTCTACAAACCGTATCATTCGACATGGTAAACTGAGCAGCGATTTGTGAAATATTTATAGTCTTTGTGATACTATCATGACAACCTGTGGTATAGTTGTGAATTACCTGTTCCACCGTGTACGACCCATATGTAGCAAAACTGTGGGCCGAATTTCCATTATTCACGCCATCTAATACGGCGTTTCCAATGTTTGTATTCGGAGTACCGTCGCCCCACTCCCATGTCATACTCACATTGTCAGGTTGTTCGCCATGGATAGCATTATCTGTAAATGTAATGTTCACGGGGAAATTACCTGGATTACACACTAATTGTTGTGAAGGGTTAAATTGAGCAATTGGAGCCAATACATACACCGCAGAATCAATGGTAATTGAATCTTTACACCCTCGGAAATCCACGATTAATTGCACTGAAATATACCCAGTATCTTGCGTAAATTGATGTGTTGGATCTTCTTGCGTTGAGGTACCGTCGCCAAAATCCCAAAAATACGTCACTTCATTCGGTTGATGGGGAACTGAAATCACCGTACCATTCGTAAAGTTTACGTTTTGTTTAACGCATGTAACCAGGGGACTCACCGTAAAATCAACTAAATCAATGTCGCCAACCGTAACGTAATCATTCATGAACATGGTGTCAATGCACCCAGACTGAGAGGTTACTACTAGGGTAACATCATATAAACCCAAATTATAGGTTTGGCTCGGCGGGGTTTGGCCGTTGAATGTTTGTCCATTGCCAAAATTCCACTGCCAACTTACAATAGGATTGGCCGGATTAGGACTTGAAGAGGTGTCCGTAAATTGTACCGTATGTGGTGTACAACCACCGGGTTCGGCAGCGAAAAAACCAGCTTCAATATTCACAATATTGATGTAATTGTTTTGTGTGGTACTCCCTGTGCATCCTGCTGCAGTACTCACTGAAAGGGTTACATTATACTGACCACTTGCATTATATATTTGAGCGGGTGGCGTGGTACCCGTATAGGTTTGACCATTGCCGAAATTCCATGTATAAGTACCTGCGACCCCTGTGGTGTTTGTAAAGTTAACGGATGATGGCGCGCAATTAGTTAGCGGATTCGCTGTAAACGAAGGAGTAATACTATTTTGAATCGTGATTTGTTGGGTTACATTATCGGTACATCCTGAACCGGTATTTTGAGAAGTTAGTGTAATCGTGTAAGTACCTGCGGTGTTGAAAGTAAAAGAAGGGTTTTGCTGTGCACTATTACCTTGGCCTCCAAAATTCCAGCTCCATGTGTTTGCACCAGCGGTGGAATTGTCTTGAAAAGAAATTGCGGTTCCAACACATCCTGCAGCTGGAGCAGTAATACCCGCCTGGAAATTACTCACAACTATAGAGTCCGTAAAACTAGCAACACACCCCGTTGTGGTATTTGTCACTGTAAGTTGCACTCCAAAATTTCCTGCCGTATTGTAAGTAACATTAGCAGGGTTTTGACTGTTGGAGTTTTGCCCATTCCCAAAATTCCATGCATATGAAAAATTAGCACCACTTGATGAGGTATTCGTGAATCCCACGGTTAACGGAACCGTACAACCAATACCTGTTACATTGAACCCAACAGTTGGCGCAGGCAAAACCGTAATGTAATTTGATTTTATTTCTGAATCAACAGCCCCATTAGCATTAGTTACGACAAGCGTAACAGTAAAGGTTCCTGCGGTTGTAAATACGTGAGCAGGATTCTGTGTAGTCACGGTAACACCGTCACCAAAATTCCAGGAATATTGGTTAATCGCTGGGCCACCATTAGCGGTAGAAGTAGAAGTAAAATTGACCGGCACACCGGCACATACACTCAGTGGCGAAGCGGTAAAATTAGCCGTAGGCGCTTGAGCCATTGCTGTAATAAAACTACACACACAAGCGATAAATAATAAGTTAATTTTCATAGGCCCATCTAGGACATCAAAAATACGTAAATAGTTGCTTAAAAGCAGATTATTTTTTCATGAAGGGGAACCATGAAATGTGCTCATCTTTATTCACATTTCTACGCTCGCAAACCGATAAAAACTGATCTTCTAAAATGGCGGTAATTCCAAAATATTTCGCACTTGGATGCGCAAAATACCATCCAGAGACTGAAGATGCGGGATGCATAGCCAACGATTCAGTTAGGGAAACACCAATTCGCTCTGTTGCATTCAACACATTAAAGATACCAAGCTTTTCATAATGATCTGGACATGCAGGATATCCCGGAGCAGGTCTGATCCCTTTGTATTTTTCTGCAATTAAGTCTTCGTTTTTTAAAGGCGTGTTATCATAACCCCAATACGTAAGACGCACGCGTTCATGCAACCACTCGGCCAAGGCCTCGGCCAGCCGATCCGCAACCGCTTTGATCATAATGCTGCTGTAATCGTCATGAGCCGCTTCGAATTGTTTACAAATGTTTGTTACGTCACCTGAGGTAACAGCAAAGCAACCGATGTAATCTTCAATCCCGCTTTCCTTGGGCGCAATATAGTCTGATAAACACAGATTAAATTGCCCTGAAGTTTTTTCTATTTGTTGACGCAAGCCAATGGAACGATGCAATACCTGCTGCTTTGTTTCATCATAAATTTCAATGTCATCACCCACTGCATTCGCATTAAAAATTCCATAGACATAGGTTGGGTGAAACCACTCATTTTTAATGCCATCGGATAAGCACGTTCTTGCATCGTCAAGAAGTTTTGTTGCCTCCACTCCAACCAGTGAATCCGTTAGGATTTCAGGGTATTTACCGTGTAAATCCCAACTTCTGAAGAAAGGTGACCAATCTATGTAAGGAATTAGGGTTTCCACATCAATTTTACCATCAAAAATACCGAGCTGCGTTGGTTTCACTATGGTATCTTTTGAAAAATCAAGCGTCAATTTGTTTTTTCTAGCTATTTCAATGGGAACCATTCGTTTTGTGGCACTGTGCAATTCATGGTGTACACGAATGCGTTCATATTCCTCTAAAACGTTATCGTGATAGGCCTTTGAATCGCCTCCCAACATTTTTTCGGCGACAGTAACAGCTCTAGAAGCATCGGGTACATAAATAACAGGGCCCTCATAATTCGGCGTAATCTTAACCGCGGTATGCACTTTAGACGTAGTTGCACCACCAATGAGTAAAGGAATATTTAAATTTCGCTGTTGCATTTCAGTAGCCACCTTCACCATTTCTTCGAGGGATGGCGTAATTAACCCACTTAATCCAATAATATCCACACCTTCTTCAATCGCCCGATCAACAATTTCATTACCCGGGACCATAACCCCCATATCTATAATTTCATAGTTATTACAGGCTAGTACCACTCCAACAATATTTTTTCCGATGTCGTGCACGTCTCCTTTCACGGTAGCCATTAAAATCTTTCCGGCTTTTTGTATTTCACCATTCTTGTCTGCCTCTATATAGGGCTGAAGAAAAGAAACCGCTTTTTTCATTACGCGTGCTGATTTAACCACCTGAGGTAGAAACATTTTCCCTTCACCAAAGAGGTCACCAACAACATTCATTCCCGCCATTAAGGGTCCTTCAATAATTTGAAGCGGCTTCGGATAAAGTGGTAAACACAGCGCCACATCATCCTCAATAAACTTATCAATTCCTTTTACTAATGCATGTTCGATGCGTTTTTGTACTTCCCATGCTCTCCAAGCCTCATCAACTACCAGTTCTTTTTTGCCTTGCTTAACCGTTTCTGCGAAATTAAGTAAGCGTTCTGTCGCGTCTTCACGGCGATTAAAAAGTACATCTTCAATGTGTTCTAACAATACGGGATCAATATCGGAATAGACGGCGAGCATCGTTGGATTAACAATTCCCATATTCATACCATGTTGTATCGCATGATAAAGAAAGGCTGCGTGCATTGCCTCTCTAACCGCGTTATTTCCGCGAAAAGAAAATGATACATTCGAAACGCCACCACTGACATGGCACCCAGGTAAGTTTTGCGTTATCCATTCGGTAGCTCTAAAAAAATCAAGTGCGTTGAGTGCATGTTCTTCCATTCCCGTGGCTACTGGGAAAATGTTTGGGTCAAAGATTATATCGTTCGGATGCACATTGGCTTTATTAACCAATAAATCATAGGAACGAGCACAAATCTCATTTCGACGTTCGTAGGAATCGGCTTGTCCGTGTTCATCAAATGCCATCACCACCATGGCGGCCCCCATGGATTGGATAAATTTAGCTTGTTGAATAAATACCTCTTCTCCTTCCTTAAGCGATATGGAATTAACCACCCCTTTACCTTGAAGGCACTTAAGGCCCGCCACAATAATCTCCCATTTAGAGCTATCTATCATGATCGGAATTCTTGCAATTTCAGGTTCTGAGGCAATAAGATTCAGGAAATTCACCATGGCAAATGTTCCATCAATCATGGCTTCATCCATGTTCACATCTAAAATTTGGGCTCCCCCCTCAACTTGCTCGCGAGCAACGGCCAAGGCCTCTTCATAGCGATCCTCTTGAATCAAACGTAAAAATGCTTTTGAACCCGTAACATTGGTTCGTTCACCGACATTAACAAAATTACTTTGTTTTGTGGCGATTAAAGGTTCCAGTCCTGAAAGCCTAAGAATTCGTTCCATGTGTTAATTTTCGTGGTGAATAGTGCTTAGCGAGTTGGGCAATTTTCGCAATGTGTTCGGGCGTGGTTCCACAGCATCCTCCGATGATATTTACTAAGCCTTTTTTAAAGAAGGATTCCACCTTTAATCCCATAATTTCAGCGGTTTCATCATATTGTCCAAACGCATTTGGAAGTCCAGCATTCGGGTGAGCACTGACAGCGAAGGGGCTCTTATCGCTTAACACGGCTAAATACGGTTCCATCAGTTCTGATCCGAGGGCGCAATTCAAGCCAATAGAAAGCAATTTAACATGTTGTAAAGAAATCAAGAATGCTTCAGGTGTTTGGCCTGAAAGGGTTCTACCACTGCGGTCAGTAATCGTGCCCGAAATCATTATTGGAAGTGCAATCTTTCGGTTCTCAAAAACCTCATTGGCCGCAAAAAGTGCCGCTTTCGCATTGAGTGTATCGAACACCGTTTCAATTAACAGCACATCTACTCCTCCATCCATAAGGGCTTCAATTTGCTCCTTGTATGCCGTTTTTAATTCATCAAAACTAACTGCTCGATACCCAGGGTTGTTTACATCCGGAGAAATAGAAGCCGTGCGGTTAGTTGGTCCAATTGACCCTGCAACAAACCTGGGTTTATCTGTAAATAAATCCGCTGCATCTCTCGCTAATTTAGCGCCTTGGAAGTTAATATCATATACTGCATCCTCTAAGTGATAATCCGCTTGAGCGATGGTTGTTCCGGAAAAGGTATTGGTTTCAATGATGTCGGCTCCTGCAGCCAAATACTCTTTATGAATTTCAAATATGATATCCGGTCGGGTAATGTTTAATAAATCATTATTTCCTTTCAATGAGGACGCATGAGAGGCAAAACGTTCACCTCTAAAATCCGCCTCCTCCAACGGGTAACGTTGTATCATGGTTCCCATGGCACCATCCAATACCAATATATGGTCTTGAAGTTGTTTTTCAATTGCTGTCATTATTCATTTGGGAAGAAAGGCACAAGCCAAAACTTATCTTTTTCCCTTATCGGGAATAGGATTTGGCACCTTATCTGTTCAACAGGTTGCCAAGGTTTCACAGGGCCGGTCCCTCCACCTTTCTTCATAAGTTAAATTTGTAAAGAACTGTTGCAAAAATAGGGAGATATTAACGATATGATATCATGGATAACTAGTTTTTTAGCTTAATTTCGATAAAAAAACATGCAAACATTTATTAACGGACTCTTTCATGCCATCGAAGGAATTTCTCGCAGTTGGAATATTGGGAGAAATTTCAGAATCCAAGTAGGGTGCGCTGTGGTATCACTCGTACTTTGTGTTTTGTTAAACGTTCAAGGATGGGAATGGATTGTTGTGCTTATATTAATTGGTGGTGTGCTTGCATTAGAAACCATCAATTCAGCCATTGAGAAATTATGTGATTTAATTTCTATGCAAAGAGACCCTAAAATAAAAACTATAAAAGACCTTAGCGCCGGAGCAGTGCTTATATTCTGTGTTATTTCCTTGGTCATCGGCTGCCTGATTTTCATTCCAAAAATTATTTTAGCCCTTAGTTGAGGCGATACTTTGAACCAGAGGTCCTTGCAATTTGCCCCTTTAACTCTAATCCCAAAAGCAGTCCATGAAGTTGGGAAGTTGCCATACAGGAATGAATCACCAATTCATCCATATACAGGGATTCATGTTGCTTTAAAATGGAAATTATTTGTTGTTCATTAGGCGATAAATTCACAGGCAAGGAAAGTTCTTGTTGTCTAGGACGCGGCTTATCCCAACCCAACATGCTTAGAATATCTGATGAATTCGTGACAAGGTGAGCCTTTTGTTGTCGAATTAAGGCATTGCATCCGGCGGAATACTGTTGATGCACCGAACCTGGAAAGGCAAAAACGTCTCTGTTATAATCATTCGCTAGATCTGCAGTTATTAAGGCCCCGCCTTTTTCTCTGCTTTCTACTACGATGGTCGCATCGGAAAGACCCGCAACGATACGGTTTCTAACTGGGAAATTTTCGCGCACCGGTTTAGAGAACACAGAATATTCTGAAAGTAAAGCCCCGCCGTGTTCTAGGATTTCTTGTGCCAATTTAGTATTTCGTTTAGGGAATACTTGATTCAATCCACTTCCTAAAACGGCAACCGTTGGAATGTTGTTCTTAATAGAATATTCATGAGCCACGCTGTCAATACCCATCGCCAAGCCTGAAACAGTAAGCACTCCTGCTTCCGAAAGTCCTTGCATTAATTCCTTAATTAATTCAATTCCATACGTGGTGTGCATCCTTGAGCCAACGATTGCTATTGTTCTGCGCGAATTCAATAGGTCTTCCCCTCTGGAGTAAAGTACAATAGGGGCATCAACACATTGTTTTAATCTTCTCGGGTAATTTGGATCTAAAATAAAAATAGGTTCGATTCCATAGGTGGCACAGGCCTCAATTTCCTTTACAGCAAAATCCAATGCACGGTTCCGCTCCATAGATGCCAATTGATTTGCGGTGAGTCCAATACATTGTTTTAAATCCGAAATGCTGATTGAAAAAAAATGCTCTGGATTAAGTTCGGAAAGAATACTATTAATTCGTATCGGACCAAGACCTTTTAAAAAACTCATCGCCACCTTGTACACTAAGCCATCACCTCCCATTTTTTTATATCTTCGTTAACTCTAATTTACTTAAAAATTAACTCGACGTGTGGCGATTATTACTTTTTAACATCTGTCTTTTCTTTGTAAACCAAGGGTTTAGCCAAACACTAACAGGCACGATCACATCATCAGAAGATGGAAAACAGATGAGCGAGGTTAAAGTGATTCATGAAGGTTCAAATCAAGTGGTAAAATCAGATGGTAGTGGGGATTTTATACTGAATAATATCCCATTACCAGCAACCATAACCATTCGCACGAATGGATTCATTACACAAACACTTGAAGTAACGACGTACGATAAGCTTACTATCAAATTAGTGCCCAAGCAACGGGTAATGAATACGGTGGTAGTTAGTGCCGGCAGACGTGATCAGCAATTAGAAGAAATCCCAATTTCCATTGAAATAATAAAGCCTGCATTAGTTGCAAACAAAGGGCTAACCAACCTTGCCCAAGCGGTTGATCAAAGTCCAGGTGTTTATGTGATGGATGGTCAAGTGAGTATACGCGGAGGGGGTGGTTTTGCCTATGGCGCGGGAAGCAGGGTGTTGTTGCTGTGGAATGGGGTTCCGATGCTTTCGCCTGATATTGGTGACGCTAAATGGAATGCCGTTCCAATGGAACAAGCTTCTCAGATAGAAATATTAAAAGGCGCCTCGTCTGTACTTTACGGCAGTGGTGCGTTAAATGGCATTATAGCCCTGAACGAACGCGAGCCAGGTCCTGATGGTGTACTTGAAGCTAAAATTCAAAGTGGAATTTATGACAATCCGAACCGTAAGTCACTTCAGTGGTGGGGGAAGGGGAAGGAACAAGCGTTCAACCCCACCTTTCATATGGCGGATTTGTATTACGGAAAATCAAGTAAAAACATTGGGTATACAATCGGAGCGAACGTATTTTATAATGAGGCATTTCGCCAAGGTGAGCAAGAAAAACGTGCTCGAATTAACGGAAGCTTTTACTATCGTCCATTGAAAGAAAACACTAAATTGAAAGCAGGTATCAGCTACAACTTACAGCTACAAGATGCGGGTGTTTTCGTGTTGTGGAAAAATGATTCTATGTGTTATCAAGCCATGGACAATACCATTTCAAGACAAAAGGCGGTGCGCTTTAATGTGGATCCATACCTGAAACTTATTGATCGAAAAAACAATAAGCACCACTTTAGAACGCGATACTATTTGGTTACCACGGGAAATGATACCAAGGTATATGATGCTTCATTTGCCCAAATGTATTATTTCGACTATCAATTTCAAAAGAAGATAAATAAGGGAACCAATGTTACCTTAGGAGCAACGAACACGCTCAATAACGTTAAAAGTTGGGTCTTTGGAGATCACCTCAGTGAGAATGCTGCAGCGTACAGTCAATTTGAAATTAAAGCAAAAAAGTGGGATTTTACGACCGGCTTACGGTTAGAATTCTGCAAATTAGATACCCTTCCCTTGGATTCTAAATTCACCGTCGGTCAATTTGAATCCCCGATATATCCTATTCTTCGCGCGGGGGTTCATTATGAGCCATTTAAAGGAACTCACCTTCGAGGATCATTAGGACAAGGGATTCGTTTTCCTTCCATCGCCGAACGCTTTGTGTCCACCTCCGTTGGCGGCGTGGTGATTTTTAA
>Ga0315908_10002764_pt1 | contig 12764 bp, 14 predicted proteins | sample LakEriMetagenome_12_FD_203520 | JGI IMG/M metagenome (GOLD analysis project Ga0315908, IMG submission 203520) | Freshwater fungal communities from buoy surface, Lake Erie, Ohio, United States - Buoy 4 MA124 | ecosystem: Environmental > Aquatic > Freshwater > Lake > Lake biofilm | place: USA...
GCATTGATGTGTTGGGAACCTTGCCTGTGGATGTGGCGTTTATCACCACGTTTTCTTCTGGCATTCCAGGCGCCATTGCAAACGACCCTGCACGCGTGGCAGCGGTGCAATTGTTCTTCAAGTTCTTGGCTTCGGCGGATGTTCAAGCGGTCAAGCGCAAGCAGGGTATGGATTTTTAACAGGATTTTTGTATGTCTCTCATCATCGATGTTCACGGTCACTACACCACCGCGCCCAAGGCGTTGGAAGAGTGGCGCAACAAACAAATCGCGGCCATCAAAGACCCAGCGTCAATGCCCAAAGTGTCCGAGCTCCAGATCAGCGACGACGAATTGCGCGAAACAATTTTGACCAACCAACTGGCCAAGATGAAAGAGCGCGGTTCAGACATCACCATCTTCAGCCCCCGGGCCAGCTTCATGGCTCACCACATTGGCGACTTTCAGGTGTCATCCACCTGGGCGGCTATTTGTAACGAGCTGTGCTACCGCGTGAGTCAATTGTTCCCCGACAACTTTGTGCCTGCGGCCATGCTGCCCCAGTCACCTGGCGTGGACCCCGCCACCAGCATTCCAGAACTGGTGAAGTGTGTGGAGCAGTTTGGCAATGTGGGTATCAACCTTAACCCTGATCCATCTGGCGGTCACTGGACATCGCCCCCCTTGAGCGATAAGGCGTGGTATCCCATTTACGAAAAAATGGTCGAGTACGACATCCCCGCCATGATTCACGTGTCCACCAGCTGCAACAGCTGCTTTCACACCACGGGCGCGCATTATTTAAATGCCGACACGACCGCCTTCATGCAGTGCTTGACCTCTGACTTGTTCAAAGATTTCCCTAGCTTGAAGTTTTTGATTCCGCATGGCGGCGGCGCTGTGCCCTACCACTGGGGCCGTTTCCGTGGCTTGGCGCAAGAGCTGAAAAAGCCATTGCTGAGCGAGCACTTGCTCAACAACATTTATTTCGACACCTGTGTGTATCACCAGCCGGGCATTGATTTGTTGACCCAAGTGATTCCCGTCAAGAACATCATGTTCGCCTCAGAGATGATTGGCGCTGTTCGCGGCATCGACCCAGAAACGGGCCACTACTACGACGACACCAAGCGCTACATCGAGTCCACCCCCAACCTCAATGCGGACGAGCGCCGACAGGTGTTTGAAGGCAATGCACGTCGTGTGTTTTCACGCTTGGACACCCAGCTCAAGTCGCAAGGCCGTTAATTCATTTCCAGGAGATTTCATATGTACGAACTCGGCGTTGTTTACCGCAACATCAAGCGCGCAGACCGCGCAGCAGCAGACGGCTTGGCCGCTTTGGGCTCGGCGACTGTGCACGAAGCCATGGGCCGTGTCGGTCTGATGAAGCCCTACATGCGTCCCATCTATTCAGGCGCGCAAGTCTCGGGCACTGCCGTGACCGTGCTCTTGCACCCCGGCGACAACTGGATGATGCACGTGGTGGCTGAACAAATCCAACCTGGCGACATCGTGGTCGCGGCCATCACCGCTGACTGCACCGATGGCTACTTTGGTGATTTGTTGGCCACATCTTTCCAAGCAAGAGGTGCGCGCGCCCTCGTCATCGACGCGGGTGTACGCGATGTGAAAGAGTTGCAACGCATGAACTTTCCCGTGTGGAGCAAAGCCATCAGCAGCAAAGGCACCATCAAGTCCACCCTCGGCTCGGTCAACATCCCCGTGGTGTGTGCGGGAATGTGGGTGACGCCTGGTGATGTGATCGTGGCAGACGACGACGGCGTGGTGTGCGTGCCTGCCGCGCGTGCTGCACAAACTTTGGCTGCAGCCCAACAACGCGAGAGTTTGGAAGGCGACAAGCGTGAGAAGTTGGCCTCAGGCATCTCTGGCCTTGACATGTACAACATGCGCGAGTCGTTGGCTGCGGCTGGCTTAAAGTACATCGATGAATGCCGATGACTTTGAAAGTTTGTTCTATGACTCGCCCCTCTAAACGCCAAATGCTTGCAGCTTTGGCGTCAATTGCCTTGGTGCTGTGCGGCTTGCCAGCGCATGCCCAAGATTTCCCCACCAAGCCTGTGCGCATCCTCACGCCGTTTCCGGTGGGCAGCGGGCCAGAGGGCTTGCTGCGGTTGTTGGCAGAAAAGCTGTCACGTGCCTGGGGCAAGTCGGTGGTGGTAGAGAACAAACCGGGTGGCAACGGCTTCATTGCCATTGATACCTTCAAGCGTGGCGCCACCGATGGCCATGATTTGATTCAACTCGATGGCGTGCATTTGTCGGCTTATCCGCATTTGTTTAAAAAGCTGCCCTATGACGCCCAAGCAGATTTCGAGCCTTTGCTGCCGCTGTTCAAAACCTATTTCTTTGTGGCCGTGGCCACCGACAGCGCCTACAAAACCGTGGCCGATGTGTTGGCCGACGCCAAAGCCAACCCGGGCAAGCTCAACTACGGCTCGTGGTCGGTGGGCAACCCTGTGCACCTGGGCTCTGCCTTGTTGGAGTCGGTCACGGGCACCGATATGCAGCATGTGATTTACAAGGAAACCAGCATGCTCTACAGCGGTGTGGCCAATGGCGAACTCTCGTTTGCTTTAGGCACCAATGCCACGGCAGGTGCCATGTATCGCGCTGGCAAGATCCGCTACTTGGCAGTGGCTGCACCTAAGCGCGTCAACGCCTTCCCCAACGTGCCGACTGTCGGCGAATCGGGCGGCCCCGCAGGTTTTGAAGTGAGTGGCTGGACCACCATTGCAGCCCCCAAAGGTTTGCCCAAAGCGGTGACCGACAAGATTCAACGTGACATTGAAAAAGCCTTGGCCGAGCCTGATGTGCGCGACAAGTTCGCGACATTTGCCTACGAGCCTTTCATTTTGAACCGCCAACAGTTCAATGCCTACATCCAAGCCGAGTCCACACGCTTGGGCGCCATCATCAAAAAAGCACAAGTCTCTTTAGACTGATTCAGGACAAAAAGGAACGACATGGAATTTGAAAAAACCCCCGGCTGGCTAGATTGGTACAAGGGCCCCACCAAACCCATCTTTCAATTGCCCGCAGGTGCGGTGGATGCCCACTGCCACGTGTTTGGCCCAGGCCATGAATTTGCATACGCACCTGAACGCAAGTACACCCCTTGCGATGCATCTAAGGCGCAGTTGTATGCCTTGCGTGATCACCTGGGCTTTGCACGCAATGTGGTGGTGCAAGCCACCTGCCACGGCGCAGACAACCGTGCCATGTTGGATGCCTTGACCAGCTCTGGCGGCAAAGCGCGGGGTGTCGCCACCGTCAAACGCAGCGTGACCGAAGACGAACTGCAAGCCATGCACGACGCCGGCGTGCGCGGTGTGCGTTTTAACTTTGTGAAGCGCTTGGTGGACTTCACACCCAAAGACGAATTGCTGGAAATCGCCAAACGCGTGCAGATGTATGGCTGGCATGTGGTGATTTACTTTGAAGCGGTGGACTTGCCCGAGCTTTGGGACTTCTTTACCGCCTTACCCACCAACATCGTGGTGGACCACATGGGGCGCCCCGATGTGACCAAGCCCGTGGATGGCCCTGAGTTTGAATTGTTTGTGAAGTTCATGCGCGAACACACCCATGTGTGGAGCAAGGTCACATGTCCGGAGCGACTCTCAGTCGCTGGGCCCCGAGCGCTCAATGGCGAACAAAACGCCTATCAAGATGTGATCCCCTTTGCCAAGCGCATCGTGGATGAGTTCCCAGACCGCGTGATCTGGGGCACCGATTGGCCACACCCCAACCTCAAAGACCACATGCCCGATGACGGCTTGTTGGTGGACTTCATTGCGCACATTGCCACCACCGAAGAAAAGCAACGCAAGTTGTTGGTGGACAACCCCATGCGCCTGTATTGGCCTGAGGAGACTTTTTAATGGCGCTCGACAAACCCTACAGCGATGTGCCTGGCACCATCATTTTTGATGCCGAGCAATCGCGCAAAGGCTACTGGCTCAATCAGTTTTGTATGTCACTCATGAAGGCGGACAACCGCACGCGTTTCAAAGCCAACGAGCGCGCCTATCTCGATGAGTGGGCCATGACCGAAGAACAAAAGCAGGCCGTATTGGCGCGTGACTTGAACTGGTGCATGCGCACAGGCGGCAATATTTACTTCCTCGCCAAAATCGGCGCGACCGACGGTTTGAGCTTTCAGCAAATGGCGGGCTCGATGACGGGCATGACCGAGGAGGAATACCGCAACATGATGATTCGTGGCGGGCGCTCGGTTGAAGGCAATCGCCACATTGGTGAAAACGGCAGTGCGCAAGCACAGAACCAACCCCAAGGTGCTGCAGGTAAAAACGCCGCGGCAAACAAGGCTTGAACATGGCAAAAATTACCGCATCCCTCTACACCTCTCACGTGCCCGCTATCGGTGCGGCCATGGACCTCGGCAAGACTCACGAAGACTATTGGAAGCCGTTGTTTGCAGGCTATGAATTTTCCAAACAATGGATGAAAGACAACAAGCCAGACGTGATCTTTTTGGTCTATAACGACCACGCCACAGCTTTCAGCTTGGACATGATCCCAACGTTTGCCATTGGCACTGCCGCGCAGTTCACGCCCGCCGATGAAGGCTATGGCGCTCGCCCCGTGCCCGTTGTGCAGGGTCACCCCGAGCTGGCTTCGCACATCGCGCACTCGGTCATTCAGCAAGACTTTGACTTGACCATCGTCAACAAGATGGACGTGGATCATGGCTTGACCGTGCCCCTGTCTTTGATGTGTGGTGAGCAAGACCCTGCCAAGGGCGCTTGGCCTTGCCCCATCATTCCCTTTGCGGTCAATGTGGTGCAGTACCCTGTGCCCAGTGGTCAGCGCTGTTTTAACCTAGGTCAAGCCATTCGCAAAGCCATCGAAAGTTATGACGAAGACATCAACGTGCATATCTGGGGCACAGGCGGCATGAGCCACCAGTTGCAAGGCGCACGTGCGGGCCTGATCAACCGCGAGTGGGACAACCACTGGCTCGACCTGATGATCAACGATCCCGTGGCTTGCGCGGCCACACCCCATATCGACTATGTGCGCGAAGCGGGCAGCGAAGGCATTGAGTTGGTGATGTGGCTGATCGCACGTGGTGCGATGTCTGACATCCAAGACGGCAAAGTCACAGGTCCAGCGCCTAAGCTGGCTCACCGTTTCTACCATGTGCCTGCTTCTAACACTGCGGTGGGCCACGCCATTCTTGAGAACGCATAAGAGGAAAACATCATGAGCAAAACGATCAAAGTGGCCCTAGCGGGCGCAGGTGCTTTCGGCATCAAACATTTGGATGGCATCAACAACATCGACGGCGTCGAAGTCGTGTCGTTGATCAGCCGTGATCTCGAAAAGACCAAAGAAACCGCCGCCAAATACGGCATCCACCATGTCACCACCAACTTGGCCGACAGCTTGGCCTTGCCAAAGGTGGATGCTGTGATTTTGTGTACGCCCACCCAAATGCACGCGGCACAGAGTTTGGCTTGCTTGAAAGCTGGCAAACACGTGCAAGTGGAAATCCCGTTGGCCGACAGCTGGAAAGATGCAGACGAAGTGGTGCGTGTGGCCCAAGAAAAAGGCTTGGTCGCGATGTGCGGTCACACCCGTCGTTTCAACCCCAGCCACCAATGGGTGCACCACAAAATCAAAGCAGGCGAATTCAACATCCAACAAATGGATGTGCAAACCTACTTCTTTCGCCGCACCAACATGAACGCGCTGGGCCAAGCCCGTAGCTGGACCGACCACTTGCTGTGGCACCACGCAGCCCACACGGTGGACTTGTTTGCTTACCAAGCGGGCAGCCCCATCGTCAAAGCCAATGCGGTGCAAGGCCCCATCCATCCCACCCTTGGCATTGCGATGGACATGAGCATCCAGTTGCAAGCGGCCAACGGTGCGATTTGTACCTTGAGCTTGTCGTTCAACAACGACGGCCCCTTGGGCACCTACTTCCGCTACATCGGCGACACAGGTACCTACCTGGCGCGTTACGACGATTTGTACACTGGCAAAGAAGAGCAAATCGATGTGTCCAAAGTGGCGGTGTCCATGAATGGCATCGAGTTGCAAGACCGTGAGTTCTTTGCGGCCATCCAAGAAGGCCGCGAGCCGAATTCGAGCGTGGCGCAAGTGCTGCCTTGCTACAAGGTGTTGCATGAGTTGGAGTTGCAACTGAACGCCTGATGAGATTGCGATCCTAGGGTTGTTCTGGGGGTACGGGTCCATTTCTGGGGCCCTATACTTTCACAATGAACGAAACAGTACATTCCGCTCGCAAGACGCCCAAGCGCACCAACGACCCTGAGCGGACGATGGCAGGCATCATTGCTGTGGCCACGGCAGAGTTCGCGGCCAAGGGCCTGGCGGGCGGGCGCATTGACGCCATTGCCGACGCCACGCACACCAGCAAGCGCATGATCTATTATTACTATGGCAGCAAAGAGGGTTTGTACTTGGCCGTACTAGAGGATGCCTATCGCCGCATCCGTGCCACCGAGGCCGAACTCAACTTGGCTAACTTATCGCCCGAGGAGGCGCTCAAAGCTTTGGTGGGTTTCACGTTTGACCACCACCACAGCAACCAAGATTTCATTCGCTTGGTGATGTCCGAGAACATCCAGCGCGGCACTTTCTTAGCGCAAAGCAAGTTGATTCAAGAGCTCAATGTGTCTGCCATTCAGTCCATCGAAGCTTTGTACAAGCGTGGTGTGAAGGCGGGTGTGTTTCGCAAAGGGCTGGACCCCATCGACATCCATGCATCTATTTCGGCGCTCACGTTTTTCAATGTGTCCAACCGCTACACCTTTGATTTGATTTTCAAGCGTGACGGTCAAACCGCCAAGGCTTTGACGGCACGCCGCCAAAGTGTGGTGGACATGGTGTTGCGGTTTGTAAGCCATTCAAATTTGACATAGCAGTTAGTTGGCTATGCTCTATTAAATAGAGGGTTTTTACTGATATGTCACAAACTAACTGTTTTGTACATTTTGTCTTGCTCGATATTGTCCAAGGATTTTTCCAATGTTTCACCGTTTGCTAGACCATTACTGCCGGTTGCTTGAAATCCTGATGGCGCTTGCGCTGGCTGTGATGGTGGTGTTGGTGTTTGGCAACGTGGTGATGCGTTATGCCTTTAACTCAGGCATCACTTTGTCTGAGGAGTTGTCGCGTTGGTTGTTTGTGTGGGTCACCTTCTTGGGCGCAATCGTGGCCATGAAGGACGGGGCGCATTTGGGCTCTGACACCTTGGTGTCAAAGTTGTCCTTGCGTTGGCAAAAATATTTCTTTGTGGTGGGTCACCTGTTGATGTTGTTCATTTGCTGGCTGTTGTTCAAAGGCTCGTTGGATCAAACCGTCATCAACTGGAGTTCGACCAGTGCGGTGATGGAGGCGTCTATGGGCATCTTCTACGCCTGCGGCATGGTGTTGGCGGTGTCAGGCGCTTTGATTTTGGTGGACCGCTTGATGCGCTTGATGCGCGGGGAGTTGGCTGACAGCGAGTTGATTGGTGTGCGTGAGTCTGAAGAAGAGCCCATCGATGTTCCCGCGCCCCTCAAGTAAATCCCAAGGAATTTCATCATGACCATCGCTGTATTTCTGGGTTCTTTGCTCGCCGCCATGGCGCTGGGTGTGCCGATTGCTTTTTCTTTGTTGCTGTGTGGTTCCGCGTTGATGTGGCACATGGACATGTTTGATGCGCAGATCTTGGCGCAAAACGTGATCGAGGGCTCCAACAGTTTTCCGCTGCTCGCAGTGCCTTTTTTCATGTTGGCCGGCGAGGTGATGAACACCGGTGGTTTGTCACGCCGCATTGTTGACTTTGCCATGGCCTTGGTGGGTCACATCCGCGGTGGCTTGGGTTACGTGACCATCGTGGCTGCTTGCTTGTTGTCGGCGTTGTCTGGCTCCGCGGTGGCGGACGCCGCGGCATTGACCGCCTTGCTGTTGCCCATGATGGTCAAAGCTGGCCACGACAAAGCACGCAGTGGGGGTTTGATTGCCGCTTGCGGTGTGATTGGCCCCATCATTCCGCCATCCATTGGCTTTGTGATTTTTGGCGTGGCTGCCAACGTATCCATTAGCAAGTTGTTTTTGGCAGGTATTTTTCCGGGCATCGTGTTGGCTGCTGGTTTGTGGGCCACTTGGTGGTGGTGCACACGCAAAGAACATTTGACGCCGCCTGCACGCAAAACCAGCGCCGAAGTGTTTGCAGCTATGCGCAGCGCTGGCTGGGCCTTGATGCTGCCGCTCATCATTTTGGTGGGCTTGCGCATGGGGGTGTTCACGCCGACCGAGGCGGCTGTGGTGGCTGCGGTGTATGCCTTGTTTGTGGCGGGCGTGATTTACCGTGAACTCACTTGGCAGCAGTTGTTTGATGTGTTTCGCACAGCGGCCAAAACGACCGCGGTCATCATGTTCTTGGTAGCCGCTGCCATGGTGTCGGCTTGGTTGATCACGGTGGCCAACTTGCCAGCCCAAGTGGTGACTTTGTTGCAACCCTTGTTGGACAACCCCAAGCTCTTGATGGCCGCCATCATGATCTTGTGCATGGTGGTGGGTACGGCCATGGACATGACGCCCACCATTTTGATCTTGACGCCTGTGTTGATGCCCATCGTCAAAGCCGCAGGCATTGATCCGGTGTACTTTGGCGTGATGTTCATCATCAACAACTCAATTGGTTTGATCACGCCGCCCGTGGGCACCGTGCTCAACGTGGTAGCGGGTGTGGGCCGCATGCGCATGGATGATGTGACGCGCGGGGTGCTGCCGTTCATGGCGGTGCAGTTTGTCGTCATGTTCTTGATGGTGCTGTTCCCAGCCATCGTCATGGTGCCTGCGCGCTGGTTATATTAAGTTTCTTTTTCACTGTCTGTTCGGGTACGCCAGACAGTGGAACCTTTATTGGGCGTACGACCGCAACAGTTCATCAGGAGACACTGACATGAAACGTGTATTTATCAAGACCGTGATCGCCACGGTGGCCATGGCTGCCATGGGCATGGCCTCGGCACAAGTCAAAACCATCAAGTTCGCTAACCAGAACGCTGCGGGCCACCCCATCGTGCAAGGCATGGACAAATTCAAAGACATCGTCGAGAAGAACTCTGGCGGCAAGCTCAAGGTCAACCTGTTTCCAGGTGGCACTTTGGGGAGTGACCAAGCCAACGTGTCTGCCATTCAAGGCGGCTCATTGGAGATGGCATCCATGAACTCTGGCATTTTCGCCAGCCAAGTCAAAGAATTTGGCGTGTTCGATTTCCCTTTCATGTTCGCGACAACCAAAGAGGCGGACGCTGTGGTGGACGGCTCCTTTGGCAAAAAGATGCACGCCAAGTTGGAAGAAAAAGGTTTGGTGGGCTTGGCTTACTACGAACTGGGCTTTCGTCAAATCACCAATGGCAAACGCGCCATCAACAAAGTGTCTGACCTCGAAGGCCTGAAGTTGCGCGTGATTCCCAACCCCATCAACGTGGATTGGGTCAAAGCCTTGGGTGCCAACCCCACGCCACTGCCTTTCCCCGAGTTGTATGCCGCCTTGGAACAAGGTGCTGTGGACGGTCAAGAAAACCCGATTCCAACCATCAACAGTGCTAAGTTTTTCGAAGTGCAAAAGCACATCGTCTTGACAGCGCACCAATACAACCCGCAGTCTGTGGTGATCAGCAAAAAGTTTTGGGACACCCTGAGCGCCGCTGAGAAAAAGATTGTGTCGGATGCCGCCTTGGAGTCCGCCAAATTCCAACGCGAAACAGCACGTGCTTTGGAAGCCAGTTTGCTGGCTAATTTAAAGAAGAATGGCATGCAAGTGACGCAGTTGTCTGATTCTGAAATGTCGATCTTGCGTGACAAGATGCGTCCTGTCACCGCCAAGTACGGTGTGGTCGTGGGTCAAGATTTGGTCAAAGAGTTGCAAGGTGAAATCGAGAAGGCGCGTTCTGCACCCGCTAAGAAGGCCAAGTAATGGCTGAGTGATGCTTCGCCGCATGCGCGGCGAAGCATTTGATGAGACGAAACACTTTTTGTTAAAGGTAGATATGAAAGTCTTGATGCTGCACGGCGTGAACCTCAACATGTTTGGCAAACGCGACCCCCTGCAATACGGCACCATCACACTCGATGAGATCAATGCCAATTTGCACACACTGGGCAAGGAGCTGGGCGCTGAGCTTGAGTGCTTCCAAACCAACCATGAGGGCGACATGTGTGAGCGCATTCATCAGGGCTACTTTGACAAGGTAGACGCTGTCTTGATCAACGCTGGCGCTTGGACCCATTACAGCTACGCCATCCGCGATGCTTTGGCCATCCTGCCATGCCCCATCATTGAGTTGCACATGTCCAACGTGCATGCACGAGAAGAGTTCCGCCGCACATCTGTGTTGGCCGAAGTGGTGAAAGGCCAAATTTGCGGCTTTGGTGCTGACAGCTACACGCTGGCTTTGCGTGCTGCGGTGTCTGCTGTTCAATCCTCCAAATAATTCATGACCCAGCACGGTATTTCAATCAACGGCAACACGCAGTTGATTGCGCACATTGGCTATCCCACGCATGCCTTCAAGTCGCCCCTGATCTACAACCCTTACTTTGCGCATGCGGGCATCAATGCCGTGGTGGTGCCCATGGGTTGTCAAACGCCTGACTACCCAGTTTTTTTGAAATCGGTGTTCAGTCTCACCAACATGTGTGGTGCGCTCATCACCATGCCCCACAAAGTGGTGACCGTGGGCTTGTTAGATGAGGTGACCGCCACTGTGCGCGTGGCAGGTGCTTGCAACGCGGTCAAAAAGCTGGCCGATGGCCGCTTGGTGGGCGACATGTTTGATGGCGCTGGCTTTGTGCGCGGCGTGCAACGCAAGGGCTTTGATCTGACGGGTAAGCGCGTGTTGGTGGTCGGCTCGGGCGGCGTGGGATGTGCCATCGCGGCCTCGCTGGCAGGGGCTGACATAGCCGCCATCAGTTTGTTTGATGTGAACACGGAGTCTGCCAATGCCTTGGCTCAACGTTTGAAACAAAACTACCCTCAAATCGATGTGCGCACCGGCTCCAACGATCCTGCTGCCCATGATTTGGTGGTCAACGCCACGCCCATGGGCATGAACGAAGGCGATGCCTTGCCAATGGATGTGTCTCGCATCTCGCCCGACGCTTTGGTGGGGGAGGTGGTGATGAAAAATGAAATGACCGCCTTCTTGCAAGCCGCCTCAAAACAAGGTTGTCGCATTCAGGTGGGTTCCGACATGCTGTTTGAACAAATCCCTGCCTATTTGGAATACTTCGGTTTGCCCAGCACCACTGCTGATGTGCTGCGTGATGTGGCACAGTTGAACGCATGAGTTTGACAAGCTTGAATTTTTTTGGAGTACCTGATGACCTTCGCATCCCCACACCGTGAATCCGTGCCGGAGATGCCCAACCGGTTGGGCTTGGATGGCATTGAATTCATCGAATACGCGACCAGTCGCCCTCAAGCTTTGGGGCAAGTGTTAGAGAACATGGGGTTTCGTCCCGTGGCACGTCACCGCTCGCGTGAGGTCACGTTGTACCGCCAAGGCGGCATGAACTTGGTCGTCAACGCCAGCCCAGATGATGCCCGTGTGAGCGCCACCACCGATGGTCAACCCGTCATCTCTGCGGTGGCCTTTCGTGTGCGTGATGCATTGCAAGCACACACGCGTTGCATGGATCTGGGTGCATGGAATGTCAGCAGCCAAGCGCAAGCGATGGAGCTGCACATACCTGCCATTCATGGCCCTGGCGGCAGCCGCTTTTACTTTGTCGACCGTTGGCAAGAATTCTCGATTTACGACATCGACTTCAAACCGATTCCGACCGTCGATCAACAGCCACAAGCGACGGCAGGCATGAGCTACTTTGGTGTGGTGCAGTACATCGGCGCAGGCCGCAGTGCCGATTGGTTGGCTTATTTTGAACACATGTTTGACTTCAGCTTTGTGCCCGACGAGCAACGCTTTGGTATCTTGCCCAAAGGCAAACTCATGAAGAGCCCGTGTGGCAAATTTTTATGGCAACTGATTGAGCCCGATCCTTGGATGGACGCCGACGAGTCACCCGAATGTTTGCAACGCATTGGTTTGGGTGCGGTCGATGTGGGGGCGGCAGTGACTGCACTCAAAGCCCGTGGCGTGGAGTTTGTCGAGTCCACTCAACTGCACCCTGAAGACCGTGGCGCGCTGACCCGCAGTGCCTTGGGTTCGGTGTCGTTTGAGCTGGTTCACAAAGACCAATAAAAGGACTTGTGCATGAACCCCCACGCTCATCTTTCCGTGTCTGCATTGCCCCCCGCTGGGCCGTTGGCCTCTTTTGGGATGGACACCATCACGATGGCTGGCTCTCTAGAGGCCAAGCTGTCCGCCATGAAAGACGCAGGCTTTTCACAAGTCATGCTCATGGCGCGTGACTTGGTGACCCACCCAGGCGGCGTGCCTGCTGCCGTAGCAGCCGTGCAGGCCAGCGGCTTGCGCCCCACAGGCTTTCAAGTGTTGCGAGACTTTGAGGGTTTGTCGGGCCATTTGCACGGCTACAAAGTCGACATCGCCAAGTCGATGCTCGAGATGTGTGCAGCCACAGGCAGCAAAGTGTTGCTGGCATGCTCGTCTACCTCACGCCATGCCACAGATGACCTTGACCACATTGCCCGCGACTTGAAAAAGCTCGCCATGATGGCGTTGCCTTTAGGCATCCAAGTGGCTTACGAAGGCTTGTCATGGGGCCGCACAGTCAACGAGTTCACCACCTCAT
>Ga0315908_10002767_pt1 | contig 12757 bp, 20 predicted proteins | sample LakEriMetagenome_12_FD_203520 | JGI IMG/M metagenome (GOLD analysis project Ga0315908, IMG submission 203520) | Freshwater fungal communities from buoy surface, Lake Erie, Ohio, United States - Buoy 4 MA124 | ecosystem: Environmental > Aquatic > Freshwater > Lake > Lake biofilm | place: USA...
CACAAGGCGGTGCACGCCATGGGCTGCCCTCGCATCTACACCACCGTCAAGATCAATACCCGCACCGATAAGGAGCAGACCCTGGAGGACAAGGTGGCCAGCGTGCAGGCCCTGCTCTGATGCCAGGCCAGCGAGACCAGGCCAGCGAGGTTCTCGAGTTCTGGTTTGTCGAAACCAGGCCGCACCAGTGGTTCGCCAAGGACCCGGCCTTTGACCAGCTGCTGCAGCAGCGATTCGTTGCCCTGACCCGACGCGCCATCGCCGGTGAGCTCGACGCATGGGATGCTGAGCCGACCGAGGCACTGGCGCTGGTGCTGCTGCTCGATCAGTTCCCGCGGCAGATCTGGCGCGATAGCGCCATGGCTTTCGCTGGTGATCCACAGGCCCTGGCATTGAGCCTGCGGGCGGTGGAGCTGGGCTGGCTGGAGGTGGAACAGGAGCGTCCGCGGCGGCAGTTCTGGCTGATGCCGCTGATGCATTCGGAAGAGCTGGAGGTGCAGAAGGCTGCGCTGCCGCTGTTTGACCAGTTCACCGATTCCCGCACCGTTGATGTCGCCAGCCGGCACCGCGATGTGATCGCCCGCTTCCAGCGGTTTCCGCATCGCAATGCTGCATTGGGCCGGGTGTCGAGCGCGGCGGAGCTGGCGTTCTTGCAGCAGCCGGGCTCACGCTTCTGAACCGGCTCAGGCCCTGCGCCAGCAGCGCTGGGTCGCTGCCCCACGGGGGGCCATCCGGCCGCGGGTGGCACCAGAACAGTCCCAGCAACCAGCCACCGCGGGCCAACAACCGCGCCACGGTGTCGAGATAGGCCTCGCGCTGGGCGGGATCAATCGCGCAGAAGCAGGTGTGCTCCAGCACGCCCTGCAGGCTGCCGGTGGTGATGCCGGCTGCCGCCAGCGCCGCCCCATCGAAGAGATCGGCCTGCAGCCAGCGCAGCTGGGTGCGATCAGAACCCTGCACCGCCTGGGCGCGCTGGATTGCCTCGCTGCTGAAGTCCAGCCCGATCGCCTCGTAGCCCAGTTCAGCGAGCAAGGCCGCCTCATGGCCCCGGCCGCAGCCTGGCACCAATACCCGACCCGCTGGCTGGGGCGCTCGACTGTCAGTGCGCAGAAAGGCCTCCAGCGGCGGCGCTGGATTGCCCAACTCCCAGCGATCACTGCCCTCGATGTAGCGCTGGTCCCAGTTGCTCAGGGCGGCCCGGGAGGAGCAGGAAGACCAGGTCGAGCTGGAGGGGTGGCACGGCGGCTGCAGGGGCTGGGGCTCCGGGACTCTTGGTTCGGGACACGAACCCAGTCGGCCCCACGACCGAATGCAGGGCTGACGTAAGCCACCTCCCGTCGAGCACCCCTTGAAGCCTCACTCTGGGGGCTGGCCCTATGGCGCACTAGGCATAGCATTGGGCCACTAAAAGAGGCATTAACGAGAGGCATTCACCGATGAACCTCCAGAGCGGCAGTCGACAGCTGCTGATTCACGGCATGGTCCTAGTTCTGGTCGGATTGGTGTGGGGCCTTGTAGTACCCGGCACTCCATACCCAAGACTCGCCCTGGGTGCCCATATCCAGTTCGTATCCAACGGCATGCTGTTCATCGTCCAAGCGACTTCTCTGCTGGCGCTCCCCCATCACGTGGGCATCAAGTCCATCTGGGTGATGGTCTTGGCGGCCTGGTTGACATGGACCATGGCGCTCTCCGAACTCGCCAATGCCTGGTGGGGAACGCTGCAGCCGTTGTCGATTGCAGCGAGTCAGGCAGGTGCCACCGGCGGCGAGCCGTGGCATGAGATCGTGCTCAAACTGACGCATATCGGCGCCGGATTAGGGCTGATCATCGCATGGGCGTTACTGGTGATCGGGTTTTTGAAATACGATTCCACCAATGGATCAACTGATGTTTCCGCAGACTAAGCGCACTGATCGTCACGACTTAATCCTATCGATTGCATCCTTGGTCGACGGCTTGGATGGCTGGACTGAAAGCCTTTGATCGTGAACATGCTGAAACGCTACTGGAGCCAACTGATTGGCATTGGGATCGACAGGAAAACACCTGCCACCGAGACTCGGCAGATTGTGTTCCTGAATGCTGTTGTGCTGCTGGTGCTCATCCTCGTCGCCCAAAACCTGGCGCTTGGCTTGATCTTTCAGGTGCCAGCTTCGCTATTGCTCCTTTTTGTGGCCCATGGACTGTCCATCGGCATTGTTCTGCTCTGGAACAAGCTCAGGCTTTACCTGCTGGCCAGGGTCTGGTTTGCAGTGGCCGCAACCCTGTTCCTGAGCACCTATCAGGTCCTGATGGGCACAGAATCGCGCTGGGACGTGTTTCTGGTCGTCTGCGTGTTCTTGCAGTGTCTGATGTTTCCGGCAACGCAACGGCGCTGGATGTTTGCGGTGATGATCTTCACGGGGATCTGTTTCATCGCTGTCAATTTCGCCTTGCCTGTACCGCCGAAGGGTCTGATGCAGGGCCTCTCAGACAATTACTGGGCGATGGAAAAGGCAGGCAACCTGGCGGGTTTCCTGTTTTGCGGTATCGCCATGGGGAGCGTGGCCTTCCAGGTGATCAACCGAGCCGAACGCAATCTGGCCATCGAGCGTGACCGCTCAGATCGCTTGCTCACAAACATTCTCCCGGTTCCGATCGCGGAGCGCCTGAAGCAAAGCCATGCGCTCATCGCTGAAAGCTTTGAAGAAACAACGGTTCTATTTGCAGACATCGTTGGCTTTACGCACTACACAGAGACCATCAACCCAACAGCGCTGATCATGCTATTGAATTCAGTTTTCACTCAGTTCGATGACCTCAGCCAAAAGCATCGGGTCGAGAAAATTAAAACCATCGGCGATGCCTACATGGCCGTTGCGGGAGTGCCAACCCGAAGCTCCAACCATGCCGAGCTGATGGCGGCTATGGCGCTGGATATGCTGCAGGTCATTGAGCAGCACAACAACGAAACGGGGCAGTCGTTGCAGATCAGAATTGGTCTTCATTCTGGGCCAGTGGTGGCGGGGGTGATCGGTAAGCAAAAGTTCGCGTACGACCTATGGGGTGACACTGTGAACACGGCTTCCAGGATGGAATCGCATGGCGTTCCTGGAGAAATCCAGGTGACGCCAGAGACCCACGCGCTACTCAATCCCAGCCACCATTTCGAAGAGCGTGGCCTCATCGACATCAAAAACAAAGGCCCAATCAAGGTCTTTTTGCTGAAGGGCAAGCGGTCAGCCAGTTTGATGCGGCCATAGTGCAGATCTCAGCAGCAGATCATTCAAAAGGCGCTCCGTGGGGGGCGCCTTAGCACTGGTTGCGGCGGTTACCTCCTCACACAAGGTTTGCCGGTCGGGTGTCTGTTGGTTCACGCATCACCTGTCTGGAGCCTGACAGGAAAGGAATAGGGATCACGTTTGGGAGAAGAGATGCTCGGGGCTTGACCTTCTCGGTTGTGATCCAGATCCGGGTTATGCAGCCCGGGGATGTAATGGGCGGGAAACAAAACTGGCGTATCGCTCTCTGCTGTTACGGGATGACGCTCTCGCTGCGTCATCGCGTTCACTCTGATGAAACATTCGCACCTCCGTTGCGTACACCGGGTCGGGTTGGCTACCGGGCCTCCCCTCAACTTCAAAGTACGCCTTCTGTGCGGCGACGGTGGCTTGCGGGAGTACCTATTGCCGTACCGCCAGCAACCCTGTCAGCGCAGGGATTCACATGCTTCTCCGTCCCCGTTTCCATCGAGATAGCTGTGCCCCTGGCGCAGCAGCTCCTGGGCTTTGGCATAGGAGCTGATCTCGCTGCAGCGGTAACGGCGGCCGCCAGGTGTTGTGCCATCAGGGATGACCGCTGAGCGGCGACCTCGCCGGAAGTCCCAGGGCCGGGTGATGCCGTTTTCCACCTGCCAGACCCCGTAGCGCCGCCGGCTGGCCCGATATTCCGCGTCCGAATACTCCTTGGCGTTACACCCACTGAGGTACTGGCGGTAGGCAAAGGCTTGGCCGTCCTCCACCAGCGCCAGGTTGATGTTGATGTCCGAGATCACCTCGGCAACCGAGCGGCCGTAGCGATCGGTGGTCTTGACCTCGAGCCTGACCTCGCGCCCGACAGGGAGCCTCTGCTGCAGGTAACTGCGAGCCTGCTGGCCGTGGGGGCTCTGGGCAGTCTCCGGGGCATCGATGCAGGCCAGCCGTACGGTCACCGCGCGGCCGGCCTGACGAACCCGGATGGTGTCGCCATCGCCGATCGAGAGCACGGTGGCGCTCAAGCCTTGCTGCTGAGCCAGGCCTGCTTGCACGCCCAGCCAACCCAGGCCCAACACTCCGATAGCTGAGCAGAGCCGCAAAGCTGAATCGCTCAACGCATCCCGGAACTTGGGGCTGTGCGCTCCAGCAGCAGCTCCAACTTGCGGTCCTGACGCTCCAGCGCGGTAAGGAAACCTGCAACGGTCACGCCAAGGACAGTCAGCCAGGCCAGTGATGTCCAAGCGATGATCGGCCACAGCCCCTTGTGCTGATCGTTGGCAGGCTTTGCAGCAGGGCTGTGAGTAGGGCTGGGCAGATCAGTACCAAGATCTAGAACCAGTCGCAGCAGGGCTTCTGGAGTTGCTGCGACCAGTGCGCTGGAGATGTCCGATGGAGGGACCTGCTGGGATAGCAACTCACGGCAGTGCTGGAGCCCACCACCAGCCCAGAACAGGCCCCAGGCCCGTTTATCGAGCTGCAAGGCCACCCAGCGGTGCGGGCGGGCGTCATTGCGGATCAACTGGGCTGCCTTGGCCAGGCTCCAACTACGCCCTGCAGCCACGGATGGCTGGGACTCAAGCAACAACCGACCTTGGGGGTCACGGGTGTAGCCAGTGACGACCTGCAGGGAGAAAACATCAATGATCTGAACTTTGCTGCCTGGCTTGCGCTGCTGCACCTCCGGTGACCAGAAGACCAGCGCACCACGCTCGCTGGAGATGCAGCCCTCCATCTGGGTGTTGGTGGGCATCGCGCGCTCGCGCCTCGGCTACTGGTTGCTCAAGTCTGCCCCCATTGCTCTTGCACAAGAGCAGCAGCAGACCGATCGTTGGAACTCCCAGCCACTGGCAAATGTCCCCAGGCGATTCCAGTGAAGATCCCTATGTGCGGATAAGCGTTGAGCTGCGCCAATCCACCCTGGTGTGGCTGGATGACTTGCGCAAGGAGTGGGGAGTGCGCAGCCGTGGTGACCTGGTGAGCCGCCTGCTCGATGAACTGGCAAAGCCCACCAGCGATGCGTAAGCCCCTGTTGCTCGGCGCCGTGGTCCTGCTGAGCGCCGGCGCAGCGCTGGCCCAGCAGCCGGTGCAACCGCTGCCCAAGGTGGGCGGTTGCCCGCTCGGCCACTACAGCTCTGGCGGCTACTGCGTGCCCAGCAAAGGCAGTAACACCCGCGGCGCCATAGAGAAGAGCGGGGCTGGCTGCCCGCTGGGTTTCTATTCCTCTGGCAACTACTGCCTCAGCAGCCCCAGTAACGAGCGGGAAGCTATTCAAAAGAGCGGCAAGTCCTGCCCTCTGGGCTGGTATTCCTCAGGCAACTACTGCGTCAAGAGCCGCTGAGCCATGGGTTTCCGCTTTCGCCGCTCCAACCGCCTGGGCCCGCTGCGCTTCAATTTCGCCAAGGGTGGATTGAGCTCCATCTCCGTTGGCGGGCGGGGTGCCTCGTTCAACATCCCCGTCGCCCGCAGTGGTGGTGCGCGCACCACGGTGGGCTTGCCCGGCACTGGCCTGAGCTGGAGCGTGGAGCATGCGCCGGATCGTCCAGCCTTGATCCCTGCCGGGAGAGCGGAAGGGCTGCCCAACAGCCGCCGCCTGCGGCCCGGGCAGCTCGATGCCCTTAAGCAGCAGTTGTTGGAAGTGCTGCGGCAGGAGCTGTTTGCCCCCGGCTCCACCGGGGAGCAGCTCTGGGAACACGGTCTGGTGAGCCGCCTGCTTGCTTCTGGCTTCCTACCTGCACGAACCGCCGGCCTGCTGCCTCTGATCGAGACGCCGGAAGCGATGGAGGGCTATGTGCTGCGGGCCCAGGGACAAGACGATGCCAAACGCCGGGCTCAGCGCTGCATCGAGGCGGTGCAGGAAGCGGCGCGCCATGTCGCTGAGAAGGGATTGTTGAGCTGACAAAACAAAACCCCCAAGGTTGGCCCTGGGGGTCGTCGTGTCATCACACGCTGGAGCGTGGAATGGGCTGGCGAAGCTGCTGGCGTTGGCACCTGGGGCCGAACATTCCAGGTGTGGGGCTGTTGGTTCTCCGGAGGGCACCTAAAGCGGTGCAGTTGGAGTATCGATCAGTCAGGCGCACAAGGTGAGAATCAGCGGCGAAGGCTGCTCTCTTGCCCGGCTAAACGACCCGCCCACGATTGGGTGAAGACTGTTGGAGCAGGGGCCTGCAGTCAGCGTGCTTCTGGTAACTGGCGGGGTGGCGTGTCGTCCATCTTGGGCGCCTCCTTGGTTTCTGAACTCAGCTTGGCGCCGCCTGCAGCTGAGGGCAATCGGCCATTACACGCATTGCCTCCCGCTCCAGACAGGAGCAGCGTGGATATTTGGCGTGCTGAGTCTGGTCAGCCGCCCTGACGCACCTTTTTCACAGCCAGGCTGGCCTCAGTGGCGGTGACGCCGGCCAAGGCCAGCAGGCCCGCCAGCACGTTCAGCACAATCGCCACCCAACCGGCGGAAGCGGCAAGGATCTGCTCACCTCTCGCACAGCTGCGCCCGACCCCCTCGGGAAGGCACCGCTGCTGAGCAGGCAAATGCCCGGGGCCAACGCTCCGGGCTTTGTTATTTACAGCAGCTTCTGGGACGGTTGGCACAGCCACGATCAATGGCCATGATTCCAGGCATCGATGCATAGCCCAATGCCCCTTCGCCACCGCCTGACTGCAGCTTGCGCCGCTGCTGCCCTCAGCGTTGCTGTTGCCGCCCCGGCGGCCCTGGCCTGCTCCCGCGTGACCTGGACTGGCCCGGATCAGCAGGTGATCACCGGCCGTTCGATGGACTGGCCCTACGGCTTCAACTCGCACTTTTATGTGATCCCGCGCGGCGAGCAGCTCAATGGAGCAGGTGGCGTGAACTCCCTGCAGTGGACCAGCCGCTACGGCTCGGTGGTGGTGAGCGGCAGCACCGAACCCGGTGGCGCCATCGATGCGGTGTTTGACGGGGTGAATGAGCGGGGCCTGGCGGCAAACCTGCTTTATCTGGCCGAGAACGATTTCGGCCTGGCCACGGCTCCAGCAGGCCGCCCGCGCCTCTCGTTTGCCGCCTGGACGCTGTATTTGCTCAGCCAGTACGGCTCGGTGAAGGAGCTGGTGCAGGCGGTGAAGGCCGATCAGATCCAGATCGTGCCGGTGCCGTTTGGCCCTGGCGGCAAAGCCAAGGCCACGGTTCACATGGCGGTTTCCGATGCCAGCGGCGATTCCGCCGTGATCGAGTACCTCAAGGGCAAGCCCGTGATTCACCACGGCCCTCAATACCAGGTGATGACCAACAGCCCGGTCTATAGCGAGCAGCTCAAGCTCAATGCCTTCTGGAGCACCAAAGACCGCACCCATGAGCTGCCGGGCTCGATCCAGTCGCCCGATCGCTTCGTGCGTGGCTCGTATTACCTGGAGCAGCTGCCCCCCACCAGCGATCCCCGCCAGTCTCTGGCCGGAGTGATGAGCGTGATGCGCAACATCTCAGTGCCCTGGGGCACCCCGGATCCAGAACACCCCAACATCTCGCCCACCTGGTGGCGCACCCTGATCGATCAGAAGAATCGCTTGTACTACTTCGATTCAGCCCTCTCGCCGCAGATGGTGTGGGTGAACCTCAATCAGGTCGATTTCAAGCCAGGCAGTGGCGTGCGCGCCATCAAGATTGAAGGCAATGAGGCGCTGCAAGGCAACGTGAGCCGCCAGCTGCAACCGGCGGCGGCCATCCAATTCCTGGCGCCGCGTTAAGCGGCGCAGAACGGATCACCAGCGCAGCATCCGAATCCAAAGCCACCACAGCAGCCCGACGGGCAGCATCGCCAATAGCAGCACCTGCAGGCTTTGAATCTGCTCAGAGTTCATCACTCCCAAGAATCGAAGTCATTCCCTGCATTCCTGCACAGAGGATTGATTCGCTGCAACATCGCCATGGCCACTTCAAGAGTCATGGCCGGCGCTGCTGCATGGCGTAGACAGCGGCCCCGCCGGCTGCCAGCAACACCCCGCCGCTGATGGCCAGGAACACCAGGGTCTGCAGCAGCAAGAGGAAGATCCCCAAGGCCGACCCGGCCACGATCTGGACCCTGGCCTTTATCAACAGGGTGAGCAGCAGCAGCACAGTGGCCTTCAGGGCCAGCACCTTGGCCGTGCTGAACGGGAAGAAGGGGTTTGGAAGCACTGGTTGATCACGGGTGTCCCCATGCTGGCGGCCTCGGCGGGATCCACTGCGGCGAACACGCCCGCCAACCCTGCTGCCGCTTCTGGGCCCAAAGCTTGATCGCTTGCTCCCGCGTCAGCTCCCTGCGCCGTTTCAGCAGCGGCGCCGGTTCCCCAGGGATCAACTCTCCCAGCGTCACCTCCAGCGACTGGCTCCAGCGGTCGTAGCGAACCGGGTTGAAGTGCAGCACCTGGCGGCCATCGCTGAGCCAGCCCTCTTGCGGAGACAACGGCGGCCGGCCGGAACTGTTCGTGACGTTCATCGAGAGCTGCTCAGGCCACCTCCGGCGCCCAGTCCTTCTGCCGCGTCATGTCATCGGTCCAGCCCTGGCAGCGGCTGGTGAGGTGCTCGCCATGTGCGATTAGCCCCTGGTGCAACTGGCAGGTGAGCACCGGGATGCAGTTCACCCCGGCGTGGTGCCTAAACCAGTGGCAGGTCATGCAGACCTTGCGGCTGCGGGTCTTGAGCAGCACCACCTCATCGAGGTAGGGCCACTCCTCGATCGGGGTTTCGAGCCGGGCATTCAGTGCTGCGGGCCGGGGGAGAGGGGCACCCATGAATCATGGCTAATGCATACACTTGTACTAGCACGGTTGAAGGCGCTTGGCTGCCACTCCCAAAGCGAGACCCGGGAAGAAGCTCTTACCAGCATCCGTGAGGCCATCGGTCTTTGGCTTGAGGTGGAGGCAGAAGAAGCCGGTATCAAGCAGGTGGAGACGATTGAGCTGGCGATCTGAATGCCTCGCTTGCCAGGCATCAGCCAAAAGGATGCGGTTCGTGTGTTCCAGAAGCTGGGCTACCGCATTGTGCGGGAGTCCGGCCACTTGATCTTGAGCAATGGAGAACGCCGGTCGCGACCAGGAGAGTGCAGCGGCATCAAGCAACCGCTTGGTGTGGTTCTGCAGGGCGCACCTATCGGTGCTGCTCAGCAGGGCGCACCTATCGGTGCGACACCAGAAACGTCTCGATTCAGTCTTGGTAGCGCCGAGACTGAGCAGATAGGCCTTTGGTGATGAGGTCCTTCAGTGGATGGTGGCTGTGCCCAGGCTTGATTCAGTGCGGTGCTCCAGTCGCTCAGCGAGCCAGACTTTGATGATCGATTGACGTGTCACGCCAAGGCGGGTGGCCTCACGATCGAGCTGCTCGACCATCCAGAGGGGGAAATCAACATTGACGCGCTTTTGCTGCAAGCGGGGCCGCGTAGCGGCGTCGAGATCAAGTGCGTCGAGCACGGTGTCACCAGCATCAAAGCGACGATCGAATTCAGAGCTGTTCATAGAGCTGTACCTCTTCCAGGCGGGAGCGACGGACAGAAATGAGACGGATGGCCTGGCGGCGATGGGTGATCACGGCTGACCAGTGCTTGCCATGGATCTGAAGGATCGTTCCACAGAGCCTGGGCATCGACGAAGTCGATGCCGTGCTTCGCCTGGTTGGCCTTGCTCTTGAGCGAGTCGAACTCAAAGTCCATAGAGTGCAAAATCTATACCTTTTTTGGCGCAGAGGAATGGACGCTCTGCCGAATTGGGATAGGGGCATCACTGGGATGGCCCTAATCCCCTGATTCAGTTTTGGCCTTCAGCTCCGTTCACTAGCGCCAGGCGGAGTGACGGCACCCTCTGGAAACCGGCATCGCCAGTGACCATCACGGCACCGGCACCAAGCTGCAGACAGCTGGCTGCCTGCAGCGCATCGGGGGTACGCAGGTTGTGCTCGGCCCGTAATTGCGTGGCCTGCTCCACAACAGCCGGGCTGAGCTCCACCCATTCCAGGTCCGGGTGCAGGAAGAAGGCATCGAACCGGCTCAGGGCCTCCGCATCCCGCCGGCGCAGCGGTCCAACTCGGCACTCCAGCCAGCTCAGGCGGCTGATGGCCAGCTGCAGGCCCCCTGCGGAGGCATCTGCCGTTGTGGCCAGCTGCCGCAGCTGTTGCTTCAGAACCTCAGCCCACGCCTCCGTTCCTTCTACGGCGTAGATCACGGCGCTGGCGTCGAGAAAGGCAATCACCACTCGCGTTCTTGCCGCAGCTCAGCGTCGATCTCCTGCTTGCTCCGGGCTGTCGCTGCTGAGGGCAGGGCCAGTAACCAGTCCAGGCAGCTCGGCCCCACAGCGGCTGGACGATCAGCTAATCGCCGCAGGCGGTTGTATTCAGCTTCACTGATCACTACGGCCGCCGGGCTGTTGCGCTTCAGAAGATGCACCGGACCAGCACGTAGGGCTTGCTCCACCGCCGCGATGCCGCCCCGCTTGAGCTCGGCCGAACGGAGCACGTTCAGGGGCTGGTCGGCCATTGACAGACTGTGCAGTCGATAGGGCAACCCTAGGCCGCCTGGGCATTATTTGGTACTGAAAGCAGTACTGCTTTGGCCGTGCGGCCATGGCCGCGCAGCGGGCTGTGGTTGCTGAGGCGTAGATCCAGGCGACATCAGCAGCAGCCGTAGGAACTGATCACTGAATTCCACAGCTGTCGTCCAGTTCTCCGCCTCGCTCAGGCCAGAGCTGCGGGTGGGCTTAAAGCTGTGGTCACCACTAGGTATCCAGCGCAGCTGTATCTGAGGCGAGAGGCTGTAGGAGTCAACCTCCTCACGGCGCCCAAAGCTGTCGCGTTCGCCCTGCAAGATCAGTGCTGGCGTCTGCAGGCTGGCTAGGTGCTCGGTGCGTAGCTGCAGCGGCTTGCCTGGGGGATGGAAGGGATAGCCAAGGCAAAGGCAACCCTTCACCCCATAGCTGGCTGCAAGCTCGTCTAACAACAGGCTCGCTACCCGGCCGCCCATCGACTTGCCGCCAACAAAAAGGGGAAGGTTTGGATTGAGCTGCCTCTCCAGCTGCACCTGCTGGCGAAGGGCCTGCTGCAAGACGGGCATTCGATCTGGCCCTTGGCGGCGCTCAAGGATGCGCTGCCGTGCCATGTAGGCAAATTCAAAGCGCAGTATCCGCCAGCCGTGTTGAGCCAGGCCGCTGGCGATAGCAGCCATAAAGGGGCTGTCCATTGGTGCACCGGCCCCATGGGCCAGCACAACGGTGCCAAGAGCGTCAGCTGGACCATCGAGCAACCGAGGAGCAGCTGTATCAGCAGGGTTCATGGTTTGATCCTCGCGGACGCCGCTCGGCCCTCAACAATCGCTGGTTACCTGATGGCGACTGACATGTGGCGGTCATTGACCGCGGTGCCAGTTTGACCGCAATTTGACCGCAGGATCAGCGGTCAATCGGTGAAAAGTCAATCGGGGCGACAGGATTCGAACCTGCGACCTAGTGCTCCCAAAGCTTCGGTCACTATATTCTCAGAGGCCTTGCAAATACAGCAAAACGACTGCGGCAGCTGAATTCTAGCCCTTTGCCAGTTGTGCATGAATTGGCGTGAACACTTGACTTATACCCCCTCTAGCCCACACCATGTGGGCTGAGTGACCGAGTGCCTCGATGCCACGCAAGACCAATATCGATGGCTGGGAAGTTGGATTCCGCCGGCAGCTACTTGGCGCCGTTGGCCCTGATCTGACCATTGGCGACCACCGGGGAAAGATGCGCCTGCAGCTGCGCCTGCTCGATGGCACCCGAGAGCGGGTGATGCTGCCCTATGCCTGGGAGGCGGCGGATTCAGCTAATGCGCTGCAGCGGATCGTTGCCATCAGAAAGGAGCTAGATGGCCCTGCAGCGGTATCACTGGCGGAGGCCAATGCGATCGTCGCGGCGAAGACCACCGGGCCCCGTGTGGCCGGTCTGGATTGGCCAGCGGCGGCCAAGGCGTGGCATCACCACAAAGTCGTCCTGATGGGCAGCTGCACTGAAGAGAACTGGGCCAAAAAACACCAGCGGGTGATCGATGCAGCGGTGGAGCTGATGAGCAGCAAGACCAAGCCAGCTGGGGTTGATGAGTTAATCGAGGCGGTGGCAGCGCAGTGGGAACCAGGCAGCCGGGCAAGGCAGATCGCCGTGCAGAACCTCAGCGCCTTTTTGACCTTTGCGGTGGATCGCCGCCGGTTCCCGGTGACCTGGCGGCCAAAGCCGGCTAAGGCGTACCTAGGAGCCAGCAAAGGCAAGACCAAGCGGATTGGCTACCCATTGAGCGACCTGCAGATATTGCGGCTGCTGGAGGGGCTGCCAGCTACAGCAGCGGGGCAGCGGTGGAAGTTTGCAATTCAACTTTGCGCCGTTTATGGGCTGCGGCCTGAAGAACTGCGGCACCTGGCCTTCAAAGGTGATCAGCTCTGGTGCGGCTACATGAAGAAGGGCGGCGGCGGTGAAACCAAACCACGGCCGCTTCACCCGCTGCCGGTGGTTGATGTTGATGGCAGCGCTACTGATTGGAATGTGGCAGGACGGCTGCGGATTGGTGA
>Ga0315908_10002770_pt1 | contig 12744 bp, 8 predicted proteins | sample LakEriMetagenome_12_FD_203520 | JGI IMG/M metagenome (GOLD analysis project Ga0315908, IMG submission 203520) | Freshwater fungal communities from buoy surface, Lake Erie, Ohio, United States - Buoy 4 MA124 | ecosystem: Environmental > Aquatic > Freshwater > Lake > Lake biofilm | place: USA...
CAGCTGGAGCGTCAAACGGGGGGCATGACGCGCGACATCGAGCGTGGGGTGAGGGGCATAGAGTCCCTGATCTCTTATTCTTTGTACAGCATCGTCCCCACCTTGATCGAAGTGGTGCTGGTGCTGACCATCTTGGGTTGGGCCTTTGATGTGTGGTTCGCCCTTATCACCTTGGCCGCGCTGGCGATTTATATTTTTTTCACCGTCTATGTGACCGAGTGGCGCACCCAATTTCGCCGCGAAGCCAATGAGTTTGATTCGGCAGCCCACACCAAGGCCGTGGACTCCTTGCTCAATTACGAGACGGTCAAGTACTTCAACAACGAGGGTTTTGAGGCCCAGCGCTATGACCGCAGTTTGGATCAATTGCGCCGCGCCAGGTTGAAGGCGCAAACCAGCCTGAGTTTGCTCAACACCGGGCAGCAGCTGATCATTGCGGTGGCTTTGATTGCCATGTTGTGGCGCGCCACCCAAGGCGTGGTTGAGGGCCGCATGACCTTGGGTGACTTGGTGATGGTCAATGCCTTCATGATCCAGCTCTACATTCCCTTGAACTTTCTGGGGGTGATTTACCGCGAAATCAAACAAAGCCTGACCGATTTGGACCGGATGTTTCGGTTGCTGGAAAAAGAGCGCGAGGTGGATGACCAAGCTGGCGCGCCCGATTTGAACCTGGTCGGTTCGCCCACGGTTCGGTTTGAAAATGTTCGCTTTGCCTACGAGGCTGATCGCCCCATCTTGCAAGGCCTGAGCTTTGAAATACCGGCGGGCAAAACCGTTGCTGTGGTGGGTTCCTCGGGTGCGGGCAAGTCCACCTTGGCGCGCTTGATGTACCGGTTTTACGATGTGCCCATAGACCAGGCATCGAGCGGGCGCATCACCATCGATGGCCAAGACATCCGCAGCGTCACCCAATCGAGTTTGCGCCGCGCCATTGGCATCGTGCCCCAAGACACGGTGTTGTTCAACGACACCGTGGCCTACAACATCGCATACGGGCGACCAGGCTCCACCCAGGCTGAGGTGGAAGAGGCTGCGCGCCAAGCCCGCATCCATGGCTTCATTGCCTCGACCCCCAAGGGCTACCAAACCATGGTGGGTGAGCGTGGGCTCAAGCTCTCAGGCGGCGAAAAGCAGCGCGTGGCCATTGCCCGCACCTTGCTTAAAAACCCGCCCATCTTGATTTTTGACGAGGCTACTTCTGCCTTGGACAGCGCCAATGAACGCGCCATTCAAGCCGAGTTGCAAAGCGTGGCCCAGAACAAAACCACTTTGGTGATTGCGCACCGCTTGTCCACCGTGGTGGATGCGCATGAAATACTGGTGCTTGATGCGGGCCAGGTGGTGGAGCGTGGCACCCACGCCCAGTTGTTGGCGCTACAAGGCCGCTATGCCCGCATGTGGTCTTTGCAGCAAAGCACCGCCTGAGACGCTCAGATTGAGGCGCTCAGATAGGGGGCGAATCGATTGACGCCCTGCGCAGGGCGGACCGGGGGTGTCAAGGTATGTCCTTGTCTTCGGCTGGGGCCGCTGCGTCGCGCGGGCCCACCTTGCCCAAGCGCGCTTTCAGCGACTGGGGCTGTCCGCTGATCACGGCCGCATAACTGGTGGTGTTGGCCAAAACCTTTTTCACATAGTCGCGGGTTTCGTTGAAGGGGATGTTCTCGGCCCAAATGGCGGCCTCCAGCACCGGGCCTTTTCCTTGGTCGGGCGCACGCCAGCGGCGGGGGCGACTGGGCCCTGCGTTATAGGCCGCGGCCGCCATGGCCATGGAACTGTCCATGCTTTCCAGCACCAACTTCAAATAGGCCGTGCCAATGGCGATATTGGTGTCACGCTGGTTGATTTGATCTATGGTGAAATTTTTCAAACCTATTTTTTTCGCCGTCCACTTGGCGGTGGCGGGCATCACCTGCATCAAGCCAGAGGCACCCACGTGGGAGCGTGCATCCATGATGAAGCGGCTTTCTTGGCGGATCAAGCCATACACAAATGCCGGGTCCAGGTTGATGTCGTTGGACCGCTGCACCACCGCGGTTTGGAACGGCATCGGAAAGCGCAGCACCGGGTCAAATTGCGCCAGGCTGGTGCGCTCGCTGGTGTTGATGCAGCGGTCCCAAATATCGAGCTCACAGGCCCAGTGCGCGGCGGCCAGCAATTCGCGGTCGTTCATGCGACCGGAAAACCCTTGGGCATTGACCAAGTTGGTGCCGTAATTCCACTCACGCACACCCTCAGAACGCAGGCCCATGGAAATGGCTTTGACGGCGCGCTGCAGCGATGGATTGGCACGTGTTTGCGCCATTTCTTCGGCGCTGGGTGGGGTGGGACGTGCGGGCATTTGGATGCGGCGACCCAACTCTTCTAAGGCCAGTTGTTCGTAAAACCCTTTGACGCTGGCAATGCCTTCCCACAAAGTTTCAGCTTGGTCTTTGTGGCCACGCGCTTGCAAGGCGCGTCCCAACCAATACACCCACACCGGTTCTTGGCGTTGTGGCAAGTCCATGGCCAAGATGGCCGACTCCACCGCTTTCCAAGCCGGGGTGTTGCCAACGCGCAGCGCGGCGCGCACCTTCCAGGCCAGCATGTCATCGGTCAAGTCGTGGTCGCTGCGCGCTTGCTCGTAAGCTTTGAGGGCATCGCCATCCAAGCGCATGGCCAATTGGCGCCCGATGGCACCCCACACCCAATGGCGCTCTTCTGTGGTGAGGTGGATGGACCAGGTGCGGTGCATCAGTTTGTAGGCCTCGTCGGGGTCGCTGCTGGCCAGTTTCACCAAAGCCAGCACCACCAACTCTTGCACCGCATTGCGCGGATGCGCATGGTGTTGGCTTAAAAATTTGCCCGGTTGGGCTTGCAAGTCCCTTAAAGCATTCAGCTGCTTGGGGGCCACCAACTGCACGGCATTGCGTGCGGTCACGGGGCGGTTGTTCTCGACCGCCAAGCGCGCTTTGCGCCACACCTCCAGGGGTTTGATTTTGCGGTCTTCCAGCAACCGCTCAGCTGCCAGCGTGCAACCGTCATCGGCTTGCAACATCGAGCGCCACAGGCTCAGCACCTCTTTGACGCTGTCGGGGCCAAAACCTGCTGGGTTTTTTTGATGGCTCAGCACCAGCTCATAACACCGCAACTCGCGGTCATCGCGCATGCGGAAGTGGGATTGTTCGGCTTCAAACGTCGCCCAATCGCGGCGGTTGCCCAACAGCATCAGCCAGTCATTGCGCAAGCGGTCTTCTTGGTAGGTGCCTGCGTAGCGGTTGAGGAACTGGCGCACCTCGCTGGTAGAGGCCTCGTCCAAGCGGGCGCGCAACTCCCAATAGGCGGCCCAGGGTTCCAGCACATGGCCGCGAACTTGGGGCAGCAAATTGCTCAGGCGTCGGCGGTCATTGCGTTTGAACGCATCGGCCATCTCCAGCAAAGCGGCCTGCGCGGGGCCCTCGTTCATGGCCCCAGCTTGTGCGTGGGCTGCGGGCGCGAATGGTGTCGACAGGGTCAACCCCACAAACAATGACACAATGAAAGTCTTGAACATACCTGGATTATCGGTGGCTTGATCAATTGGCATGGGCGTTGTGAACAACCCTTGCCGCCCAAGGGCCGCTCACAATGCAATGGACAAAAAAACTCTGCGCCAAAACCTGCTTGAGCAACGCTTGAACCTGTCCGATCGGCAGTTGCGCTGCGACATGTTGCAGCAGGTCATGCGCATTTGGTTGGTGGGCCGACCCGATGTGGTCATTGGCGCTTACTGGCCCATCAAAGGGGAGTTCGACCCACTGCCTGCCCTGCACCGGTGGAAAGAGGACGGTGAACTGCTCGACCAACCCCAACCGCGGCGCATTGGCCTGCCGGTGATCGACAAAGTCAGCAAAACCCTGACCTTTCATGCCTGGTATCCGGGTTGTCCGATGGAAGAGGACGCCTACAACATCCCCAAACCCAAAGACACCGAGGTGGTGGTGCCCACCTTGTTGTTTGTGCCTTGCGTGGGTTATGGCCCCGGGGGCTATCGTTTGGGCTATGGCGGCGGCTTTTACGACCGCACCTTGGCCCAACTCCAACCCAAGCCCCACACCGTGGGCCTGGGCTTTACACAAGGCTTTGTGGCTGACCTCGAACCCGAAAGCCATGACATGCCACTCGACGCCATCCTCAACGACAACGGCGTGGTTTGGCCGGTGGGTTGAAGGGGCATGGCCCGCCCCAAATCCGCCTCCCACGACCTCAAGCGCGAGGAGATTTTGGACATTGCTGCACAGTGCTTTGCGCAGTCGTCTTACCCGGCCGCCAGCATGAACGACATTGCCGCCGCTGGGGGCACATCCAAGGCGCGCCTGTATCACTACTACGACAGCAAGCAAGCCATTTTGTTTGACCTGCTGGACCGCTACACCCTGCGATTGCTGGGCCTGATTGGCGAGGCAGAGGCTGCTGCCCAGCGGCGCAACCTGGATGAACGCGCCGCTTTGCATGAGTTGGTGCGGCGCTTTTTGCAAGAGTACGAAAACTCAGCCACCCGCCATGTGGCCTTGGTCAACCAGACCCAATTTTTGAGCGATGAGCAACGCGCGCTCATTGTGGGCCGCCAGCGCGATGTGGTGGCCGCATTCACCCGCTTCATCAAGCGCGCTTACCCACAGCGCATCCACCTGGGCAACCAAACCGCCTTGACCATGATGCTGTTTGGCATGATCAATTGGACCTTCACCTGGCTGCGCCCTGGTGGGCCCATGAGCTACGCCGACTTTGCCCAGGAGGTGATTGCCACCTTGGAGCACGGTTTTGAGGGCACTGCCCAAGCCACCTGAAAGCACGGCGCTGGCTACAATTTTTTCAGACCCGATCCGCAACGACACACCAAAACCAGGAGACACCATGTCCAAAGCCTTTGCCAGCCAAGCCGATTTGGCCGATAAAAAAATCACCTTTGAGCAACTCAGCGCCCATTGCTGGGCCTACACCGCCGAGGGCGACCCCAATTCAGGCGTGGTGATTGGTGAACGCAGCATTTTGGTCAGCGATGCCACTGCCACCCCGGCCATGGCCCGGGACTTGATTGCCAAGATCCGCACCGTCAGCGACAAACCGATTCAATATGTGTTGCTCACCCACTACCACGCGGTGCGGGTGTTGGGGGCCAGTGCCTTCAAGGCCGAGGGGGCCAGCGACATCATTGCCAGCCAGGGCACCTATGAGTTGATTGTCGAGCGGGGCGCCGCCGACATGAAAAGCGAGATGGAGCGCTTTCCGCGCTTGTTTCGCGGCGCCGACAGCGTCCCCGGTCTGACCTGGCCCACCTTGATCGTGGGCGACGGCAAACCCGGTCGCCAAGGCAGCTTGAAGATCGATTTGGGTGGTGTGGTGGTTGAAATTTGGCACCCGGGCCCGGGCCACACCCGGGGCGACACCATTGCCTGGGTCGAGTCCGAAAAAGTGCTTTTCAGCGGTGACTTGGTGGAGTACGAGGCAGGCGTGTACACCGGCGACGCCCAGTTGCAGGAGTGGCCCGCCACCTTAGAGGCTTTGCGTGCTTTGCAGGCCACGGCCATCGTGCCGGGGCGCGGCGAAGCCATGCAAGGTGCGGCCAATGTGGACAAGGCCTTGGACTACACCAAGCGTTGGGTCGAAATTCTTTACCGTTGTGGCAAAGAAGCGGTGGCCCAAAAGCTCGACTTGAAAGGCGCCATGGCCCACACCCGAACCCAGATGGACCCGGTGTTTGGCCATGTCTTCATCTACGAGCATTGCCTGCCCTTTGATGTCAGCCGCGCGTTTGACGAGGCCAGCGGCATTAAAAACCCACGGGTTTGGACCGCCGAGCGCGATCAGGAGATGTGGGCCTCGTTGCAGAACTGATCGTTATCCGGGTTTGCGCTCCATCAAGGCGCGCAAATCCCGCCCATAACTTTGCATTTGTTTGACCGCGCGCTCCCGTTGCGCGGGTGTGGTGGCGTTGTGCAAGGTGGCCACCGAAGCGCAATTGGCTTTGCTCAAGTCTTGGCGGTATTGGCGCAGCATGGGGTCGGGGGTCACCCGCGTGCGCTCGATCAGTTGCCGCCACTCGAGGGCAAAGGCATCGGCATCTTTGGTGTGGGCGCTGAGTTTGCGCAAGGTGTCCACGCTGTCGGCTTGGCGGCGCAGGCGCATCAAGTAGCTCATGCGCGGGTCGAAGCCAGAGTTTTTGGCCAACTGGCGCAGCAATTGTTTTTGGTTGCTGTCCAAGCGGCCGTAAAACTTCTCGGCCTGCTCGACACCTTTGTCGGTGCGGGTGTCGAGCAACTCATCGGGGGTTCCCGTCAACCATTCTTTGCGCCAATCCCGGTTTTTTTTGTTGTATTGCTTTTGCAGTTGCTCGACTTGGGCGGCGTCGATGGTCAGCAGCAGGCGAACGGCTCGGGGCTCTAATTCTTTGGCCACATTGTCCAAGCTGTCCAGGGCTTCGTCGTACAGGGCACACACTTCATCGGCCTGAATGTTGCGCGCGGCCAAGCTTTGGGCCCGCTCCAGCCAGGTGATGTACAGACCGAGCTGCTGGCTGCGGTGCCAGGCATACATCGATTGGATATCGGCGCGCACCAGGGGTTTTTGATCGGCATTGAAGTCCAAAAAACCGTCCAGCCACCAGTAAGTCAACTCTGGGGCCGAGTTGTAGGCAAATTGCAAGGTGCTGCAACCGGCCAGCATCCCACAGGTGCACAGGGCCACAAAAAGGCGCTGGGCGATAATTCTCAAACGAACAAAGGCAAGAAACATGGCAGCAATTGATGTGGTGATCATGGCAGCGGGCAAAGGCACGCGCATGAAGAGCAGTATGCCCAAAGTTTTGCACCGACTCGGCGGCAGGGCTTTGGTGCAGCACGTGATCGACAGCGCACGTCATTTGTCGGCGCGCCACATCATCGCCATCACCGGTCACGGGGCCGAACAAGTCGAGGCCGCTTTGGCCGGTCAAGCGGGCCTGCGGTTTGCGCGCCAAATGCCCCAGCTGGGCACGGGCCATGCGGTGCAACAGGCCATGCCCTTGTTAGAGGACGACGGGGTCACCTTGGTCTTATCTGGCGATGTCCCCCTGACCCAAGTGCCCACCTTGCAGGCCTTGTTGCACGCCTGCCAAGGCTCGCAACTCGCGCTGTTGACCTTGCAAACGGCGCAACCCACGGGCTACGGCCGCATCGTGCGCCACGCCAACGGCGAGGTGCTGGCCATCGTGGAAGAAAAAGACGCCACACCTGAGCAGCGCGCCATCACCGAAATCTACAGCGGCATCATGGCCGTGCCCACGCGCTGGCTGCGCACCTGGTTGGCGCGTTTGGACAACCACAATGCCCAGCAAGAGTACTACCTGACCGATGTGGTCAAGTTTGCCCGTGCCGATGGGCAAGCCGTGGCCGCGCACTTGATCACCGATGCGGCAGAGGTGGCCGGCGTGAATAACCCGGTGCAATTGGCCGAACTCGAGCGCGCCCACCAAGCACGTCAAGCCCATGCCCTGATGCTCAGTGGTGTGCGTCTGGCCGACCCCGCGCGCTTGGATGTGCGCGGTACTTTGACCTGCGGCCCGGATGTGGAAATCGATGTCAACTGTATTTTTGACGGCGTTGTCTCACTGGGCGAGGGCGTGCGCGTGGGGGCCAATTGTGTGATTGCCAACGTGCAAATCGAAGCGGGCGCGGTGATCCATCCCTTTACCCACATCGACGGCGAAAAAGCGGGCGTCAGCATTGGCCGTGATGCCCGCGTCGGCCCTTATGCGCGTCTGCGCCCGGGTGCGGTGCTGGGCGAGGGTGTGCACATCGGCAACTTTGTCGAAGTGAAAAACGCCACCTTGGCCAAAGGCGCCAAGGCCAACCATTTGGCCTATTTGGGCGACGCCACCGTGGGCGAGCATGTCAACTTCGGCGCGGGCAGCATCACCGCCAATTACGACGGCGTCAACAAGCACCGCACGGTGATCGAAGCCGACGTGCACGTGGGCAGCAACAGCGTGTTGGTGGCCCCTGTGACCATCGGCGCGGGCGGCACCATTGGCGGTGGATCGACCATCACCAAAGACACCCCACCCGGCGCCCTGACCGTGGCCCGCGGCAAGCAAACCAGCATTGCGAACTGGAAGCGGCCGCAAAAGAAATAACATTTGAAAATCGGTGCTAATTCAGTTTTGTTGGCTTTTATAACCAGGAGTTGAGATGTTCAAGTGCCTCACGTTGATTTTGAGTTTGTTTGTCGGTGCACAGGGCGGCGCTCTGGCACAAGAGGTGGCATACCCCACCAAGACCATTCGCCTGGTGGTGCCCTTTCCCCCTGGGGGCTCGGTGGACGTGGTGGCGCGCATGGTGTCGCTGCATTTGCAAGAAAAATTTGGGCAAACCATCGTGATTGAAAATCGCCCTGGCGCGGTCGGCACCATGGGCACGGCCCAAGTGGCCAAGGCAGCACCGGATGGCCACACCTTGGTGATGACCATTGGGGCCCACACCATCGTGCCGGCATTGATGGCGCAAATGCCGTATGACGCAGGCCGCGATCTGGCGGCTGTCACCTTGATCGCCAGCGCGCCCAATGTGTTGGTGGTGCGGCCTGACTTTCCCGCCCGAACCTTGAAAGAGTTTGTGCAGTTGGCCAAAGAAAACCCGGGAAAGTTCAGCTATTCCACGGCTGGAAACGGCAGCACCACCCATGTCATGACGGCCATGCTGGCCCACAGCGCGGGTTTGTCATTGCTGCATGTTCCATACCAAGGGGGCGCGCCCTCTTTGCAGGCCATTTTGAGCGGTCAAACCGATCTGAACGCAGCTGTTTCAACCACAGCCCTGCCCATGGTGAAGGCTGGCAAATTGCGCGCCCTGGCCATCGTGGGTGACAAGCGCTCCAGCATGTTCCCTGATGTTCCCACCTACGCCGAATCAGGCTACCCGGGCATTCGCGGGGACAGTTGGATTGGTTTGTTTGCACCTGCGGGCACGCCCAAACCCATCATCAACAAAATCAATGCCGAGTTGCAAAAGGTTTTGGCCATGCCCGATATTCGGCAAAAGCTACTGGCGCAGGCATTGGACCCCTTGGTGGTGGGGCCAGATGAGTTTGACAAAATTGTGCGCGACGAGTTGCGCGACTTTGCCGCATTGGCCAAAGCAGTGGGGTTGAAGATCGAGTGAGGCCAGGCTCAGTGGCGTGCACGGGCCGCATGCTCGGCCGCCAGGCAGCCAAAAATCACCCCGCTGCCAATCGACGCACCCCCTTGGTAGCCCACCCCCGTGTCGGTCGGGGCTGCAGTGTTGCCGCAGGCATATAAGCCCGCAATGGGGTGACCACGCACGTGCATGACTTGGGCGTGTTCGTTGGTCAATAGGCCTGTGCCCACAATGCCGCCGACCCGCAGTGGGATGGCGTAGTAGGGCGGTGTGTTCAATGGCCCCAGCTGTGCATACTTGCCTTTGTTGGCGTCCCCAGCGGTGCTTTTGGAAAACGCGGACTTGCCTCGACCAAAGTCAAGGTCTTCGCCGTCCGTCGCAAATTTGTTGAAACGCTCGACCGTCTTCAACAATCCCGTGGCGTCAACACCGATTTTTGTTGCCAAGGCTTCCAGCGTGGGTGCTTGAGCCACCCAATCGGGGGCCGCTTGCCCGGGTGGGGCGCCAGCGATGGCGTAATGCTGTCGATACTGGTCATCAAAAACCATGTGGGCGGGCAGGTTGATGAAGCGGTGTTTCGCCCGGTCGAAATGGTGAAAGGCGTGCACCACCTCTTGGAACCTGGACTCATCGCAAAAACGTTCACCTTGCTGGTTGACGGCGATCGCGCCGGGGTAAGGCATGCCATGCAAACCAATCGAGAAAAATTCATTGTTTCGGGTGGGAATGGCACAACCGACCAATAAGCCATGGTTGACGGCAGAGCGGTAAATGGCGGCGCCGTGTTCTGTAGCCATCACCATGCCATCCCCTTGGTTGGTGGGTGCAAAAGGGTTGAGCCAATTGGGCAGGCCTTCAAAGCGTTGCACCAACTCGCTGTTGCCTTCGTAGCCACCACAGGCCAAAACAACACCGTGTCGGGCTTCAAAAGTGGAATCGCTTGATGGGATGCGGACTCCGCCCACGCGTTGCTCGGAAAAAACCAACTCTGTGCCTCCCGCATTCAACTGCAAGTGGCCCCCCATTTTCAGGAAAGCCACCAACAACTGCGCCACCAAGCCTTGACCGGCGGCCAGCCAACCCCCACTTTCTCTGCGCGCCAATTCTTGGGCATCCCAGTTGCGCCGGTTGGCAAAACCGCCCCATCGGGCCACATCGCCCCAACTGACACCCGGCGGGCAATAGTAGGCGGGCCGCAAAACGTCGGCCCATTCGCCCATGGCGCTGCGTTGAATGGGGGCGGCTTGAATCATGCGTCGTCCATCGCCACAACTGCCTGGACCATATGGGTAGAAAGCGTCGGGCAATCCCAGTGCCAGCTCAAGCCCCACGCCCCATGACATCAAGCGGTCCATCACCCGCGAGGCGTTGTTGACATAGGCCTCCAGGTTGGTGGCCAATGCGGTGCCCCCAGCGCAAAACTGGGCGTAAGTCATGCCCTGCGTCAAATCGTCTGACAGGCCAGCCTGCGCTGCCAATTGGTTGGCTGGTGCCCAAATGGTGCCGTATGAAGTGGCCGTGCCGCCGCCAATGTGGGGGCCCTTTTCCAGCAGGCACACGGACATGCCCTCGCCTGCGGCGGCCAAGGCGGCCCCCAATCCAGCGCCGCCAGACCCCAAAACAATCAGATCAAAAACGCGATGGGCCATGGGAGCACTCCAAGAGGGTGAACGGATGCGACGGATCGCGCACGATGTTTGAATTGTGAACCAGGTCAGCGGCTTCAGCCCAGGCGCGCAGGGCCCAAGCTCAAGGCCGGCACCATCTTGCTGCGCTTGACGCTGAAGAAAGCCTTCACATTGCGCACATTTGCGTCTTGGGTGAACAGGCGTTGCACCAGCGCCAAATAAGCCGGCATGTCGTGCACATGCACCACCAATACAAAGTCGGGTCCTGGCGCCACGCGCCAACACATGGCCACCTCGGCATCGGCCACCACGCGTTGCTCAAAGGCTTGCAGGTGTTCGTCGCCTTGGCGGTCCAGGGTGATCTCCACAATGGCTTGCAAACCATGTCCCACCACTTGGGCCACGCGCTCGGGGTTGAGCAAAGCCACTTGGCCTTCGATCAGCCCCAAGTCCCAGAGTCGCTTGGTTCTTCGCAAGCAAGTGGGCGCTGACATGTGCAAGTGCTCTGCCAGTGCCTGATTGCTCTGCGCGGCGTCACGTTGCAACGCATGCAGCAAGCGCAAATCCATGTCGTCGAGTTGAATTTCTTTCATTGAAGGGTGCTTTTTGAAATAAATCGATATGCCACTGGTTTTTTGAATTTAAATTTCATTTTAAGCAATTAATCAACATCTTTTGTCGTGGTGATGGGGATAAAGTCACCGCACAAACAGGAGACACCCCATGTGCGGCATCGTCGGCGCGGTATCAGGCCGCAATATTGTTCCCATCTTGGTCCAGGGCCTGCAGCGCTTGGAGTACCGCGGCTATGACTCCTGCGGTGTCGCGGTCAACGCGGCGCAAGCGCAAATGGGCCAAGCGCCAGGTTTGCAGCGCGCGCGCAGCACCGAGCGGGTGGCCGAACTCGTGGCCCAGGTCAACGCGCCGTCCGGCGGCTTACTGGGCACGACCGGCATCGCCCACACCCGCTGGGCCACCCATGGTGCACCGGCGGTGCACAACGCCCACCCGCATTTCAGCCCCGGCCCTGGTTTCAAAGCGGGCGAAGGCAAAGGCCGCATCGGCTTGGTGCACAACGGCATCATCGAAAACCACGAAGAACTGCGCGCCGAACTGCAGGCCAAAGGCTATGCCTTTGCCAGCCAAACCGACACCGAAGTCATCGCCCACTTGGTCGATGCGCTCTACCAAGGCGATTTGTTCGAGGCGGTGCAAGCGGCAGTGCGCCAATTGCGCGGTGCCTATGCCATCGCCGTCATGGCCAAAGACGAGCCGCACCGCGTGGTGGGCGCGCGTGCAGGCTCCCCGTTGATTTTGGGCGTGGGCCAGAGCGAGAACTTTTTGGCCAGCGACGCCATGGCCTTGGCAGGCGTCACCAACCAAATTGTGTATTTGGCCGAGGGCGATGTGGTGGATGTGCAAATGGGCAAACACTGGATCGTCGATGCCCAACTCCAAGCGGTGCAGCGCGAGGTGCACACCGTGCACGCCCACAGCGGCGCGGCCGAGCTGGGGCCATATCGCCACTACATGCAAAAAGAAATTTTCGAGCAGCCCCGTGCCATCGCCGACACCTTGGAAGGCATCGAGGGCATCGTGCCCGAGTTGTTTGACGGCCCCCAGACCCAAGCCGGCCACAACGCGCACCGCGTGTTTCAAGACATCGACTCGGTGCTCATCTTGGCCTGTGGCACCAGTTATTACAGCGGCTGCACCGCCAAGTACTGGCTTGAGAGCATGGCCCACATCCCGACCCAAGTCGAAGTGGCCAGCGAATACCGCTACCGCGACTCGGTGCCCAACCCGCGTTGCTTGGTCGTCACCATCAGCCAGTCGGGCGAAACCGCCGACACCTTGGCCGCCCTGCGCCATGCGCAAAGCTTAGGCATGAAGCACACCCTCACCATTTGCAATGTGGCCACCTCGGCCATGGTGCGCGAATGCGCGCTGGCCTACATCACCCGCGCCGGTGTGGAAATTGGCGT
>Ga0315908_10002772_pt1 | contig 12740 bp, 11 predicted proteins | sample LakEriMetagenome_12_FD_203520 | JGI IMG/M metagenome (GOLD analysis project Ga0315908, IMG submission 203520) | Freshwater fungal communities from buoy surface, Lake Erie, Ohio, United States - Buoy 4 MA124 | ecosystem: Environmental > Aquatic > Freshwater > Lake > Lake biofilm | place: USA...
ATAGCCATTCCACATTTTGTGCCTGTTCCTTTACAAGGAGCTCAAAATTCTTTACGGCTTCCGAATTATTCCCCTGCTCAACGTACATATATGCCAACTCCTGTATATACCAAATGTTCTTTGGGTCCAGTTTCGCAGCTTTCTGAATATATTCGACAGAACGGATCGGTTCACTCTTCATCAGATACAATTCAGACAATGCGTAGTAAACGGCATCATCATCCTGTTTCATGGCGAGGCATTTTTCGAACATGGTGATCGCCTCTGTGATCTGACCTCTCGTTTTTAGGCGAATACCCTCGTGAAAGGCTTCAATGTATGGATACTCCATCGCTGAGAACTCCTTCGTTTCCTTTCCCTTGTTTTTGAAGGAACCGCAAGCCGAGAGAAAGACAAGCGAAACAAATACTATGACGTGTGTTAACCTCATTCGTTGACGGTTGAATAGTCGCCGAGACTCAAATCACGTGCCGAACCGACATATACTGCATGTGAACCTATCATTGAATTCGCCAAAACAGCGTTTGCTAAGTCCGCATTTTGCTGAATTATTGAATTTGCTATCACGGAATTGATCACACGCGTGTCTTTTCCAAGCGAAACATGAGGACCAACAACTGAATTCTCAATCACAACATGATCGCCAATAAAACAAGGAGGAATGATAACTGAATCGATGATTTCCGCCGTTTCGGAAACCATTTTTCGGTTGTTCTCGAAATCGTATTCCAATACACGCTGATTTGTGTGAACGGTCACTTCCTTATTTCCGCAATCGAGCCATTCGATTACTTCTCCCGGCTTGAATTTGTACCCTGCTTCTGTCAAACGACGAAGACCATCCGGTAACTGGTATTCACCCCCCTTGATCACATTGTTATCGATCAGGTACTCCAATTCCTTGCGCAAACGCAAACCATCCTTGAAATAGTAGATCCCAATCATCGCGAGGTCTGATACGAATTCCTTCGGTTTTTCCACGAAATCAATTATCTCGCCCTGCTCGTTCATTTTGATCACACCAAACGCACTTGGATCATCGATCTGCTTAACCCAAAGTATCCCGTCATCAGTTGGATCGATCTTAAAGTTCGCTTTGAAAAGTGTATCTGCGAAAGCCACCACAACAGGTCCTTCCAATTTTTCTTTCGCGCAAAGCACCGCATGTGCCGTTCCCAGAGGCTTGTCCTGATAATGGATCGATCCTTTCGCTCCCAGTTTTTCAGCGACTGCGATCAGTTCCTTTTCAACTTCATCACCAAAATCTCCGATCACGAATGCGATTTCATCGATCTTTTCAGCACAAACTGCCGCAATATCCTCCACCAAACGATGAACGATCGGTTTCCCTCCAACAGGAACCAGCGGTTTCGGAACTGTCAATGTATGTGGGCGAAGGCGGCTTCCGCGACCTGCCATTGGAACGATTATATTCATTTTCTTAATTTATTATTCGGGATTCTCGATTTTCAAATTACCGATCCCTCTTCAATATCATTTCGAATTCTAAATTCAGAATCACAAATCTTTCAATTTACTTCACTCCCGTACTTCCGAATCCTCCCGCACCTCGTTCGGTGTCTGTCAGAACGGTCGTCTCTACCCACTCTGCTTGTGGAACAGGAGCAAAAACCAATTGCGCAATGCGCTCGCCATCCTCCACTGTAAATGCTTCGTTGGACAAGTTGATCAAGATCACGCCTACTTCGCCGCGGTAATCTGCATCGATGGTTCCAGGTGAATTCAATACCGTAATTCCCTTTTTCAAAGCCAGACCACTTCTCGGTCGCACCTGACATTCAAATCCGACCGGAATCTCCATGAACAATCCTGTTTTTATCAGAGCCCGCTCCATCGGCAGAAGCACTATCGACTGATCCAGGTTAGCACGCACATCCATCCCCGCTGATGAGGATGTCTCATAGGCCGGTAACGAATGTTTCGAATGATTGATGATCTTTACTTGCATCTGATTTGGTTCATAAACAAAATTAAACATTTCAATGCTGAGGTTCAGCGGCTTTTACCAGAGAAATCAACAAAAGAATTAACAGAACACTCAGCCTTTTCTGAAATGCGGCTTTTCAAGTGAATAGACCAAGCCGGCATAAAGCAGGATCAACATGTTATGAACGAGGAATTTCCCCATTGGCCCCTCCATGGAAAGTACCACAGTGATCAGGTAAAACAGTAAGGCAACCCCGAGATATAACCAGAACTTTCGCAAATTATACTTGATCGGATAATACTTCTGACCAAGCAGATAAGAGGCGATCATCTGGCAGGCGTATACGAGCAATGTCGCCCATGCACTCGCATAGAATCCATATATTGGGATGAAGATCACGTTGATGACAATTGTAAGAAAGGCACCTCCAATGGCAATATAAGCTCCAAATTTAGTTTGACCGCTCAATTTGTACCAGATGGACTGATTGTAATAGATTCCCAAAAAGACATTCGCCAACAAAAGGATCGGAACGACTCCCAATCCAACCCAATAAGCTTCGTTTCGAATGAAGTGTTTAAAAACATCAATGTTCAGGGAAACGAAAAGGAACACAAAACAGACCATCGCAACGAAATAGTTCATGACCTTCGCATAGACCTTGTTCTTCTCTTCATTCTTCATTTGTGCGAAGAAAAAAGGCTCCGCTGCATAACGGTATGCTTGCAATAAGATCGTTACGAGCATGGCTAATTTATAGCATGCACTGTAGATCCCGACCTCCCCTTCGGCATATTTGAGCGAGGCCACATTGACTCCATCATAGAGTATGTGTTTTAGCAGAATTCGATCGATGGTTTCATTAACGATCCCGGCAAAACCTGCTATTACAAGCGGAATCGCATAGACTCCCATTTCTTTGGCGAGTTCCAGATCGAAGTTCAGACGCAAGTTCAGGAAATGGCGGTACAATAACAGTGGCTTGACGAGTGATGCAAAAAGGTTGGCAAACAGAATGAAAAGCACACCTTCCTCGGGTCTGGCCGGATCGAAGATTCCCAACATGAAGAAAAGGTTCAGCCCGATATTCACAGCGATCGACGCAAATTGGATACCTGCGAACTGGAGTGCTTTATTTTCCGCTCTTAATTTTGCCATTGGCAAGGCTGTTACAGCATCGATACAAACGATCGCTCCAAGTAAAATGATGTACTCGTTGTGTTCCGAGTAAAGCATCATATCCGCAATGTCCTGATTGAAGAACAGCAGCAGAAGGAAGAAGACCACATTGACTCCGATTACTGTCAGAAAACCATTGAGAAACACCTTGTCCTTGTCTTCTTTTTCCTGAAGAAACCTGAAGAATGCGGTTTCCATCCCGAAGGTCAGAAAGACGATCAGAAAAGCAACCCAGGCATAGAGTTCGGAAACCACCCCGTAATCCGAGGGTTGGTGAAATACCTCGGTATAGAGTGGTACCAATAAATAATTCAAAAGTCTGCCGATGATACTCGACAGACCATATACAGCCGTTTGACCCAATAATTTTTTTATTGGGTTGCCCATTAATTTCTGAAATTAGGCTTTCGCTTTTCGAGGAAAGCCGCCGTGCCTTCTTTGAAATCCGCTGTTCCAAAACACTTGCCGAACTCTTCTACTTCAACATCGTAACCGTTCACACCATCCTCATAATTCGCATTGATAGATCGGATGGCTGATGCAATTGCCGTTCCCGAATTGTTCAGGATCTTTGCGGCGATCTCTTCACATTTTGCCATTAACTCCTCCGGTTCGACAACATGATTTACCAACCCCCAGCTCAGTGCTTCATCTGCTTTGATCATTCCGGCAGTAAAGACCATTTCGTTCGCTTTTCCGCGACCAACCAATTGCGCCAAACGCTGGGTGCCTCCGTATCCCGGGATGACGCCAAGCGAAACTTCAGGAAGCCCCATGCGTGCATTTACAGAAGCGACACGAATATGCGATGCCATTGCCAATTCCAAACCACCTCCGAGTGCAAACCCATTCACTGCAGCGATCACAGGTGTTGAAAGTGTTTCGATGAAACTGAACAAGGTCTTCTGGCCGTTAAAAGCAAGTTCGCCGCCCTGAGCAATCGAAAAATCGGCAAATTCCTTGATGTCCGCACCGGCAACAAAAGACTTGTCCCCTGAACCTGTCAGGATGATCGCACCAGTTCCGGAGTCCTCATCTCCGGATACCAATGCACGGTGAAGTTCTTCGATCGTTTCTTTGTTCAAAGCGTTCAATTGCGAAGGACGATTGATCGTGATCAACAAGACGTGTCCCTTCTGTTCAGTTAAAATAGTGTTGTACATCGTTCACATTTAATAATGGGTAAAGATAACCAAAAGACGGATTGAAGAAGTTAGAATTCGCTGTTTTTGAATAGCCGAAATCCCTTGCCTACAACTTATAGATCGCTACATCGCCGCTTCTACCGATCTCCTTGGTTATGATCGGTTCAAGAAACAAATAGTCCCCTTTATCGCTGTCCCGTATAACCAGGTATTTGGCTCCTTTGGATCGGTAAAAATCAATTCGCTCAACATTCCGGATCGGTTCAAAGTTGGTCCAGCCATCCCTCCCCATCAAAAACAAAGAGGCATTGAACGAATTATCGCTCAAACAAATAATCTTGTCGGGCTTTTTAACGCCCATGTCCTCCATCTTTTTACCGAGGACCTCCATATGTCTCCATTTATCCCCGTCATTGTTGAACCATTTCATCCGATTCACAAAAGCGCTTTCCATGATTACATAGTCTCCTTTTTTCGCCGTCGTCTTCAATTTGACCGTACTCAGGGCAATGATGAAATTAAAAGCAAGGAAAACATACAAGGCATTCCTGGTATACTTTCCTTCAAACAGATCCGGTTGCTGCCTGCTCAGGTAATGAATGAATGGGAGAACCACTCCGGGGAAAACCGCCAGCACAGCGACGAAATAATAATCGTGTACCCCCATTAACGGGGCCCATAAAAGGAAATAGATCACGACACCGATGAAAATGACACTATTGGAAAAATAGGCGATCGCCGGCAGCTTTCTGTATAGTGTGAGGTTAAAGAAGAACAGAAAAAAGATCACCATGATCATCGGGCGGCTGAAGAATACCCGGCTTGTTGTGATCTTAATGTCATTCAATAAAGTCATTCCTTCAGCTCCTTTGAGGTTCCAAACCGGATAAACATTGTTGAACGTATACTTGTAGCCGGAATCAATGTTATAAAAATGGGCATATATGTACCACGAGAAGATTATCGTTAAAGCCGCTAAAAATCCAACACCCAGTTTCCAGTCCGGAAAAAGTTTCCGCTCTCCCAACGACCGAACAGGAAAACGTTCCAGCAGAAAAATAAATCCAAGGAATACAAAGATGATCAATGCAGATACTTTGATAAGGCCTGCAAGTGCAAAGTAACACATGGCCCACCAAAAGAAGGACTGACGCTGATCGAGTGCGAATCTGATGAGGAAATAAAGTGCGATGAGGTTCAAAGAGAAAGCAGGTCCGTCCGTGATGAAGCTAACGCTGTAAACGGCAAATGCCGGTGAGGAGAAAAGCAATAAACTCACTGATGTGGCCCATAACTCGCTCTTAAAGACGAGCTTCAGCGATCGGTAAAATGCGAAGATCCCAACTGTTAGGATCAGGAAGAAAAACAGGCGGTAAACGAAATAGGAAACTCCGAAGATCTTCCACAACTGTGCGACTATAAAGTATAAGATCGGCAATTCTCCGGCGGACCGCCCCGAGGTGTAATTATCACCCCACAATCCGTGCATCTGTGGCTCCCAGAAAGATGCTCCTTCGTAGAACTTCATCGTCAAAGATAGACTATCACCCTGACGCCAAACGTGCATGTTTACCGGGCCTTCGAAGAAGATGCCTCCAAAGAACAACCAGGACAGGATCAGGTAGAACAGCACGAACTTCCAGTCATATTTCTCCCGCAGGGATGCCATCATTTTTGACAGATCAGCCATTTTTATTTCTGGCTCGTTTATAAAGCTTGATAGCGATCATGAGCGCAATTGCCACCAAGAAGAAACCCACAGTTCCGTTTATCCAGTTCATGGTTCCCTGCATCTCTACCAAAAAAACAATGGCAACCAATGCGAGTGTCGCTACCTCGTTCCAGATCCTGAGCCCGTTGGATGACCACTTGAAACGACCTGTCTTCATATCCGAAAGGATCTTCTGACACACAAAATGATAGACCAATAACAGAACTACGAACGAGAGCTTGATATGCATCCAGGGCATCTTCAAAAATGCAGGGTTCGCAACGAGCATCCAGGTTCCGAAAAAGATTGTTAGGATCATGGCCGGCGTTGTGATGATCCACCACAGCTTCTTCTCCATGATGACAAATTGATCGGTAAGGATGGTTCGTTCCGGTTCAGGCCGTTGCTGTGCTTCCGTGTGATAAATGAACAGACGAACGATGTAGAACAAACCGGCAAACCATGACACCATGAAAATGATGTGCAGCGCCTTGATCGTTTGATAGGATTCGAATTCCATAGGGTAAAAATAGAACAAAGAACCATGAACAAGGAGCAAGGACTTTAATTTTATGAAAAGTCGGGTGTTTGTTGCGGCAGGTGTTACCTGCAGATCCTCCGAAAAATTCCAAATTGTTCTGTATCTTTGCAGCCTTAATTCGTATAAAATGAGTGTATTTGAATTGTCCGAACAGGAACTTCAACGTCGCGAGACACTTCAGAAGATCCGTGAATATGGGATCGATCCCTACCCTGCAGCGCTTTATCCGGTTACCGATTTTACGGCTGACATTAAGGCCAGTTTTATCGAAGGTAAACAGGTGTGTCTTGCGGGTAGAATGATGAGCCAGCGCGTGATGGGTAAAGCCTCATTTGCCGAATTACAGGATTCGACCGGACGTTTACAGGTGTATTTCAACCGCGACGAGATCTGTCCGGGTGAGGATAAATCCTTGTACAACGATGTGTTCAAGCGTTTTTTGGATCTTGGTGATTTCATCGGAATCAAAGGGGAGGTGTTCAAGACGCAAGTTGGTGAGATCTCTGTGAATGTGAAAGAATTCACCTTGTTGAGCAAATCACTGAAGCCGCTTCCATTGCCAAAGACAGATGCCGAAGGGAAGGTACACGATGCTTTTACAGATCCTGAACAGCGGTATCGACAGCGGTATGCGGACCTTGCAGTGAACCCTCATGTGAAGGATGTTTTCGTAAAGCGCACGAAATTGTTCAATGCAATGCGCTCCTTTTTTAACGAGGCTGGCTACATGGAAGTGGAGACGCCTGTACTTCAGCCGATCCCGGGTGGAGCATCGGCGCGACCGTTCATTACACATCATAATGCACTTGACATTCCGTTGTATATGCGTATTGCAAACGAACTATACCTGAAGCGACTGATTGTTGGCGGTTTTGATGGGGTTTATGAATTCTCGAAGAATTTCCGCAACGAAGGGATGGACCGCACACACAATCCGGAGTTCACCGCGATGGAGATCTATGTGGCCTACAAGGATTACAACTGGATGATGGATTTCACAGAGCGTTTGCTCGAAAATTGTGCACTTGCCGTGAATGGCAGGACCAAAACTACATTCGGTGAACACCAGATCGATTTCAAGGCACCGTACAAACGAATTACGATGCGCGATGCGATCCTGGAATTTACAGGATTTGATATTTCGGGTAAAACAGAGGGAGAATTGTTTGAAGCTGCGAAAGGCATGGGTCTGGATGTTGATAACACAATGGGTAAAGGTAAGCTGATCGACGAAATTTTTGGAGCCAAGTGCGAAGGCAACTATATCCAACCGACCTTCATCACAGATTATCCGAAAGAAATGTCCCCATTGTGCAAGACACATCGCAACGATCCGGAACTGACCGAGCGTTTTGAATTGATGGTATGTGGAAAAGAGATTGCCAATGCCTATTCGGAGTTGAACGATCCGATCGATCAGCGCGAGCGTTTTGAAGAGCAGTTAAAACTATCTGAGCGTGGAGATGACGAAGCGATGTTTATCGACCAGGATTTTCTTCGCGCATTGGAATACGGCATGCCGCCAACGAGTGGTTTGGGTGTTGGAATGGATCGCCTGATCATGTACCTGACAAACAACCCGTCCATTCAAGAAGTCTTGTTCTTCCCACAAATGCGTCCGGAGGTCAAATCCCACAAGCTGGAATTGAACGATAACGAGAAGATGATCTTTGAAATGGTTCAGAACGAAGGTTCAATTGACCTGGGAACACTCAAGTTAAAAGCAGGTTTAAGCGGAAAACAATGGGATGTGAGCATGAAGTCACTGACCAAGCAAGGAATATTGAAAGTAACAAAAACCGATGATCAGCTGACTGTAGCGTTGGCAGATTGATGCTCATTAAACAAAACAAAAAATGGCACCTGCAAATGGTGCCATTTTTGTTACCTAACAATTTACTGTAATTAGTGGTTGGGATAATATCTATCTCATACTAAACTCTGCTAAACTAATGGTACAAAAGTGCAAAATTGCCAGTTTCAATGCAATCAGAATTTGTGAACGGTAGGTTTGAGTTTGTGAACTGCAAAAATCCCCCTCCAAAAGAGCTTGCTCTTGAAGGGGGACTTATTGGTTTCGATACTTTGTGCTTCTGGTGGCAAATTACACCATTAGCGGGTGAATTCGCTTATTTGTATTGGTTTAAATTCTTACAATCAAAATAAACGGGTGCCCCACTACCTCCATAAGTAGAACGACCATAATTCGCTCCATCGTAGTTTTGAGAAATCGATCCGTTTTCAAAGGCGCACTGCGTTCCAATTTTAACAACCACAATGATACGCAGCGTTCTTTTGATTATTTCCCCGGAATTTTTATCTCTGACAATATTCCAATCATTCCCTGCGATGTAGGTGTATTGTACTTGTTCTTTCGGATGGTTCTTAGCCGCGTAATCTTTGGCAAACGTCAAGGCCTCGGCATTTATTTTCGGGTCCTTGAATGTTTCTGCAGGTAAATTTTCAGTAGTGGCATTCCCTGCGCTCTCAATTTTTATATCCATCTCATTTACTTTATCCCATGCCACGTCATTGGTGTATTTCTTAACAGCAGCAGCTTTTTCAGCCTTGTAAAGAATTGCAATTACACCATATTTTTTAGCACGCGCAAGATCCTCGGAGAATGATTTCGTGTCCTGAAAACTTCCAACAATGAATAAAATTCCCGGTTCTGCTTCGTAGATATTTCCATCAAAGTTTGTTAACCAGTCGTCTCCGAAAATAGAATTTCCTTGTAAGTCTTTTGTTTCACTGTGCGTGAAAAATTCATATTTGTCATTATCGACGTTATCTGCCTCACTCGTAGCAAAAACAGCGGTTTTAGACAAAACATTCCTCCAATAACCATCTAACCAAAAAGAAGCGCGTTTAACAAACTTCGACTGGTCGGTAGTTTCATAAGCATATTGAGAATTGATATAAAGCACAGGATTCTTACCGCTTTCATCATAATTGACCAAGAATTTTTTTGCATAAGTATTTGGTAAAGACAGTTTGATTGGAAAGGTAGAATAGTAAATTCCGCTCATTCCTCTTGAATCTTTCAGGATTTGCTGTTTATCCAGAAAGGTATTTGTGCTGTCCGCGGCAGTCAGTGCATTCAACTCTCGGGTTTTCTGAGCTTGAAGTTGGCTGTTTAAAAGGGTCTCAAAATTTTTCAGTTCATTTTGATAATTTGCGGTTTCTTCTGAAACACTCCCGGATACAGCTTTGTTGATGTTTGCGACACCTGCGATTTTGTAAGCACCGTCATCCTTGCGAATGAGGAGGATTTTCTCATTCTTTTCTGAAATAAAACCGATATCCAGGTCACCATTCATATACAGGATACCACCCGTCGCAGAATTCAAAGATCCAAAATTGGAACATTCCTCTTCAAACTTGCAATTAAGACTACCAAAGCTCAAGAAAGCATTGGGTGCATTGAAGCTGATTGTAATTTTCTTTGTTAAATCGGTTAGTGGATTTGCACCATTACACCCAACAGTCATCATTTCACTTAAGTAGTAAACGGTTTTTTGTGAAAATGAATTCAGAATAAAACATTGTGCAATTAAGAGGATAATCAGGTTCTTTTTCATAAGCGTTATTTTTAGTTTCTTCAAAGATGAAGCATCTCTAAGTTCTAATCCAACTATACTTTGTGAACGGCGCTTGTGAGTTTGTAAACAGCAAACAACCCCTTCTTACAAAAAGAAAAGGGGTTGTTTTGAATTAATTATGATTTCTTTTTTTGATTAGCGCTATTGCTTATGTTTCATGGCTTCACTGCAATCAACAGTTATTATAGATTGTGTGTTTCCACTGTAATAGGTTTTTCCATACGAAGAACCATTATAATCTTGTTTAACTTCAACCTCTTCCCATTGACAAGCTCCATTTGTGTTTTTCATGACTGCAATCATACGTATCGTTCTCCCTTTTATTGCACCGGTTGATCTGTCAGTAAGAATTGTCCAATCTTTACTTTTAGTGTAACAGTATTCAATTTTTTGCGTCCATCCTGCTGTAGTAGCATGTGCCTGTACAGCAATTAATGCATCCGCACTTAGCTTTATGTCTACCATTCCCGGGTCTGGAAATGGATACTTACCCGCCAAAACACATTTCAAAGCTTGACAATATCCGATTGCACTTTCTTCTGTCAGTTTTTTCAGCAATTCGACATCTTCAGCAATCTCTTTAACGCGATTTTGATTTTTACCCAAGATGATAATTTCATTCTTAGGATCTTTAAAAACGAAATTATCGCAATTTCCGTTACTCACATAAGCATTTGATTGTCCTGCTAAAGCAATATATACCCCTTCTTCAAGCTTCATTAATCTTCCGCCAAATAGATTAGAGGCATTCTCAAAAAAGACTCCACAAGTTCTGTAGTAACTTCTAAACGTGGCATTCGTTTCAATATAGTCAGGAGATCCACTTGCGTCATAGTAAACGTTTAATTTATTCGACTCTTCGAGAAATTCAAAGTTTACTTTGGTTACCGCCTTGTCGTAAATAGTAACTGTTTTCGAAAGATGGTAAAGTCCAGAAATGTTGAACTCGTCCTTGAATACTTTTTCTAAATTAGATTGCGCATAAATACCTACACTGAGGAGAATCCCTCCCAAGAATAATGTTAGTTTTTTCATATGATTTCAATTAAATATCTCCCAAAAATGAACCAACCCTGCCAAACGTCCTTGCATAACTTTGTGAACGGCTCTTGTGAGTTTGTAAACAGCAAAAACCCCTTCTTACGTAGTGGTAAAAAGGGGTTCCCCTATGAAAAAACTATTCGGTTATTCCTTGATGAACTTCGCTTTAGCACCTTCCACTGATTCGATCATGTACATTCCCGGTGTAAGGTCTGTTATATCGATCGTGTAGATGGATGCGCCGTTCACTTCTTTCAGCAATTTACCGCTGACATCGAACAAGCGAACTGTTGAAACATTTTCCATTTCGACGTTGATCACGGTTGAAGCTGGGTTAGGGTAGACACGGAACAGTTCTGTTTTGATATCGTCCAAACCTACAGTTGTGATCGCAACACAGGCGCTCGTATCGGAACATCCGTTTACAGATATCACCACCGCGTAATTTCCGTTTTGTGCAGGGGTAAACGTCTGGGCCGTTGCACCGTTGATCGCAGCATTGTTACCATTACAATCCATCCACTGGTATGTTGCGCCTGTAGCAGCTGCCGTTAATGTCGCTCCGTTCAGGTTGACACCATTAGAGAAAGTTATGATGTCGACCGTTACAACGAACTGATCTTGACTTTCACATCCAGCGACTGTTTGTGTGGCCTGATAAGCAAATCCATCAACCAAAGCATCACCCGGATTGAGCGGAGTTGTTCCTCCTCCAATCAATGGATTGTACCACTGGATGTTCTGACCGTTAGCCTGCAGATCTGAAACATTACCGGAGAAACAAAAGGTTTGTGCTGAGGGACCAGATGGAGAAGGAGTATTAATTACAGTAACTGTTTGCGATGCTGGCGACTGACAACCGTTCGCATCAGTAACCGTAACTGTATACGCTGTTGCTGAGGTAGGTGTAACGAATATGGTATTAACTGTACCAAGACCATTGGCCCAAAGGTATGATGCACCGCCGCTCGCAGTCAATGTCGCTACCCCACCCTGACAGATCGATGGAGTTGTTGTCGTGATAACGGCTGTTGGCAGTGCCAGCACCGTTAGTGCTGCAACCTGTGAGCTAAATGTACCGCAGCTTCCACCAACGATATCAACGGTATAATTACCAGCATCTGAGGAGGTCACATTCGTTAAGTTCAAGGTAGAATTCGTTGCGCCACTTATGTTTACACCGTCCTTCTTCCATTGATACGTAACTGTCGCACCCGTTAACGCAATGCTTAATGACGCCGAGCTTCCCAAACACACGGACGTATTTTGAGGTTGTTGGGTAATATTCACATTACCTGCACCCACAGTAAGCGTTACACTTGCACTCATAGCTTCATTACATCCTGGGCTTAAAATGCAATTATATGTTCCGGCATTGGATGCTTGTGCATTTGAAATTTGTAAATTGTTTGTATTCGCACCGGATATACTTCCTCCGTTAGACAGTGGAGTTCCGTTGAATGTCCATTGATAATCAAAGGTGCTACCCATGTCAGGCGTCAGAACATTCAGAGATAGGTTTACTGTTTCAGCCGAACATACGCTTTGGTTTTGTGGTTGAGTTGTAATTAAA
>Ga0315908_10002775_pt1 | contig 12737 bp, 11 predicted proteins | sample LakEriMetagenome_12_FD_203520 | JGI IMG/M metagenome (GOLD analysis project Ga0315908, IMG submission 203520) | Freshwater fungal communities from buoy surface, Lake Erie, Ohio, United States - Buoy 4 MA124 | ecosystem: Environmental > Aquatic > Freshwater > Lake > Lake biofilm | place: USA...
CTTGCTTCCCTTTGAAAGCAAGAGACCAAACTGATCTCCTGCACCAGTTGAAGGAAGTTGACCAACGATAAGACCGTTTGGAACTTCAACACCTGATAGGTAGAAAGCTGTTGGTAGATCTACAACTAGACCATCGATCTGCTTGTTCTTGAGCGCAGATACACCAGCTGCGTTGTCGTTAAACACCTGAGGTGTTGCACCGATCTGATTTGAAATCGCATCTAGTGATGTTGTTCCAACCGCTGCGCCAAGTTTTGCATTCTTTAGTTCTGCAAGTGATGTCTTTCCATCAATCTTGCTTCCCTTGAATGAAACGATTGCTTGTGGAGCTGTGTAGTAGGCAGATGAGAAGTCAACCGCTGTCTTGCGCTCTTCAGTAATTGAGAACTGCTGCAAGTTAAAGTCAAAGTTCTTTTCACCTGGTGTTACAGCTGAATCAAATGTTGTACGAGTCCATACGACATCTGCTGCCTCAAAACCAAGTTGCTTTGCAACAGCGTATGCAACAGCGCCTTCAAATCCGTTTCCGGTCTCTGGAGCATCATCAATGATCCATGGGTAGTACGCAGGCTCACCTGTAGCAATTGTTAGCTTGCCTTCTGTAACTGTTGCAAGATCTGCCTTCGCACATGATGCGTTTTCAGATGTTGAAGAATCAGATGATGAACATCCTGTAAGTGTTAGTGCAGCTGCAATAACAACAGCGGCAAAAATTCCAAAACGATTTTTCACGTTAGCTCCTTAATTTGGGGGCGAAATGGATACTGGCAAATGGTATTAATCAAAAAGTAAGGTGTCTAGTTGCAATCAAATCGCAGGTGCGAGGGGTTCAATCAAGTACGATTTCAAGCATGATGCTCGCCTCTGTAGTGCTTAGCGCCCTTGCTGTACTTCTCCTGGCATACCAAATCCGCGGGATGCGCGAAATCGGCACCAAGCTCTCCAAGTTACAGAGCGCAAATAGCAAAGGCTTCAAAGAGATAGAGCGGGTGCTAAGTGAGCATGCACGCACGGCGCAACGCCGTGAGCAACTTTTGTACCTACCATTTATTCAAAGTAAAAACCCTGACTGGAAATTTGATGTCACTGTAACAAGTCATCCTGCTCGATTCGACGCATTAGCAACTGCACTTGTTTCATTGCGAACCCAAATCCTGCAACCGCAATCAATTAATGTGTTTATTGCAGAATCAGATGTGAATTTGCTTCCTGAAGCAATTAAACAATTAGAAAAATCAAAATACATAAAGGTAATTCCTTGTGAAGATTTAGGGTCCGGCAAGAAGTTGATTCCTGCTCTAAAGGAGCAAGGTAAGCACCCGCTAATTACCATCGATGATGATTTGTATTTTGAGAATGATTTGTTCTTACAACTAATGATCAATCATTACCTATATCCCGATGCGATTGTGGCCGCACGCGTACATCGCTTATCTGTAGATGATTCTGGCACCGTGTCGCCATTTAGCGATTGGCATAAGCACTATGACCTCAGTGAAGGCCCCGCTGCTGATTTAATGCCAACTACAGGGGCGGGTACATTGTTTCCGCCACATGCAATCCATGAGGATGCTGCTAACGGGGCCTTGTACTCCGAACTTTCACACAACACCGATGACTTATGGTGGTACTTCCAAGGTCGCAGAAAAGGCACACTAGTGCGCAGGCTTTCGGGTCTAGATCACTTAAATTTTATTGATGCCACACAAGAGGTTGGGCTTTGGAAAAATGGAAACCAGGATCGCAATGAAGTCAATCTCAAGGCGTTGCTGTCCAAATATGGAAACCCGATCAACCTCGTTTAGGCGTTACTGATAAGTAAGCCTTGCCACAACCAGATTCTGCATTTACCCTTATGTAACGCGATTAAGGGTGGTCACCATGAAGTACAAGTCAGTTAAGGGTTTGCTCACAAATGATGAGTCGCTCATCCCTGTAACTTTTATCGATAAGTTAGAAGACATCTTGCATGGTTTTCTTGGAATTGTTTTATTCGTAGTTTCCATCTTGGCCGCCGGTTACACATTGCAGCGTTTAATTGAAACTCGCCCATTTTTTCCAGTAGGAATGATTCAGGGCATTAATGACATTTTATTTGTTGTCATCATTCTAGAAATCATGCGAACCGTGATCGTGCGCTTTACTGATGGAATCTTCCAGTTAGATAACTTCTTAATCATCGGAGTTATCGCAGCGGTTCGACATATCTTGACCGTTGGAGCTTCTTTGACAATGGAAAAAGAGAAGAATGAGGAATACTTCAATCGCGCACTTATTGAAATGGGTGTGAATACTGGAATTGTTTTGGCACTTGTCTTTGCGCTGTTTCTTTCCCGCGCAGCCAGAGCCAAATCAGTCAAGTAGGTTTCGGCGTTCATTGTCATTAGGTCAATCTGGTGGCGGGTGAAGGATTTGAACCTTCGAAGGCAGAGCCGGGGGATTTACAGTCCCCTCCCATTGGCCGCTCGGGCAACCCGCCAAGGTCGAACAAGTACTGCGGCAATTTAGGATTGTGCGAAGGGAAAGGATACCTTAGGTCTGTAGAGGTAGAAACCGCCTCTTTTAATCGAGTGAAGGAGCCCTCACCATGGCAGCAGATAGCAGTTTCGACGTAACCTCCAAGATCGACCGCATGGAGCTCGACAACGCCATCAATCAGGCGGTCCGTGAGATTGAAACTCGCTTTGATTTTAAAAACACTGGCTCAAAAATCGAACTCGAAGGTGAAAAAGTTTTGATTGAGGCAGATACCGAAGAGCGCGCAAAGGCAGCGCTAGATGTTGTTAAGGACAAAATGATTAAGCGAGGTGTTTCGCTAAAGCACCTTGATGCAGGCGAGCCACAGTTATCAGGAAAGATTTACAAGATTGCTGCTCCATTAAAAGAAGGTATTTCAACGGAGAATGCAAAGAAAATTGCAAAGTTGATTCGTGATGAGGGTCCAAAATCTGTTAAAACTCAGATCCAAGGAGATGAACTTCGCGTGACATCAAAGAGCCGCGATGATCTACAAGACACCATGGCGATGATTAAAGATGGTGGCTGGGATTTTGCAGTTCAGTTTACGAACTTTAGATAAGTGAGTAAAAACAAGCTCGGTCTTTTATTTGGTGTTAGCGCCTACTCATTGTGGGGGCTGTTTCCTTTGTATTGGCCTTTGCTTGAACCTGCAAACGCGCTAGAAATTGTTTCGCACCGAGCTGTTTGGACATTGGTGTTTTGTTTTATCGTTCTAGCATCAACCAAAGCATTAAAAGCAACCTTGGCAACATTAAAACGGCCTCAGGTTGCAGCAAAGTTGTTACTCACTTCGATACTCATTTCAATCAACTGGTTGGTTTATATCTGGGCAACAAACAATGAGCATGTTGTTGAAGCATCCCTTGGGTACTACATCAACCCACTGATCATCATTGGTTTTGGTGTCATTCTCTTGAAGGAAAAGATGCGACCACTGCAATGGTTGGCTTTAGCTATCGCTAGTTTGGGTGTTTTAGTTCTAACAATTGATTACGGGCGTTTGCCCTGGATTGCTATGGGTTTAGCACTTTCTTGGGGTAGCTACGGTTTGATCAAAAAACAATTGGGCCTTGGCGCATTAGAGGGTTTAGCTATTGAAACCTTTATCTCAAGTTTTTTCTACCTGGCATACCTAGTTTTTATTGGCTATCAAGGCACCGGGCAGTTTGGCCAATCGTGGGGATTAACGATTTTGCTCATGAGCGCCGGTGCAATCACTGCTATTCCTCTGCTGCTCTTTAATGGGGCTGCTAACAGATTGCAATTTACAACTATTGGACTGCTGCAATACATCACACCAACACTGCAATTTTCAATTGGTGTCTGGATTCAACACGAAGATATGCCAACGGCTCGTTGGATCGGATTTGCGATTATTTGGGTGGCACTTTCCACCCTTGCAATTGATCTTGTCAGATCAAGCAGAACGGTCAATAACAGCGTCGCATAATGACATCAGCGCGCCGGTTGCATCAGATATCGGCAGCGGTCCAAGTGCAGAACGTGCCTCTTTAGCAATTTGAAGTAATTGTTCGCGGGCTTGATCCAGCGCTTTGTGATTGCGCAAAGCTAGTAAAACCTGTTGCACAGTTGGTTCATCATCAATGGGTGCGCTGAGCAATCGTTTCAATTCGGCATCTGCTGGATCATTTGAAGTCATCACATTTAATGTGACAAGAGTTGGAACACCTTCGCGTAAATCAGTTCCTGGGGTCTTTCCAGATTGATTTGATTCGCTGGCGATATCGATAACATCATCTGCCAACTGAAATGCCACACCTATTTTTTCGCCAAAGACAGTAACTGTGTCGGTGATATCTGCAGATGCTCCTGAGATCATTCCACCATATCTAGCAGATGCTGAAATCAATGAACCAGTTTTATCGGCAACAACTTTTAGATAATGTTCAAGTGGATCTTGTCCAGGATTTGGTCCCTGTGTTTCCATGATTTGTCCGATTACTAAACGCTCAAACGTGCGGGCCTGCAAACGAACCGCCTCTGGTCCAAGATCTGCCAACAAATCTGAAGATTTTGCGAATAAAAAATCACCCGTCAAGATTGCGATTGTGTTGCCCCACCGCATGTTGGCACTTTCTACCCCGCGGCGAAGTGGAGCTTGATCCATAACATCATCGTGATATAAAGTTGCAAGATGTGTGATCTCACAAGCAACTGCAGCAGCAACTATTCCAGGTGCATCTGGATTACCGTATTGCGCGGTCAAAAGGGTTAAGAGGGGGCGTAAACGCTTGCCTCCGGCTGCAACAAGGTGTCCTGCAGTCTCATCGACAAAGGGGTACACGCTGCGAGTGTGACTTCTAAGCAGCGCCTCAACATTGGCCATTTGTTCAACCAAATGCGCCTCTAAAGCAGGTGCCAGGTTGGGAATGCCGAATGTAGACATCAGCGTATGAAGCTAGCGATATCAGTAATGAAATCAAGCAATGGCGTTGGGTAAACACCAAGTGCCACCGTGACAATTACTGCAAAAACAATTGTTGCTCTAGTCAAAATAGACGGAATTTCAACGCTTGTGCCATCTTCGACTGGATCTGAGAAGAACATCAAAACAATTACTCGAATGTAGAAAAATGCTGCAATTGCACTTGAAAGCACACCAGCGATTACAACGCTCTTGGCACCGCTTTCATATGCTGCTGAGAAAATTGAGAACTTACCAATGAATCCACTTGTAAGTGGAATACCAGCAAAAGCTAAAAGGAATAGTGCAAAGGATGCAGCGGCAAATGGAGATCGCTTGCCAAGTCCCTTCCAACGGTTCAGATCTGTTACTTCACCAGCAGAATCGCGAACAAGTGTCACAACACCAAATGCACCAACTGTGACGATTCCGTATGCGAACAAGTAAAAAATCGTTGCATCAAGTCCAGACTTATTCAGTGCAATAACACCAGATAACAAGAAACCTGCGTGGGCAATTGATGAGTAGGCCAACATTCTTTTTACATCGCGCTGGGCGATTGCAACTAATGATCCAAGCAGCATCGAGACAATCGCAATTCCTGAAAGCACTGGCGTCCATGACCATTGGGCGTTTGCAAATACTGTGTAATAAATTCGAAGCATCGCACCAAATGCTGCAACCTTTGTTGCGGCAGCCATAAATGCGGTAATTGGTGTTGGAGCGCCTTGATAAACATCGGGTGTCCAAGCATGGAATGGAACCGCACCGACCTTAAATAGCAAACCAATAGAAAGGAATGCGATACCGATTAGAAGTAGAACATCATTTCCGCCGCCACCAACTATTGCTTCACGAATACCTGCAAAGGTGATTGAGGCTGAGTATCCGTAGAGGTAAGCAGCGCCAAACAAGAAGAATGCTGATGAAAAAGCACCCAATAAAAAGTACTTAAGAGCAGATTCTTGCGATGCCAAACGACGCCTGCGGGAAAGTCCAGCCATCAAATACAAAGGCAAAGACAGGACTTCTAGGGCAACAAATAAAGTAATTAGATCGCTGGCAATAGGGAAAATCATCATTCCGGCGATTGCAAATAGTGTGAGCGGATAAACCTCAGTTACTTGGTTGCCAGACTTAAGTGCGTTGCGCTCTTCTTCAGATCCCGGCAAGGCAGCAGGAAGGGCCGCAAAGTGCTCGGTATCTGCGATCAAGAAGATCGAGATAATCGAAATTACAAGAATCGATCCCTGAATCAGGACCGCGGTTCCATCAATTGCAACAGATCCCATAGCAGCTGTGAGGGATTCTTGCTCACGGATTCGCCACACCTGCATTAAGGAAAGAAGCAATACTCCAAGAGTCAAAGTTAATTGAACAGCTGGGCGAAGGACCTTTGAAACAAATGCTTCAACAAGGACCCCAATGAGAGCGCCACCAAGAATTATGAGAATTGGTGAAAGAAGCGAGTATGAAAGAACTGGCGCTGTAAATGTCATTACTTGTCCCCATTAGTTGGTGCAGGATCTGAGTAACCCATTTGTGAGATTACATAAGATGCTGCCGGGTTTATTACCTTCAGTAGTGGTGCTGGGTAGAAACCAAGAACCACAATGATTGCAATTACTGGAGCAATCGCAATCTTCTCCCGAAGGTTTAAGTCCTTGAGGTTTTCATTTCCAGCAGTAGTTGGACCATGTAACGCTTTTTGTACTGGAATTAGAATGTAAAGCGCAGCCAACACAATTCCGAAGGTCGCGATAATTGCATGAACTGGATAACGGGTGAAGGTTCCCACTAGAACTAAGAATTCACTCACAAAGCTTGAAAGTCCAGGTAAAGCAAGAGAAGACAACCCTGCGATGAAAAAACTCCAGGCTAAAATCGGAGTAACCCGTTGCAAGCCGCCGAAATCTGCAATTGTCGATGAGCCTCGGCGTGAAATCATCCAGCCAGCCACTACGAACAGGGCAGCTGTTGAGAATCCATGGTTAAACATGTACAAAATCGCTCCGCTTTGCCCTTGCGTGGTCATTGCAAAGATTCCCATTGTGATGAAACCAAAGTGAGAGATAGATGTATATGCGATCAGGCGCTTAATGTCTTTGGCACCGATTGCCAAGAAAGCACCGTAAAGAATTGAGATAACCGCTAAAACCATAATGATTGGCGTGAATGTCTTACTTGCCTCTGGAAACAAGGTCAAGCAATAACGAATCATTCCGAAGGTACCAACTTTGTCCAAGACACCAAGGAGTAAAACTGATGTGCCGGGGGTTGCCGATTGAGCAGCATCTGGCAACCAGGTGTGGAATGGCCAAACCGGAGCCTTGATTGCAAATGCAATGAAGAATCCAAGGAAGAGTAAGTTTTGAGTTGTTGAACTCATGGACAGTTGAGAAAGTTTATTGATATCAAAGGTATGTCCGCCTTGAGCGCCTGACATCACATACAGGGCGATGATTGAGGCAAGCATCAATAATCCACCGACAAGGCTGTAGATCAAAAACTTCACCGCAGCAGCTGAACGCTCACCCGAGCCGTACCCACCAATAAGGAAGTACACCGGAATCAGCATTGCCTCAAAAATAACATAGAACAAGAAAACATCTGTTGCGGCAAAAACGCCGATCATCATTGTTTCTAGAACAAGTATTAAAATATAAAAAGTCTTAACACTCCAACGCCCACCATGTGATTCATTCCAACCTGCAAGAACAACCACTGGAGCCAGGATTGTTGACATTAAGATGAGGACAAGTGCAATTGCATCAACGCCCAGTGCGTAATTGATTCCAAAGCTTGGAATCCACGCGTACTTTTCAACGAACTGCAACTCGACACTATCGCGTTGGAATCCAACAGCCATTGCAATTGTTGTCGCCATTACCGCAAGGGTTGTAATGAAGGCTGCTTGCTTTGCTGGCTTTTCACTTCCCTTTGGAAGAACTGCAATCACTGCAGCTCCAACTAATGGCAGAAGCATTAATAGCGTTAACCACTTCATTAGGAAACCACCACCCAAATTGCGCCAATTAATGCAACTGCAGCAATCAAAATTAAGGCCGCGTAGCTTCGAACAAATCCATTTTGTAAGCCTCGAAGAGCTGATCCAGAGCTCAAAGTTACCGATCCAAGGCCCCTTACCGCGCCATCGACTAGAACCTCATCTGTTGCAACCAAGGTGTCTGTTATCACTTGACCTGGACGCATAAACACAGCTTCGTTAAAGCGATCCTGCATCAAATCTTGTCGGGCAATCTTTGTAAAGACTGAAACATTTTCTGGAGCAACGCTTGCAACGCTATTGCGTGAGTACTTTACGAATGCGATAGCAACTCCGATTGCCACCATAGTAAGGGCAAGAGCTGAAACAACAATTGGCTCCAGCAGATGCTTCTGATACTCCTCGCTATGGCTAAAGAGTGGATGTAGCCAGTTTTCCAATGCATCACCACGTGAAAGCAAGTAACCAGAAGAGACAGAACCAATTGCAAGAATTGCCATGGGTAACCACATCAACCACGGCGATTCATGAGGATGGGCATCCTCATCCCAACGCTTTGTCCCGGTAAAGGTCAAGATCATTACACGCGTCATGTAGAAAGCGGTTATGCCAGCGCCCAGCAAAGTAACGCAACCTAGAATAATTCCCTTTGCTCCGCCTGCATCAAAAGCAGTTTCAATAATCATGTCCTTGGAATAAAAACCTGCAAAGGGTGGAACACCCAAGATTGCAAGGTATCCCAGGCCAAATGTTACAAATGTAATTGGCATGAACTTTCGAAGTGCGCCATACTTACGCATATTTACTTCATCATTCATGCCGTGCATGACAGATCCTGCGCCAAGGAACATTCCGGCCTTAAAGAAACCATGTGTTAGCAGGTGCATGATTGCAAATGCGTAACCAACTGGACCTAATCCAGCTGCAAGAGTCATATAACCAATTTGAGACATGGTTGAAGCTGCAAGTGCTTTTTTAATGTCATCTTTTGCAGTTCCGATAATTGCGCCAAACATCAGCGTAATCGCGCCAACAATAACTACCAATAGCTGCGCAGTTGGTGCGGCATCAAATACAAAGTTAGATCGAGTAATCAGGTAAACGCCGGCGGTAACCATCGTCGCTGCGTGAATCAATGCTGAAACTGGTGTGGGACCTGCCATCGCATCGCCCAGCCATGCCTGCAAAGGAAATTGAGCAGATTTTCCTGCTGCTGCAACTAGCAACATGGTTCCCATTGCAGTTAATGCTGCTTCAGAAGTCTTATCAGCCTGTTCTGCTACTCCTGCAAATGAAACAGTGCCCATAGTGGCAAAGGCGATCATGATTGCAAATGACAATCCCATGTCACCTACACGGTTCATGACAAATGCCTTTTTAGATGCTGTTGCGTAGGCAGGCTTTTGATTCCAGAAACCAATCAATAGGTATGAAGCAAGGCCCACACCTTCCCAGCCAACATAAAGGTTGAGATAACTATCGCCCAATACCAGTAGCAACATCGCTGCAATAAAAAGGTTTAAGTATGCAAAGAAGCGTCGACGATCACGATCATGTGACATGTAAGAAATTGAATAAATGTGGATCAATGTTCCGACACCGGTAATCAACAAAACAAAACAGATCGACAACTGATCCAGCAATAGCCCGGCATCAACCTTGAAATCGCCAACATGGATCCACTCGAAAAGCTTTTGAGAGATCGGGCGTGCCTCTGTTGGACGATCAAGCATCAAAGAAAGTTGATATAGCCCCACCGCAAATGAAGAAGCAGAAAGTGCTGTCGCAAGAAGATGACCCCACTTATCGAGTCGACGTCCACCAAGCAGCAAAAACACAGATCCGGCTAATGGCAGCGCAATCAAATACACGAGGCTGGTTGAAGTACTCATCTTTATCGCTTCAACAGACTTGCATCATCAACTGATGCAGAACGTCGGGAACGATAAATTGTCACGATAATTGCAAGACCCACAACTACTTCACACGCTGCAACAACCATGGTGAAGAAAGCCATGACCTGGCCATCAAGATCTCCATTGATGCGTGAGAAAGTCACAAATGAAAGGTTTGCTGCGTTTAACATTAATTCAATACACATAAAAACAACGATTGCATTGCGACGAACTACAACACCTACAGCTCCAATTGTGAAAAGAAGTGCTGATACATATAGGTAATTTGAGGCATCCATTACTTCTCCTCCTCTACCTTGGTGTTGATTTCGCTCAGGTCAAACTTCTTGTAATCCAACATGTCTCCACGCGCTTCAAGGGTGGCATTCACTGAGCCCGCTGCAGGAGTTCCATCTGGCAAAAGAGCTGGAACATCAACAGCGTTGTGGCGAGCATAAACACCAGGACCTGGCAGACCAGCAGCGGTTCCAAGAGATTCACCACGGAAGCGGTTAATTGAAAGTTGACGCTGGGTTGGGCGAACAGTTGTGCTTTGGTGATGGGCAAGAACCATTGCGCCTAGGGCTGCAGTAATCAGGAGAGCAGAAATTACTTCAAATGGCCACACATGTGTTCTAAACAAAAGTACTGCCAGCGCTTGAACATTTCCTTCAGAGTTTGCTTCAGCCAAACCTTGAGCACTTCTGCCCAATGTTGCCCGACCTAACAATGAAACCATTAAGCCACCAAAGCCAACAGCTGCTGTGATAGCAATTGGGCGAAGACCAGGAATTGTTTCGGTTAAAGAATCAGATGAATCAACACCGACTAACATCAAAATAAAGAGGAACAACATCATTACTGCGCCGGTGTAAACAACAACCTGGACGATTCCTAAAAATACAGCGTCCTGTGCGATGTAGAAGATTGCCAAAATAATCATTACAAAAGCCATCAAAATTGCAGAGTGCACAGCTTTTTTCACAAGCAACATGGCAAGGGAAGCAACAACTGCAAGTGGGCCAAGAATCCAGAACATCACCGCTTCTGGTTTAGCGGTCTGACCAACTTCAAGAGCTAATTGCAACACTTACTTAGCCTCCTGCGATGGGTGAGAATGCTTTACATCACCGTTGTAATAATTGGTATCGGTCATATCTGGATACATGGGATGTGGCGGCATCAACATTCCTTGACGAAGTGGTGCCAACAAATCCTGCTTTTCAAAGATCAACTTGGCACGAGTGTCATCTGCAAGTTCGTACTCATTTGTCATAGTTAGTGCGCGAGTTGGGCAAGCTTCAATACAGAGCCCACAAAAAACACAGCGCAGGTAATTGATTTGATAGACCTTGCCGTAGCGCTCACCCGGAGACATGCGATTCTCTTCAGTGTTGTTTTCACCTTCAACATAGATCGCATCTGCTGGGCACGCCCACGCACATAGTTCACAACCAATGCACTTTTCTAAACCATCTGGGTGGCGATTGAGTTGGTGGCGACCATGAAAACGCTCTTCAGTGGGTGCTTTAACTTCAGGGTATTCAACGGTCAAAGGCTTTTTAAAGATGGTCGAGAAGGTGACCCAGAAACCCTTCATGCTGCCAAAGAAGCCAACGGGTGGGGCTTGTTCTACTTCATAGAACTCAACATCGTTGATGCCTAGATCTTTTGGTTTTAGCGGTTCAAGGTTTTCACTCACGGTTGTCTCCTACCTTCTGTGAAACGTTGATTGTTGAAACTTCCATCGGAAGTGTTGGGACAGCAAACTTTGGTGCAGCTTTGTTATCACCGTCGGCAACAGCATCTTGTTTTTTCTTTTTGGATCTTTCAAATCCCACATTTATCGCCAGGATTATAAAGACGATACTGCTGGTGAATGCGATCACGATCGCTGTTGGCGCATTTTGCAGAGAAAGCAAACGAAGTGTTGCCACAACCAAGATCCACAAGATTGAAACTGGGATCAATACTTTCCAACCAAACTGCATGAACTGGTCGTAACGAAGACGCGGCAATGTTCCACGTAACCACACAAATACGAAGAAGAAGGCAAGGACTTTGGAGAAGAACCAGAACGCTGTAAACCAACCACCGAGCCAACTTTCGGTAAAGCCAAGTCCTGGTGGGGCCTTATATCCTCCAAGGAACAAGGTCGTAGCAAGAGCAGAAACTGCAATGATGTTTACATATTCAGCAAGGAAAAATAGCGCGAACTTAAGTGATGAGTACTCAGTGTGGAATCCGCCCACTAGTTCACCTTCGGCTTCAGCCAAGTCAAATGGTGCTCGGTTTGTCTCGCCCACCATTGAAATTGCATAGATTGCAAAGGATGGGAATAGAACAACTGCATACCACCATGAAGATTGTGCGGCCACGATGTCAGATGTGGACATTGAACCTGCATAGATAAAGACTGCGACAAGTGAAAGGCCCATCGCGATTTCATATGAAATCACTTGAGCACTTGAACGAAGTCCACCAAGCAGTGGGTAAGTAGATCCAGAAGACCAACCGGCTAAAACAATTCCGTAAACACCCACTGATGCGATGGCAAGTATGTATAGGACACCTACTGGAATATCAGTCAGTTGCATTGCAGTTTGGCGACCAAACATGGTTACTTCACCAGTGATAGGTATAACCGCAAAGGACATAAAGCAGGTTGTAGCACTGATAATTGGTGCCAAAACAAAAACAACCTTGTCTGCTGCTGTCGGAATAATGTCTTCCTTCAGAGCCAGCTTTACTCCATCAGCAAGTGCTTGAATCAAACCAAATGGTCCAACACGGTTAGGGCCAGGGCGCTGTTGCATACGACCAACGAGTCGACGCTCACCCCACACAGACATAAGAGTTAACAAAACACAGATAGCAAAAACGATTAAAG
>Ga0315908_10002777_pt1 | contig 12730 bp, 13 predicted proteins | sample LakEriMetagenome_12_FD_203520 | JGI IMG/M metagenome (GOLD analysis project Ga0315908, IMG submission 203520) | Freshwater fungal communities from buoy surface, Lake Erie, Ohio, United States - Buoy 4 MA124 | ecosystem: Environmental > Aquatic > Freshwater > Lake > Lake biofilm | place: USA...
CAGGCAGGCAGGCAGGCAGGCAGGCAGGCAGGCAGGCAGGCAGGCAGGCAGGCAGGCAGGCAGGCAGGCAGGCAGGCAGGCAGGCAGGCAGGCGCCTGGTGCAGCGGGGGCGCGCACCCGCATGGCTCCGATGCCGGCAGGATGCGCGATCTCAGGATGTCGGTCGCCGCGACCACCACGCCCCGCACCGGGGCCGCCCAGCCGACGCTGCCCTGGATATCAGTGATGGTCAGCTGGATGCGCTGCCAGCTGGCCCGGTCCTGCAGGCCGCGGCTGTTGAGGTCGCCTAGGGCGGAGCGCAGGTCTGCCAGCACCAAAGCATCGTGTGCAGCGCTCATGGGCGGTGATGCAGCCTCGTTACGACGTGATGGCCTCGAAAAGACGCCTGATCGGGCGCGCGACCGTGTGTGATTCCGCCGGGGCGCGCATGCTGTGCGTGCACGGGCAGCTGGCGCCAAGGCAGCCCGACGCCAGGCCAGGCCACACCTTACTACTGGAGAGAGCGACACATCCCTGCCAACTAGACCCCACAAGCAAAAGCACAACTGGTGTCCCTTGTTGCTGCCGCCACGCCCTCGGCGCCTAGGACTGGAGCAGCTGCTTGCAGCTGGCCTTGTGGCTGGGCCAGTCCGCCTTGCTGCAGCCCACGTTGCAGTAGCGCGCCGAGCGGCAGCCTGTGCACACCTGCAAGGCCGTGCGTGCCAATCCCTGAGGCGGCAGCAGTCTCCGGCAGGTAAACCTCCGCCCCCTCCCCCAAACCCCGCGTGTCTATTCCCGGCAGCAACCTCTGCCCCCGCCCTCCTGCCCGCGCGCACCAATCTGCGCACCTTGGTGCTGCAGGCCGCCTCCGTGTCCCCCTCCAGCCGCGTGCAGGCCCAGCTGTAGCAGCCGGGCAGCTGCAGCTGCACCGCCAGCGGGTCAAAGCGCTTCCACATGCTGGTCAGCAAGCCCTGGGCCTCCTCCCAGCCGGCTGGGTCGACCGAGTCCTGGGAGCCGGCCGGCTCAGCGGGCGTCAGGACGGCAATGCTGGCGCTGGGCACCTCCGCGCCGGCCGCCTCCACCAGCGGCAGCATGTCGGCCGTGACCAGCTGCCTGGCAGCTGCCACGAGCAAGGGCCGCATCATGCCATCACCCATCTGCAGCGGGGCGGTGGCGGCCACGGCTGCCAGCGGCCCGCCCAGCCGCGCTGCAGCCAGCAGGCCCAGCTTGCGCAGCTCTGCCGCGCTGTCACCCTGGTCACCGCGTGCGCAGCTCTGCAGGAGCCCAAGGAGCGCCTTGGGCAGGCTGAGGGTCGCCGCATCCTGCGCGGGGTGCTGGGGCTGCTTGCTGGCGGCAGCCAGCACCTTCCCAGCGCTGACGATTGCGCCTGCCACCTCCTTGGAGCACGCCACCAGACTGATGCCCGGCTGGCCGCGCGGCGGCGGCCCGTCCGCGCCCTTGGGCCAGGTCAGCAGCAGCATGCTCAGCAGCATGACGCCACCCAGCTGCAGCCAGGCCACGCCGCAGCGCAGGGCGCGCTCGGCCAGGGCTGCCACCGCCGCCGCTGACGGCGGCTCCGCCTGGCTCTGCAGGCTGGGCGAGCAGGCCAGCACCCCCTCCCAGGACCCGACCAGGAGCAGCCCCTTGCAGAACCAGCCGGCAAAGCCCTTGGTGGCGTCAGCGTCGCCCAGGGCGTGCTTGTGCAGGGTGGTGGTGAGGGCGACGTCGTACAGCTCCAGCATGGTGGGCAGCGCGCGGCGTGCAAAGGCGTGGATGATGGGCACGCTCTGGCTGCACAGGCAGAGGGGGGAGAGGCACAGGGGGTGGAGGGGAGGTCAGCAAGTGGTGATGATGCAATGCGGGACAAAGATGTCGAAAATGCTTTCCACCTCCGCGCTGCCACCTGCAAGCAGCGCACCAGGCCAGCACCACTAGGGTGACCCCACACCATCCGCCCAGCATTCAGCAGGCACCACACAGGCGCTGCGCAAGGGGCAGCATCGTGGTCGCAGCTGCAGGTGCAGCTGCATCCTTCCAGCAGTGCCTCAGCGCTGGCATGGAGGCGGGCACACGCCCGCCTGCCCAGGCACCCCACAACAGAAGCCCACCACCACCACCCTGCAGCCCGCAAGCCCATCAGCCGCCCACACCCACCCCGTCTGGGTCCACTCAGTGAACAGCTTGTTCAGCACATCCAGGGACATGGGCACATAGTTCTGTGGGGGCCCCTGGCGCGCCTTGGCGCCGCGCAGCAGCGCCTCCAGCACCTGAAGGGCGTGGGGGGGGGGGAGGGAGTCAGGCAAGCAGCAGGCCGCTGCACGGTGCCAGCAAGTCCAGGGCTGCACGCGGACAGTGCTGGGTGCGTGTGCAGCGCCGGGAGATGCATGCATGGCGCCGTAGCCAGAGCGACGCCGGACACAGCTCCAGGCTGCAGCCACCCAGGGCTGCGTGCAGACTGCACTCACCAGCAGCAGGCGGGCGGGGGCGCAGCGCGCGCAGAGGGCGCCGTCCTTCTGGTCGCAGTGCATGTAGTACAGCACGCGCTCCGCCACCTCGTCCAGGTCGTACCCCAGGGCCACCGACTCCTTCTCCCAGCGCTGCTGCAGCCGCTTGGGCAGCCCGATGAACGGCTCCAGCGGCGTGAGCTCCAGGGCGCTGCTGCGGCTGGCGCCCAGGCGGGCGGCGTCGCGCTTGCGCTGCGCCATGACGTGCAGGCCCAGCAGCTGCGTGACGTAGTTGAGCAGGCCCGTCCGGCTGGGGTTGACGCCCTCTGGCCAGCGGCCGTGTCCGTTGCGCTCCGTCAGCAGGTAGGTATTGGTTGTGATCCAGTAGGTGCCCCTGCACGCCAGGACACACGGCAGTGCGGGCTGGCTCTCGGCAGGCGGCCGCCGGTGGCGGGCTGTTGCAGCCCGGCTGGCTGGCTGGCAGGTGGCATGCTCCTGACGGTTTGGCGCAGCATCGCACAGAGTAGTGACCTGCTGCCATGCGCGGTCGCAGGACTCTGCTGGCTGCATGCAGTCTGCATGCCCCGGCGGTTGGGGCAGCGCACTTTTGCATCCGCCACAGCCAGTCAGGGGGCATGTCTGCGCCGTGCCGCTCAGCGCCGAATATGTAGACCACCACCGAATTGTGATCGGGCGTGCTGCCGGCTGCGCCCTCGTACTTGGCGGCTGCGCCCTGCGGTTTGCTGCACAGGCACTGCGCGCGGGCATCGACGCCCTCCGGGCCGATGTACATCGCATGGCATGCGGCCACCGCCAGCTGGTTCATCCTCTGGCAGGTGGTCAGGCTGGGCCCGAACGTGATGTACAGCTCCTGGGGGCCGACCATGGTGCTGCAGTGCGAGCAGGCAGCAGGGGCAGGGGTTGACCAGGCTGCACAGACATGGTGGAGCTGCAGGCATCCATCGCATGCTGCGCTCCCAGCGCATGACAGCAGCCGGCAGGCTACTGCTGCCTCAGCAAGCTCACCCTATCTTGGCAGCAAAGGTGTCGATGATCCAGGTCACGCCCCCGATCGCCAGCTTGCTTTTGCGGAACAGGGCCCCGAAACCGGCCTTGTGCATGACCTCCAGCACCTCCACGCAGGCATCGAAGTAACCTGATGACAGGCAGCGGTCAGCAAGGGTCAGGGGTGTTGCCATGGGCAGGGCACAGTTGACCTGGGATGGCATGGTGCCTGGATGTGTGCTGCATGTGTGCTGCATGTGCGCGAGGGCATGCAGCTGGACGCCGCACGGCGCACCTGTGGTGATGTAGCAGGCGCGTGCCTGGCGGTTCACGGCGAGCGTGGCATCGTGCGTCAGAGCCTTCATCAGCCCAGAGATCTTGCACAGCACGTCCGCCCATCCCGGGCTGCAAGAGGGCAAGAGCGGCGAGCCACCGCTGGGCCAGTGGGGAAGGCGCATCGACCTTGGGCATGCAGCGGGGGGGCGGGCATGACTGCAGCGCATGGCTGCAGCCGCGCTGTACGCCAGACCCCCGCACATGTTCCATGGCTCTGTGCGCACACCTGTGCGGCCCGCCAGGGGCAGCAGCGAGCGCTCGGAGGATTTTGGCGATCGCGTCCGTCATTTCCGCCGCATGCGGGCACCAGGCGGTGCTGACACTGTACTCGTTGGTGTTCCAGCCAATGATTCCCCAGGCCTCACTGTCGCCGAGGCGGTCAATGTCCCTGAGCGCGATCTTCAGCTCCCTGGCCATGATGCGGCGCCTGTCGGCCGGCGTGGAGCCATATTCGTAGTCCGGCATGGTGCAAGTGTGCAGCACGCCGGGGGAGGGCTGCATGTGTGTGACCGGCACCTCCTCCGTGCTGCGTGCTGCGTTTGTTGCGGGGCGGCGGCTCGGTGCAGGGGCCAGGAAGGCGGTCAGGCGTGCCGCCACGGCTCCTGCTGGTGCTGATGCTGCTGGTGAGTCAGGGTGGTGGGTGGGAGGGCTCATCTGCGCCTTGGTCTGAAGTCGCCGGGCTTGATGCGCCCAGTGGAGGCGGCAAAGGCAGCGCCATGCAGAGCTGGGGGTTTCCATCAGGGGCGCCGTGCAATGCCCAGCTCATCAACTTTGGCAATGCTGGTGCTGACGAGCGAGCCCAGGCAGGTGCGTGCATGGCCGAACCCGGCTGGCCCGCACCCGGGCCTGGGGGAGGCAACTCTTGCACTGATTACATTTCAGGTGGTCTGCGGCAGGCCCCTCACCGGATGCAAACCTGCTCACTGGAGCAGCGAGGGGTGGTCTGACGTCTTCCGGCCTCTCCTGTGCTGCCCCTGGTGAGCAGACGGCGGGTGCGGGCAACAGCCAGCTGCGAGGTGGGGTGCATGTGTGATGGATGAGGCAGGACTGCTAGCACCAGGAGACGGGATGATTCTCTGCAGCCCTGAGACACGGGGTGGACAACACAATCTCCCAGGACACGGGATGGCGCACTCTCAGACCGAATCATTGAAAGAACGAATGGGTGGGGTCAAAAATGCAGGAAGTGATGCGCCGTTGTTGCGCTGATGAAGCCATGACAATGAAGCAAGGAGAGCCAGCCAGCCTCGTTTCTCGTCAAGCAGCACACTGCTGCTTGGTGTCGCATGACACCACGCCTGCAGGCAGCAGCAGCACAACACAGTCGGCTGCTGCAGTCACGCCATGCCCTGCCGTGCTGCTGGCTCAGCTGGCGCTCAGCAAGCGCTGCTGTGCTCGCACATCGCCACTGCCGGTGGCAGGCCACTCACCCAGCACAAACGCCTGGTGCAGCGACAGCGGGAATCCAAAGTCCAGAGTGAACAGGTTGTCTCCGCCCTTGCCAAACTGCAGCACACGGCATGGAGCTGGCGCAGCTCAGGCTCAGGCATGGACATGGTCACACGGCAGCTGCGCATCTGCTCACCAGCCCTGCAGGGTGGAAGCCCTGCCGGTGGTTCCTAGCAGGGCGACAGTGGCCGGCGAGACAGCAGCAGACCACGGCTGCACAGCTTGAACCAGCGGCTGGGCTGCAATGATTCTCGAGGGCGGAGCCCCCCCCCCCCTCCCGCGCGCGCCCGCGCACCCGCCTGCCCACCCTCGACCGAGCCAGCCGGGCGCCAGCAGCCAGGCAGCAGCTGCCCACCTGCATGACCACCTCTGAGCTTGCTGCTTTGGTCTGGTGGTCCCAGGGGACCAGCTGGAAGTTTTTGCGGCTGACCTGCTGATAGGCGCGGGAGGCAGCAGGCAGCAGCAGCAATGAGCAGAGGCAAGGTGGCGGCAGTGCCACCCGAGTGTTGGGCCCCTGCCTGCCTCCCCTCCCCCGCGTCTGTCATGCAGCTGTGACTGCTGGCATGTGCCGGGCCCGCAGATGAAGCAGCTTCAGCTTGGCTGCAGTGGGAGGCAGGCCCGGCCGGGCTGACCTGTGACACCCGGCCGCGAAAGTTGAGGAAGTGCACTGCAGGGCAGCAGGACACAGCAGCCGGCCGCATGAGCAGCAGTCTGCTCGCACCCAGGGTGAGCTATGCATGTGCCAGGCCAGCAACCGCTTGCTGCTGTGGCATCTGAGCGCCCTGCCGCGCCCTGCTGCGCCCTTGCTGCGATGACCGGGCGCCCTGCTGCGCACCCAGATCGGGCATGCCACAACGCAGCGGCTGCTCCCCACCTCCAGTGGACTCATCCTTGTCTGGCTGCTTGCAGTGCAACACGGTCAGGCGCTGCGCAATGGTGGGTGCCAGCTCGCGGCACAGCGCCATGTCCATGCAGGCGGCGAGGCCGGGCTGCTCCCGCCACTCCGCCTCGCCTGCTTGGGGCAGCAGCACCGTCATGGTCCTGCCATGGCGCGGTGGAGCCGGCGTCAGCGGTATTGGGGCACTGGGCATGTTGGGTGCCAACATGTTGGGTTGTTGGACAGGTGGCATGGCAGGTGGCGGGAGGCGGGTGTGTCCAGCCCGCTGCACGTGGCCCACTCTTTCGTCCCCATTGTGTTCCGTGTGCGTGTGCATGACAACGGTGCGTGTGGCGTGCTCGCAAAACAATGCTGTTCCACCGCACCTGGGCCCGCCGCGCTGCGCCTGCATGTTGGCGTTGGCACGGAAGGTGCACGCGCCCAGCTGCGCACTGAAGGACCCTGCCCTGCCGCCCCACAAGCAGTAGGTGGTGCCGCTGACGTCCGCCTTCACCTGCAGCCAGGCCCAACGGCCGGCATCTATTGTCAGAACAGGAAGCTCAGTGCCAGGATGACCGCAACCCTGATATGCAGGTCGAGTGGCCTTGAGGGCTGGCCACAGTGGGCGACGGGCGTACCGAGGCCCCGAGGCTGGACACATGGCAGGCAGGCAGGCAGGTGCCATGCACGCATGTCTGTTGGGGGTGGCTCGCAATGGCAGTGGCCTGCACCTTGGCCACGCAGGATGGGCTGTCACGGGTGATGTCGTTGCTGTCGGTGGACACCAGCAGGTTGCTGCCCGAGGTTTTCACCCGCCGCCGGGCCGCCAGCACAAAGCGCTTGCTCAGCTCCAGATACAGCTCATACCTGTGCCATCCAGGGGAGGGGCCCGGGGGAGGGCGGGGGTGGAGGGATGGGGGGGGGCATTCAGGTATACAGGCAGCAACGGCTGAGCATCGATCGGCCATCCTCCGCCAGTGCGGTGATGGCAGGGCAGCCCCGCCCGCTGCCACCTGCCACAGGGCACTGCTGGCGGCACTGGCCAGGAGGGCATGCACATGCCAGCATGCACATGCCAGCACACTTACTTGATGCCTGACGCCAGGGTCTTAACCCGTCTGACATAGCACTGTGCCAAGCCGTCCGAAGGGCCGGGCAAGGCCAGCGCCGCCAGCACTTGGCCTCGGTCCAGCAGCTGTGCCACCTCAGCATTCCAGCCATCCACTGAGCGCGCCACAGCTTCAACAGCCCTGCCAGCATTGTGGGCAGCGCCAACAAGCCCATGTGGCAATGCAGGTGGTAGAGTGCAAGTCGCTGGCGGCAGCGGCACCAGCAATCAGGGCTGTGGGCAATCAGCGCTGCGCAGCCACCAACGCCCACTGCTGCCAAGCTGCATGACGCACTGCTCGCGTGTCCGTGCCAGGGGGGGTGGACATGCAACGCACCTGGGTCTGCAGGAGGGAGAACCTGGCGTGGATCTTTCGCCGGCAACGGCCCGCTGGTTGGCAGCAGAGGGGGACGCCAACCCTCCTCCCATGGCGCCTCCCTGCAGCGGGGGACACGCCACGCAACAGCCCAACGCCCGCTCATGTCAGCATGGGCCATCCACAGCTGCCACGAGGACCGCAAATCAGCAAGCAAATCAATGAAATCGGGGGTGTCACGCACCGCATGCCCAGTGAGGAGCGTGAGGTGGTCGTGGCAGGCATCTGCCAGGCGGCTGACGCGCGGCGAGGGGCCCTGTGGGAAGGGCGGCGTCGACCGCCCACTGTGCTCCGCCGGCATGCCGCCCGAGCTGCTGCCACGGTGGCTGCTGCTGGCTGCACCGCCAGCGCTGCTGCGGGCGCTGGAGGTGAGCATGCCGGCGCTGCCAAAGCTGCCGCTGCGCGAGTGTGCTGGCGCTTCCTCCGCGTCGCTGCCCACCCAGCTGTTGCGCCGCACCGGCATGCCCGCACCACTTCCCGGGCGCTGGTGGTCGCCTGGCCCTCCTGTCCATCACGTGGGGGCCATGCAGCAGGCATCGCACTGTCAGTGCGGTGACACCAGGGCGCACGTGGCCGGCACCACTCAACAGCAGTAGTCGCTGTGAGAGAGCACACTCGGCGGGAAAGGTGCGGTGGTGGCCACATGGCAGGCGCCCGGTCAACATCAGGTCAAACATGCGCTGCAACAGCGGGCGGCACCTGACAAGCTGGTAGGTTCCAGCTCCAGACACTCCAGCTCATCTTCCAGTGCGTGCTGCGCCGACACCCGGCCTGCACCAGGGGCACAGGCAGCAGGCTGCGGGCTGAACCCAGTGGGCGACGCAGCGTGCCCTGTCGTCGGGCGGGTGCATGCCAGCCCAGGTGCATGGCAGCAAGCCTAGACCAGCAGCCGGCGCCGAGCACGCCAGCCACACCTGAGAGGGGTGGCGTGACGCTTAGATTGGCCAGTATGGAGGAGCCGGCTGCCGAGGAGGAGCGCTGGTGTGGCGCCAGGATCGAGGGCCCATCCGTGAGCGATGAGCGCACGCTGGCGGGCGCAGGCTCCAGGATGCTGCCGCCGGACGCCGAGGGCGGGCGCGAGCTGTATGGCGCCTTGCCGGCCACGCTGATTGCTGCGCCGGAGCTGGATTCCAGAATCCCTGGCTCCTGCGAGGAGATGGTGTCGGAAAAGGCAGTGAGACGTGCCTGTCACACGCGCGCGCCCAAAGATGCTGCAGAATTCTGCCTGCACCTACCGATACACGGCTCCTGCCTGCCCTGCCGCCGGCTGTTAACGACATCAGCGCGTCGTCTCGGCGCGCTCAAGAGCAGCAAGACGCTGTTACCAGCTGCCTGCAGCGGTGGGCGCGCAATTATTTTGCTGTCTGGGAGGCAGGGCCTGGAGGAACCGGGGGAAATGCCCTCGCCGTGCCGCAAGCGCCACGCTGCAGCAAGGGCATTATTCGGTCGGTCAATTCGGTCAATCGGCGCGGGAAGCCCTTCTCTCGTGGCTCGACACGGCCATGGTCAGGCAATGTAGTTTACAAGTTGCGGGGCAGATGATGGGGACGCTGGCGGCAACAGCAACCCCAGCAGGCGTGCTGCAGGCAGCTCCTCACAGCATGGCGACCACCAGCGCCAGGGCCACGCTGCTGCCAAACAGGATCTTGCTCGACATCTCCACCTGCACGCCGCGCAGGATGCACACGTCCCTTGCTTGGCTTGCTTGCTTGCTTGCTTCGTGCCCAGCGACCACCGCTCGAAGCAACCCCTCCCACTTGCAGCTCTGGCTGAGCCCCCCCCCCCCCCCCCTGCTGGCCTGGCGCTCGGCGAGCGTTGCGCTCCCCGGGGAGCCGGGGGTTGGTGCACGCCAGCAGCAGCTGCCACGGCAGCTGCCCACACAGCACAGGAGCACTTGCCTTGGGCAGCTCCAGCAGGTCCTTGTGGTCTGTCTGGTTGCCAATCTTGTATTTGTCCCACACTATGTGCCGCAGGCCGCCTGCGGACGGGGCAGGGGGGCACGGGGCGCCTGCTGTCAGGCGCGCGCGCCCGCGTCCGCGTCTGATGCCCACCCTGCTGGTGCGCAATGCGCACGCCGGGGCAGGGCACGGCGCCGCACTCAAAGCCCACCACGGTCGGGGCGGGCTCATGGACACCAGTCTGTGCCGCCGCCAGCGCACCCCAGTGTGCGCCCCCGCACCGCAACCCAGTGCCCCACTCCCCGCCTTTCCCCGCCAGCGCACCCAGGTAATGGTACACGAGGGGCCATGCGATGACCAGCTTGCTGCCGAACGCCAGCACTGGGTAGTTGGCTTTGAAGTACGCCAGGGTGCCCGGGAGGTCGCCGGTCAAGGCGATGTAGCCTGCAGCTGTGAAGCCTGCGAGAGAGACGCACGCACGCACGCACGCACGCCCAGGGCGGTCGGTGGTGGTTGCAGCACCTCCCCAGTGCTCGCCTTGGGGTGGGGCGCGGGCTGACCCGGTGCCCCCGGGTCGCAGCGCGCACCACTGCTGCCGGCTGCTGGCGCGCATGGGCGGCGACTGCCGGCGGCGCCCGGGCGGCTGCTGTGCGCGCCGGCCTGTGGCTGGGCGTCCCCTGCGCGTGGCGCGCGCCCCTCCCCAGGCGGGCAGGGCAGCCCACCTGCCGTCAGCATGGTGCCCGTCACGCGGTTTGCGATGGATGACAGGGCTGCCACCGGCATCTTGTAGTGCAGCTGCTTGCCATCGATCTCAAACACGTCCGGCGACAGGGGCCGCTTCTTCAGCAGCTGCAGGCGGGGGGTAGAGGAGCACCCAGCCAATGGTCGGGCGTGGGGCGTGCGGCCGCCGCCGTCATGCACATGCTCAGCCAGGCACAGCCAGCCAGCCAGCTGGCTGTGTCTGCTGCTGCCTCCTGCGCGCCCACCAGGCGCCCCTGGTCCTGGCGCCCACGCCCGCGCCCTGGCGCAAAGGCTAGGGCTGTGGCGTCATGGGTGCATCGCCGCACCTCGCCCTGGTCCGGTGGGGTCCCCAGGAACGCCGTGCCCTCCGTGTACGCCGAGGGTTTGCCGAAGAACTCTGGTATCTTGTCGCCTCCCAGGTGCCTGCGCGGCGCGGCGAGGAGCCCTGGGCACGAAGACCTGGTGCCAGATCGCGCCAGGCGGGCGCGCCCTCACCTGAATTGCTGGGCACAGGCTCCAGAACGACCACCGACCTCGCCTATGCTGGCGCCTTGCGCCTGCCGGGCTGCCAGACGCAGCAGGCAGCCTGCTCCCTGGCGCAACGCCATGGCTTGCCACTGCAGTCAGCGGCTGAGAGGTGCAAGCGGCTTGGATTGTGGGCACGCGCATCCGGCCGTGATCCACTCCTGCTCGCTCGCCGGGTTCCCGAAAGGTGTCGCGAGCCCTCCCCCGCAGGCCCCTGGCCCCGCAGCGAGCCGCCTCGCCATTTGAGTTTGTCATCACGACCGCGAGTGCCGCTCCCGGACCCCGCGCCCCGCCAGATCGCGTTGCCTCCGCCTCCCGGGCTTTGTTAGGGCGCTCGGTTCGCCATGAACCGCCTGCTGGCCGCGGACATTGCGGGCTTCGGCAAGGCGCACGAGCTGGCGTCCTATGGGCTGGCAGGTGAGGGCTGTTTCGCTTGCGTGATCCCGTGGGCGCTGCCCGCGCCCCGCAGCACGGAGCTGAGGTGCTTGGATCGTGCCTCCGCAGGCCTGACGCCGGTCGCAGCCCTGTCCAGCAAGGTGGGCGGCCCTGGGGCGGGTTGTCGGTCGTGGGGGCGCACGCCATGCGGGTGATGCACCCCCGCGCCCCGCCCCGCGCGTTGCGCTCGCTGGCCCAGGGCGGCCAGGCGCCCCAGCACGCCGACACCGGTCGCTGGGAGCTTGCCGCGGGAGGGGGCATGCCACTGCCCAGCCCTGGGCTGACCCCCACCTCATCGCGGCGGCGCTGGCACGTGCCTGCAGGACGGCGTTGTGCAGAAAAGCTGTGACTGGTTGCTAGGGTTTATCATCCCGGTGCACATGCACATCAGCACCAACTCCCTGGTCACCGACTACGTGCCCAGGGCCATGCGAAGTGCGTCTCCCGCCGCGTCCCGCTGCTCCCCCGCCCTGCCTGGCTGCTTGCAGCGTGCTGAGAGCGCCTGCGCCTGTCGCACGGCAGACGACCCTCGCGCGCGCGCGGCGCCGGCCGAGCCTGCGCCCGCCCGCCAGGTGCAGACGGGCAGCGCCGCCTCCCTTGCTCCCCCCCCCGCAGCGCCCGCGCGGGGCTTCATCCTGGGCTGCACGGCCATCACTTACCTGGGGCTCATGAAGGTCAATCTGACGGGCCCGGGGCTGACCCAGACGGTCAAGATGCTGTGGAGCAAGCAGCCCGCACCCGCCAAGTAGCTGTGGGGGGGCGCCCGGGCGCGGCGCCAACGGCTTGCGCAAGTGTCCCCGCCGACTGTACATTGCAGCAAAGACAAGCTGTGTAAGCTTTGCTTTGCCCTGCGGCGCTCGCGGGGTGGGCGGCGCGGATGGAACCAGGGACGAAGCATGGATTACAGAATCAAAAGGCTGCCACGGTGCTGCCGGTTTCAGTGTTGCCCCTCGCTGCTCCCCTCCCGCCACCCTGCCAAGACCCATGGATGACCATGCCTGTGCGGCGTGGTGGGCAGGCAGCAGCATGCAGGCCGTGGCGGGCGCAGCATTGCTGCTTCGCGCCCCTGCCGCGGTGCATGCCACCCCTCCCGCTGCTGCTCACGCTGCCTGCATTGCCGTCAGTCGGAATCCTGGTACTCGCTCTCCTCCTCATCACTCGAGGCGGCCTCCTCACTCGAGCCGGACACCGCCTTGCTGGTTTTCTTGGCGGGCTTGCTGGGTTTCTTGGCGGCAGCCTTCTTGCCGCCACCACTGCCGGGGGCAGCCTTCTTGCCTGCAGGAGCAGCCGCAGGTGAACTCAGACTGACGCCCCCCCCCCCGATTAAAACCGCCCTTCCAACCACGCCGCCTCACAGGGCCGCCCAGGCACATGCGCAGGCGCACGGTGCGCTCACCCTTCTTTGGGTTCTTGCGGGGCCGCTCGTCCGAGGCTGCATCCGAGTCCCCCGCATCGGAGTCGGTCACCGAGGGCTCGTCGCTGCCACTGGACTCGCTGCCCACGCTGCAGGCGGTGGCACGGCACGCACGGCTCAGGGGCAAGTACGCCACCCCCACC
>Ga0315908_10002778_pt1 | contig 12727 bp, 13 predicted proteins | sample LakEriMetagenome_12_FD_203520 | JGI IMG/M metagenome (GOLD analysis project Ga0315908, IMG submission 203520) | Freshwater fungal communities from buoy surface, Lake Erie, Ohio, United States - Buoy 4 MA124 | ecosystem: Environmental > Aquatic > Freshwater > Lake > Lake biofilm | place: USA...
GTTTTTTTAGACGATTATACCCTTGTTTTTGCAGTTGTCATGAATACACTTGAGATAGTTGCTGGGGTAGCTGTATTAATAAAATTTCCTTATAAACAAACTTTATGGATGTTGCTAGGACTCATTGTTTTCTTTACATTCCTTACAGGCTATGCGTTGTTTTCTGGAAAAATTAAAACATGTGGTTGTTTTGGAGATTGTATTCCACTCACTCCAAAAGTTTCTTTTATAAAAGACCTGGTTTTATTATGCTCTATTCTAATCTTACTGTTTAATCAAAAGAAAGTAAAGAGTAATTTGCATAAAGCTTTGGGCATTTTTTTATTGACACTTTCCACAGGCATAGTAGGATACGGACAATACTATGTGCTGCAACATCTTCCATTCATTGATTGTTTACCCTATAAAAGAGGCAACGACATTAAGGAACAAATGAAAACACCAGAAGGCGCCGTTCCAGATAGCGTGTCTATTCAAATGTCATTTATAAAAGACGGTAAAAATGTTCAATTTGATATCAATCAATTTCCAACAGATTTTGATAGTACTTATGTTTATCAAGATCGTAAGGAAGTTTTAATACAAAAAGGGAATGGCAAAGTCGCTAAAATTGTTGACTTTAGTTTGTTTACCATGAATAATGTTGACACAACGGAAGCCTTATTTAATTCCACTATACCATATGTGCTTTTGTTTTCTGGCAATATAGATGCATCTATTCCATGGAAATCGTTGATAACCAAAATAAAAGAAAAACACCAGCAGGTTTATTTAGTCACTGCGGATAAAGCAAATGCTGCTCAACTTAACCTTGACATTCCAGTGTTAATTGGGGATATGACCATGATCAAAACTGCTGCAAGGGTTTGGCCAACAGTGACTATCATGAATGGATCATCCATCATGGAGAAGCAAAGCTATATCGACTTCATAAAAAAATAGGTAATCAGTTGTGTTGATTTAATTGTAACTTAGGATAACAAGTCTAATTAAATCCTGCATTATGTCAAAAATTATTGAAATTTTAGAAAAGAAAGGACCTCATTTCAATATTGTTGCATCCTCAACACCTGTGTTAGATGCTTTAACAATCATGCAATCCGAAAACCTAAGTTACGTAGTCGTGATGGATGAAAATCAGTTTCTTGGTATTATGTCAGAACGCGACTATACACATAAAATTAAACTTCAAGGACGTCACTCAGATTCAACGACTGTGAAAGAAATCATGACCCACGATTTACCTGTTATTGGATTACAAGAGGAGTTAGAACGATGCATGATTTTAATGAATGTCTATAAAACAAGGTACTTACCTGTATTTGATAATATTGTATTCAAAGGGGTCATTACTATGAATGACTTAATGCGAGATGTGTTGGATAAGAAAAAGTAGTAATGCGCAATTATTTAATCACCACATCCGTGATCAGTTTTTCTCCCATCTTTTCGTTGACCCTTTCAATGATAAGTGTTTTTTGAAAACCCAATTCATTTTTGAGTGGACCAATATTGGTATGTATAAAAAGTTTCTGATCAAATATATAAATCTTATCCGTGTATTTAGCTACTGTGACGCCCATAATTTCTTCCCAAACAGCTTCAATCTGAACTGCTCTAATACCATTTTTTAATTTAGTATTCTCTTGCACCATTTGTTTTAACGCATCTCCAATTTTGAATGTAGCCATAGTACTAAAATACAATTTTATAATTCAATTAGTTGGTAATTTTCTACGTATTTGCCTAAAAGGTCTGCCAAACGTGCCTTATGCGTATCTGTTATGAATACAGGACCATCTGTTGCCTTAGCAACCCAGCCCAATAAATGGGCCATTCTGGCTTCATCTAATTTCTCAAAAATATCATCCATTAATAAAATAGGAGAGAACCCTTTTACTTTTTTCAATAACTCCCATTCTGCTAATCGGATTGCAAATAATAAACTTTTTCTTTGTCCCTGAGACGCTTCTTGTTTAAATGATTGTGCTTGTATGGTGATGATCAAGTCATCTTTATGAATACCTACACTTGTTCTTTGCATGGCTTTATCTTTTGATAAAGCTTGATGTAATAAATCTGCAAATTGATTATTTTGTAAATTCGATTGATATTGGATATGAATCGCATCTGCATTACCTGCAATGGATACGTAGAGTTGCTGAATAAGCGGCAACCATTCATTTAATATTTTTGTTCTTATCTCAAAAATGGGTTGTCCATATTGCACTAATTGCTGATCAAATGTACCTAACAAAGTTTCATCTAAATTTCCTTGTTCTGCCGCCCATTTTAAAAGGCTATTTCTCTGCTGTAGCACTTTATTGTATTGAATCAATAAACGTAAATAATTGGTGTCAATTTGTGACAATAAACTATCCATTAATTTTCTCCTCTCTTCACTTAAGCCTGTGATAATTTGAACATCATCTGGTGCAATCATCACAGTTGGAATCTTCCCAATATGCTGTGACAATTTTGTATAAAGTACTTCGTCAAAATAAAATTCCTTCTTACCCGTTTCTCTCAAAATACAGGTGACTTGTGTCTCATTTCCAATGATATCAAAATGTCCCTCCACACGCATCCCTTGGAAACCGTGATGGACATTCTGGCCATCTGGTCGGTTAAAGTAGCTTTTAGTAAAAGAGAGGTAATAAATGGCGTCTAGAATATTCGTTTTCCCAGTTCCGTTCGCACCCACAATGCCCACAATTCGAGCACTAAATTCAAACTGCTTTTGAATATAATTTCTAAATTGAATAAGTGATAGTGTTTTTAAGGACAACATGGCTGCAATTTACATCCAAAAAAGCTGTATTTTTAGTCAAATTTTAAGGAATGATCCTAATCAGTGAGCAACAACTTCCAAGTATCATTAAAAGGCTGTCTCATCAAATATTGGAGACCCATCCAGGCTTAAACAACACAGTAATCATTGGATTGCAACCAAGAGGTGTATTTTTAAGTGACAGAATAGTAGCCGCCCTTCACCAAGAACTTCCTCAAGATCAGGTGCTTTACGGGAAATTAGACATTACTTTTTATAGGGATGATAATAGAAGGGAACTACATATTGCCAATCAAACAGATCTTCCTTTTAGTATTGAAGGTAAAACAGTGATTTTGATAGATGATGTCCTTTTTACAGGTCGTACCATAAGAGCTGCTTTAGATGCATTACTTGCTTTCGGGCGTCCTTCTAAAGTAAAATTATGTGTCTTAATTGACCGCAAACCAAGCAGAGAATTGCCTATTCAACCCGACTTTTCAGGTAAAGAAATGGACACTTTAACGCCTTTTAAGGTAAAAGTAAGGTGGAAAGAAAATTACGGAGTGGACGATGTAATCTTGTTAGATCAATAAAATATATTAATTTTGTTTTTTAATGGCACTATCTACCAAACATCTTCTTGGTATCAAGGACCTCCAAACGGAGGATATCCAACTTGTTTTATCTACTGCAACTCAATTTAAAGAAGTCCTTCAAAGACCAGTTAAAAAAGTTCCGACCCTTAGAGACGTCACTATCGTCAACCTTTTTTACGAAAATTCAACCCGAACAAGAATCTCCTTTGAATTGGCAGAACGTAGGTTATCAGCTGATGTAGTGAATTTCACTGTATCCAATTCCTCCGCTGCAAAAGGAGAAACTTTATTGGACACAGTCAATAACATTCTGAGCATGAAAGTGGATATGGTGGTGATGAGGCATAGTGCTTCTGGTGCCCCACATTACTTGTCACAACATATAGACGTTCCAATTATCAACGCAGGTGATGGCATCAACGAACACCCAACACAAGCTTTGTTAGATGCTTTTTCGATGCAGGAGCACCTAGGTCAATTAGCAGGATTAAAAGTGGCTATCATAGGAGATGTGATGCATAGCAGGGTTGCCTTAAGTAATATGTATCTTTTAAAGAAAATGGGTGCCGAAGTAATCGTTTGTGGACCACCTACTTTAATTCCAACTTATCTAAAAGAGGCTATGGATATTCAAGTGGAATACAATATCGATAAAGCCCTTGCATGGTGTGATGTGGCCAATGTGCTTAGAATTCAATTAGAACGTCAGAATCAGCCTTTATTCTCATCTCTTAGAGAATATAACTTAGCCTATGGGATAACGAAAGCTAGGCTTCAAAAATTGAATAAGGAAATTGTAATTATGCATCCTGGACCAATCAATAGAGGTGTGGAAATGGATAGTGATGTGGCAGATGGTCAACAATCCATTATTTTAGATCAAGTTGAAAATGGTGTGGCTGTGAGAATGGCTTGTCTATATCTTTTAACAGGGCGAACTAATCCTTAATTTAACCAGATGCAAAGAATTTGTCTTTTCCCCGGAACATTTGACCCAGTTACTCTAGGACATATTGATATTATTAATCGCTCACTTCCTTTATTTGATAAAGTAATTGTTGGTATTGGTATTAATGCTGCAAAAGATCCAATGTTTAGTGCTGAACAAAGAAAACAATGGTTTGAGGAAATTTATAAAGATGAATCTAAAGTAGAAGCGGTGACTTATGATGGACTAACGATTAAGTATTGTCAATCGATTGGTGCTCGCTTTATTTTAAGAGGGATAAGATACGTGAGTGATTTTGAATATGAGAAAACAATTGCGGATGCCAATAGAACAATGGATCGACATATCGAAACCATTTTTTTAACGGGTGAACCAAAATATACCTCAGTGGCATCCACTATTGTAAGAGATATCATCCGCAATGGTGGTGACGCTTCTCCATTCCTACCACAAGTGGTTATTGATGCTTTGAAGTAAGATAAGCTTCCATCACTTCTTTAATGTTGTCATAGGTTTGTTCCAAATAGAGTGCAATTGCATCTTGATTTACCCAAGTAACGGCTTCTATGTCCTCCTCTGTTTGAGGAATCCCAGCTTGTATTGTATCTGTATACATTTTGTACCAATAAGTCGTTTTCTCTACTTCGGTATTCAAATACTTGTCATGGTACTGATGTTTCGTTGTTAAAATTAAGTCACCGAGCTCAAGGTTGGATATTCCAGTTTCTTCCATCACTTCTCTTAATGCACATGCTTCAATGGTTTCGTTAGGATCTAATTTCCCTTTTGGTAAATCCCAAAAGCCTCTTCTAAAAATCCATAAAATCTCCTTATTTGGATTCTCTACAATGCCTCCAGCTGCTATTATTGGTGTAAACATAAAATGTGTATAGTATTTAGTAACTCTTACAAAAATATTGCCTTTTTGACGGTAAATTCGTGCCAAATCTAGGATATGACGAACGAAAAAGCTGTCGCGGAAAAATTATTACAAGTTAGTGCTATAAAGTTAAACCCCAATGACCCATTTACCTGGGCAAGTGGATGGAAAAGTCCCATTTATTGTGATAATCGTAAAGTACTTTCTTTTCCATATGTACGTGATTTCATAAAAAGTGAAATGTGTAATGTCATTTTTGAAAAATTTGATGGTGCAGATATGCTAGCAGGGGTAGCAACTGCAGGCATTCCTTGGGGTGCAATGGCAGCTGACCAATTAAAATTACCTTATATCTATGTACGTCCAAAACCAAAAGAACATGGTCTAGGCAATCAGATTGAGGGTGCTTATGAAAACACTAATAAAATTTTAGTCATAGAAGATTTAATTTCTACAGGTAAAAGTAGTTTACAAGTAGTAGATGTTTTAAGAAATGCAGGACTGAACGTAGTGGGTATGGTATCCATTTTCAACTATGGTTTTAATATTGCAGAGGATGCTTTTAAAGCAGCTGGTGTACCTTATGTTTCTTTAACGAATTATTCGAGCCTAATTGAATTAGCAGTAGAGAAAGGGTTGGTGGATGCTACAACACAAAGTACATTAATGGAGTGGAGAGATAGTCCTTCTACTTGGAAGCAATAACGACCGATAAAATTTTATTTCATACCAGACAATGCCGCTCCCAAATTTAATTTTTGAGTTGTTTCGTATTCTATAGGCACAGTCTTAGTAAAGATACCTTTACTTAAAGTTGCATTCCCCTTGATATTTAATTTGACTGGTTTATTCAATAAGAGTTCCATACTATTTTTAACTAAGTCTGACATTTGAAATTCAAGTTGTGCTGGAATTAAAAATTCTTTGTTGGCAGGTATTGTAAAATTAGTATCTAATTTAAAAAATGTAAAATTTCCATTATTTAATAACACCTTACAATCAATTTGTTTTAAGACTAAAGAAAACGGATTTGGATTATAGTATTTAATATTGGCGTTGATTTTATTTTTACCCATTGTTAATTTCTCCAACTGAATATCTTGAAGCCCTTTGAATTCAAAAGATTGAGGTTCTGAACAGGCTGTTAATAATAGTATAATAAACAAAAGCCCGTAATTGAATTGCTTCATGGATAAATTTTATTAAAATTACAAAACAATATGCAATCATGGTTTATACAGATCTACATTATTTTGGAGCTTTATCCTATTACCATGCGTTTGCACAACATGAGCAGATTGTATTTGATATAAATGCTGCTTTTAGTAAAATGAGTTTCAAAAACAGAATGGTCATTGCCACTGCACAAGGACCATTACATTTAAGCATCCCAATTGTTGGTGGCAGAGATCAGAAAACACCAATGAATGCTATTGAGATAGCTTATGATAGTCCATGGAGAACACAACACTTTAAGGCAATTTTGATCAATTATAAAAGAGCCCCTTTTTTTGAATATTATGTAGATAGCTTGGAGCAATTGTATGCTATGGAGCATGTATACCTGAATGATTTTTTATTGGCCACACAACATTGGACCAAGACCCAATTAAAAGCAAATTGGTTGTTTGAAACAGTCAATGAGCATCCTTCCATTCAGAAGGAAACTAAATGGGTAGATCCTATGAAACCTAATAACTTTGAGACGACAACACAACAATTCCAATACCAACAAGTTTTTGATACTACCACAGGTTTTATACCAAATACTTGTATTATAGATGCGCTATTTGCAATGGGAGGCAAGGAAGTACTTTCAATGTTATCATAATTTAGATCTGATTTTTATAAAAAGTGCTTCAAATAATTTATAAAAAAAATCCCCCCAAAGTCTTTGGAGGGATTGATACAATAAGAATAAACTTATATTGAATTTTATTTTATTACAACTACTTCTTTTTCAAGTAAGCAGCATATTTTGCATTTTGCTCTTCAGTTAATGCTTTTCCATTCACTGTGATTTTGCCATCCTTAATTTGGATGTTTACATTATCTTTTGGCGCTAAATTGTCTTCGATTAAAGCTTGAATCAATGTTTTAGTATCGGCTGTAATGGTTACTGTTGTTGCAGAATCATTCATATTTGCAGTAGAATCAGTATTGATCACTGAGATCTCAATTGTCTGAGACTTCACTTCCATTGCTTTAGTTGGGTGCAATTGTGCCAAACTTGGAGCAATCACCAAGGAAACAATTGACATCAATTTAATCAAGATATTCATTGAAGGACCTGATGTATCTTTAAATGGATCACCCACTGTATCACCTGTAACAGATGCTTTATGTGGTTCTGATTTTTTATAGAACATCTCACCGTTAATTTCAACACCTTTCTCAAAAGATTTTTTTGCATTATCCCAAGCACCACCTGCATTGTTTTGGAAAATACCCATCAATACACCACTCACAGTTGCACCAGCTAAGAATCCACCTAAGGCTTCTGGGCCCATGGTGAAACCAATTAGGATAGGAGAGATGATGGTGATGGCACCTGGTAACATCATCTTTTTTAAAGAAGCTTCAGTAGAGATAGCCACACATTTTTCATATTCAGGTTTTCCTGTACCTTCCATAATGCCTGGAATTGTACGGAACTGACGACGTACTTCTTCTACCATGGCCATTGCAGCCTCACCTACAGCGCGAATTGCTAAAGAAGAGAAGATGAATGGGATCATTCCACCTACAAATAAAGCAGCTAAAACGTCCGCCTTATAGATATCAATATGTTGATTGTCTGGCATTGCAACACCTACAAAGGCAGCAAATAATGCTAATGAAGTTAATGCAGCAGAAGCAATTGCAAAACCTTTACCGCTTGCAGCAGTTGTGTTTCCAACCGCATCTAAAATATCTGTTTTCTCACGCACTTCGGCAGGTAATTCACTCATCTCAGCAATACCACCAGCGTTGTCTGCGATAGGACCAAATGCGTCAATTGCTAATTGCATAGCAGTTGTGGCCATCATACCTGCAGCAGCAATTGCTACACCATATAAACCTGCGAAATAAGAAGCTCCAAAAATACCAGCAGCTAAAACAATAATAGGCATAAAAGTAGATTCCATACCAATTGCTAAACCACCAATAATATTCGTTGCATGACCTGTGCTTGATTGCTTAATGATACTTAACACAGGACGCTTACCCATTGCTGTGTAATATTCTGTAATGATACTCATTAGCGTACCAACAATTAAACCCACCGCAATGGCAGCAATTACACCATTTCTTGTAAACTCTATACCTCTAAGTGACATATTTTCTGGAAGAATATAACCCACTAAAAAATAACAAGCGATGGCTGTCAAAACCATAGAACCATAGTTACCCATGTTCAACGCTTTTTGAACAGTAGCTGTATTTAAACCAGCTGTTTCACTAATTCTTACAAAGAAAGTACCTACGATAGATAATAAAATACCTACACCTGCAATCATCATTGGTAATAAAATAGGAGAAAGACCACCAAAGGCATCTACTAATTTTCCACCACCTACAGCAGTTACTTCTTGTCCTAAAACCATTGTTGCTAAAACAGTGGCTACATAAGAACCAAATAAATCGGCGCCCATACCAGCTACGTCGCCCACATTATCACCCACGTTATCCGCAATGGTTGCTGGGTTACGTGGATCATCTTCTGGAATACCTGCTTCTACTTTACCTACTAAATCAGCTCCAACATCTGCAGCTTTTGTATAAATACCACCGCCTACACGTGCGAATAATGCAATCGATTCAGCGCCTAAAGAAAACCCAGTTAATACTTCGATTGTTCTTAACATTTCAGATGGGTCACCATTTACATAAAACATTTGCTTTAGAACTAAGAACAAACCACCTAATCCTAATACAGCCAATCCAGATACACCTAAACCCATTACGGATCCACCAGTAAATGAAACTTTTAATGCTTGTGCTAAACTTGTTTTTGCTGCTTGTGCGGTTCTTACGTTGGCTTTAGTGGCCACTTTCATGCCTATATAACCGGCTAATGCACTAAATACGGCACCTATAATAAATGAGATGGCAATGCTCCAATGGCTTTCCGCATTTTTAGTTGCCATAAATCCTAATAATAAAGACACAATTACCACAAAATAGGCAAGGATTTTCCATTCTGCTTTTAAGAAAGCCATGGCACCTTCAGCTATGTAGGTGCTAATTTCTTTCATACGGTCATTACCTGCATCTTGTTTAGATACCCAATTGAATTTCAAGAGTGTATACAATAAACCAACAACACCCATTGCCGGAACGGCATAAAATAGAAGATCTTTCATAGCGATACTTATTCTTTTGTTTTCTGTTTAAATTCGTTAGAGGTTTGCAAAAATAGGGTGTAAAAGTCAAAAAAGGGCAAAAAAGGACAATTTTACTCTACCAATGAGGTGGTATCTAACTTACCTGTAAATACGGAGGTAATCTCTTTCCCTTTATAGATGGCACGGTTGTATTTATTACCTAAAATAATGATTGTAGCTGTTTGGTTGACTAAACGGGTGAAAACAGTGTTATTTCCATGCCACCATCCATTATGATAAATCAGCTTTTCTTCGTTTGGTTTAGCCAACACACGCCAGCCTAAACCATAATTATGCCAATATTTGCTGGTTGGGCTCTTTGGTTCATAAGCCATCTCCAAGGTAGCAGGTTCTAAAAAACGGCCTTCATTTAAAGCTTTATCCCATAAAAAAAGGTCTCTAGCGGTGCTGTAGATATTTTTGTCCCCGTAAATCATGTCATATTTGTCCACCTGATATGGCACCATTTGAGCATTGTAAGAGGGCAAGTATTTGTCCATACTTTGGGCACTCATCACAAAACTATGTTCCATATTCAATGGCTTAAAAATGGTTTCTTGGATGTAAGAGGGGAAATCCTGACCAGTGATTTTTTCGATAATTAAGGCCAATAACACATAATTGGTGTTACAGTATTTGAAAACACGATCTGGATTAGCAGCAATAGCAGGTTTTCTCTGAATCATAAAATCCAATACATCCTGATTGGTATATAGACCCGTTCTAAATGGCTTTTCATTTTTTACCAATACCAATTTCTTAGCCCAGCGACCTCTTTTAGTTTTATACCTAACCGATTTATATTGTTTAGTTTCCATGAAATAGGCATAATCAGGTAAGCCACTTCGATGGGATAATAGCATTTCAATGCTTACATTTTTATAGGGAAACCCTTGTAAATATGCATCTACAGGCGCTTTCAGGTCTAACAGATCCTTTTCCCATAATTGTAGGGCTGCCATACCAGTAAATGTTTTAGATACAGAAGCTAAATGAATAGGGGTTTCTGCGACTAAGGAATCCTTTGTTTTATAATTGGCAAAACCTTTGTAATCCTCAAATATGATTTCCCCATTTTTTGCGACCAAAATTTGACCACTAAAATTTTTGTTCCCTAAAATAGATTGGTATTTTGATTTAATGGCTTCGGCATATTGCACTTTTTCTTGGTTCGTAATTTTATTGTAAGAAAAAGGATTAGAAGAAAGCGTATAGTTTGGCCCTTGGCTAGAACCACAAGAGGCAGTCAGTAATAAAATTTGACACAATAAAAAGCAGCGAACAATCATCTGTTAGTATTTATAGGGTATTACTATATAACGAAGAATGGATATATAATATTGTGATTAAAGTCAAAAGCGCAAATTTTAAATTAACTTTGAATTATGAGCAAGATTGACCTAACCAGCTATCCTAAAGATAGAATTAAAGTACTGTTTTTAGAAAACATTAGTGATAAAGCGGTGCAATACTTCAAACAACAAGGCTATGCAGATGTCAAGAAAGTGGCTGGGGCTTTAAGCGAGGAAGAATTGATAAAAGTGATCAAAGATGTCCATATTTTGGGGATTCGTTCAAAAACATTTATTTCTAAGAAAGTATTGGATAGCGCAAAGAAACTTCAAGCAATTGGTTGTTTCTGTATTGGCGTGAATCAGGTAGATTTAAAAGCATGTAAACAGAAAGGCATTGCAGTGTACAATGCACCTTATAGCAATACTAGAAGTGTGGCAGAATTGGTAATTGGTGCATCTATTTTATTAATTCGAAGAATTTTAGATAAAAATAAAGCAGCGCACAATGGCATTTGGAATAAAGATGCCAAAGGGAGTTTTGAGTTAAGAGGTAAAACAATGGGCATCATTGGTTACGGCAATATTGGAACTCAATTAAGTGTAATGGCAGAAGCGATGGGGATGCGTGTTCAATTTTACGATATTGAAACAAAATTGCCTTTAGGAAATGCGCAGGCAAGAAAGTCCATTAAAGAAATTGTAAGTAGTTCCGATATTATTTCATTGCATGTACCTGAAACAACTCAAACAAAAAATTTGATTAACAAAGCAGTGTTGAAGCAATTTAAAACTGGATCAATATTAGTGAACTATGCAAGGGGAGAAGTAGTGGACTTAGATGCTTTAGCAGAAGCCATTAAAGAAAAGCATATTGCGGGCGCAGCCATTGATGTATTTCCTGTTGAGCCAGAAAAAAATGGCGACGCATTTAGCACACCATTACAAGGGTTATCCAATGTACTATTAACACCACATATTGGCGGATCCACAGAAGAAGCACAAGAAAATATTGGCGAAGATGTAAGTATTAAATTATACCAATACTTGGAGCGAGGCGTCTCCAATGGTTCTCATACCATACCATCATTGAGTTTACCACCTGTGGATGGGGCACATCGTATTTTACATATTCATAAAAATGTACCAGGCGTTTTAGGCGCCATCAATACTTTATTGTCTAAAAACAAAATTAATATTGTTGGTCAATACTTAAAAACAAATGATGAAATTGGTTACGTGGTTTTAGATGTGGATAGTAAATTATCCAAACAAGCCATGACACTTTTAAAAGAAGTGAAAGAAACTATCAGGGTTAGGATGCTGTATTAATCGCAGCGATCATTGCTTTAATTTCCTCTACGTCTACATCAAAGTATTGCATGTTTTCTTGCATGCTGGGTTGATTGAATACCATTTTTGAAGCCATGGCTTTTCTAGCAGAACTATGCATTTCTTTAGCGCCAGTTGCTTTAACAATAGTTGCAATATTATCCGCTCGTACACCACTTCCTGGTAAAATAATTATTCGATCCTTAGCTTTTTCAACTAATTGTTGAATCATCGGAATCGCGTTGCTTACATTCGGCACTTGTCCACTTGTTAAAATTCTTTTGCATCCAATGTCAATCAATTGCTCTATAGCTAAAAATGGGTCTTGACATCGATCAAATGCTCTATGAAAACTAATTTCCATATTCCCTGCGGCTTGAATCAATGCACTTGTTCTTTTTAAATCAATATTTCCATCTGCACTCAAAAGTCCAATCACTGCTCCTTTAAAACCCAATTGTTGACAAGCCATTAAGTCGTTCTGCATCACCTGATATTCTTTGTCGGTATATAAAAAGTCTCCACCCCTTGGACGAAT
>Ga0315908_10002779_pt1 | contig 12725 bp, 7 predicted proteins | sample LakEriMetagenome_12_FD_203520 | JGI IMG/M metagenome (GOLD analysis project Ga0315908, IMG submission 203520) | Freshwater fungal communities from buoy surface, Lake Erie, Ohio, United States - Buoy 4 MA124 | ecosystem: Environmental > Aquatic > Freshwater > Lake > Lake biofilm | place: USA...
GGTATCGCTCCACTTTCGTGGAATTACCTCGATGGTAAATACTTGAAAGCGGTGCATAAACAATTCGGTACAGTGCCTTTGCGCCCATGGTCGCCGAATGATCCTGGTTTTAATCTGGATCTTCGCGAAATGTTCTATTACTCGGTTCAGCGCGGTATTCGCACCGTTCCTTTGTTGTACTACCACAACTACGTGCGAAAGGATGTAGATGCGTTGATCGAAAAAGAGTTGGATTGGAAAAATCCAGGTGCTCACTACTTTGATGATTTGTATCAAAGTTTGATGACTCAATTGTACCGCACAAAGTTCAATATCGATCGTCGATTGTTTAACTATAGCGCCCTTGTGCGCAGTGGTCAGCTAGATCGTAATGAAGCGATAGAGCGCACGAAAACGCCTTACAGTATCGAAGATCCAAAGATCATCAGTCTGTGCATTAAGCGCTTGGGATTAACGCAAGAAGAGTTTGATCAAATCGTTAGTCAACCTCCGAAATCTTTCCGCGATTATCCCAACCGATATAGCATGATTCGTTTGTTCCGCATTCCGATTTGGATATTAGCAAAATTGAGTTTCATCCCGGGATCGGCTTACGATAAGTATTTCAACTGCGGAAAATAAAAGCCATTTCATGCTGAAACGATTACTGTTTTCTATTGACCAATTGCAACCTCAAGACAGAGGACGTTGGCTAGCAGTAATTGCCCTGCTGAAAGGAATCTTATTCGCCTTACTCGCTTTTTATTTTGCTAAAAACTGGGAAGCAGAAAAGATAGTATCGGGTATTGCCATTCATTCTGGTGATACTAATTCCTACTTGCGCCCCATCGTAGATGTGATCAAGGGGAATGGTTACACCAGTATCTGCCGAATGCCTGGTCTATTGCCCGTCTACGCACCGCTCGCCTTGCTTTTCGGCAACACTGCTGGTGAGGCTGCATTGGTAGTGGTTCAGTTCTTTCTTGCCGTCATAGCGGTTTATACACTTGCTAAATGGACCTTTGATATCAGTGGCTCCAAGAGGGCGTTTTTGGCTGTTCTCGTATTGGCTTCCTTGAGCACCTTTACAGGTGTTTGGGATCACTATATCTACATGGAAAGCTTGAGTGTTTCGACCTTGATCATTGGACTCTATCAAGTGAAGCAGTTTTTGGCCAACAATCAGTGGTCTTATCTTTGGCAAGCGGCCATTCTGTTGGCTTGGTGTGTTTTTTTACGCCCCATTTTAATCATGGTTTTTCCCATTGTGCTGGTTTATGTACTGGCACATTTTTATGGAAAAACAAGTTTTGTTAGCAAGGTAAAACGCCTGGTGGTATTGATTTTCCCACTTCTACTAAGTATTGGAATATGGTCGGCCTATACCAAAAACCGAACAGGCGAACGCATTATTTTACAAGGATCATTCGAACAGTGTTATCGCCAGATGCCAGAGCATCATCTGCATGTACGTGATTTAATGATTGCGTGGGGTGGCGATTTTCAAGAGTGGTCAGAAAACACAGAGTTTGCTTGGTTCATTCGAAAGAAAGAGAATAAAACTTTTGTTTTCCCCGATCGCATTTATACTTCAGCCTATAATTTAGATTCGCTCAAGGTGCTTCGTCAGCAGTATCAGCTGGCAGCAAATGATACGCTTACTTCGGAGCAAAGAGGAATAGCCATGGCAAAGGTGATAGACGCATCGGATCGTTTTTTAGCCTCTTTCAAAAAAGAAAAACCCTTCGATTATTGGGTGAAAAACAGGATTCTTTTACTTAAAAAGTTCATTGTTCCAGGGCATGTTGATAATCTGCCATTTGTTTCTGTAAATCAAATGTCGCCCGATCAATTCGTGATCAAGTTGTGGTCAGTCATCCTCTTTCATTTGGTTTTAGTGCTGGGCACACTCAGTGCACTGTACCTGTTTTTTACCCAAATGAAGCACTATTGGCTCTTAGCAGGATTTGCTTTGGCTACGATCTTTTTGTTGGGGCCAGTGCTTGGATTTATTGAGCAACGATACCTGGTTCCGGCTTACCCACTTTTGTTGGTTTGCTTGGTCAATTTTATCAGTTCCTTTTTTGGCCGCTGGAAGTTCTTTCAGGCCAAATAAGACAAGGGTTTTATTACATTTGTTGTATGAACAATAGCCTTCATGTATTAGTTACGGGCGGAGCTGGTTTCATTGGCTCGCATTTAGTGGATGCCCTGCTCGATCGTGGTCATCGTGTAACGGTGGTCGATAATTTGGTGAATGGTAAAAAACGCAACAATCGAGAAGCTGCTCAAAATGCGCGCTTCACTTTTGTAGAGGATTCGATTTTGAATAGCGAACGCATGCATGAGCTATGCAAAGGTGTAGATGTGGTCTATCACTTAGCATGCTTAGGGGTGCGACATTCGTTGCATAGCCCATTCGAAAATCACCGTGTGAATGCAGAAGGATCTTTAGTGGTCCTCGAAGCTGCACGTCAGAATGGGGTCAAGAAGTTTTTTTACATTTCTACATCTGAAATTTATGGCGACATCAAAGAGTTTCCTATTGCGGAAAACGGTGTCCCTTTGCCTAAAACGGTCTATGGTAGCAGTAAATTGGCTGGTGAAAACTACGCTTACTCTTATCACGTTTGTTTTGGTTTGGATGTAACCATCACGCGTATTTTCAATAATTATGGTCCTCGCGCTCACTACGAAGGAGATGCTGGTGAGGTGATCCCTCGCAGTATTGTAAACATGCTTTATGGAAAAGCTCCTATTGTGTTTGGCGATGGTTCTGTTACGCGTGATTTTTTCTATGTAAAAGATACCGCACGTGCCTTGTGCGATTTGATGGAGGTAAAAGGTATATCGGGTGAAATCATCAATATCGGAACAGGTGAAGAAGTGACCATGAAATCACTTCTGCAAGAGCTCATCGAATTGATGGGATTAGCCAATGAAATGGCAATCGATTTTCAGCCCGATCGTCCTGCAGATGTTCCGCGTTTGTGGGTAAATCCTGCTAAATTTATAGGCCTGACACAATTCAAAGCTTCGGTTACTTTTGAAGAAGGTTTAAAAGAAACGATTGCCTATTACCGCGAGTTGATGGCTGATCAAAATTTGATCGAAGAAGTTAAAGTTAGAAACTGGGAAGTGCAGTAATTTCCCTCAATAGATTCCTATGAAAATTCCGGTTGCAAAACCTTTTCTTTCTACTGAAGAAGCACAACTTGCTTACGACACCATACTCACCAATTGGGTAACACAAGGTCCACGCGTAGCAGAATTTGAAGAAAAATTTGCTGCTTATGTGGGAACAGAGTACGCCGTAGCAGTGAGCAATTGTACTACAGGTCTTCACTTAGCCATGATTGTTGCTGGCGTTGGTGCAGGCGATGAAGTGATTTGTCCCTCGATGAGTTACATCGCCACAGCAAATGCCATTATGTACGTGGGTGCTACACCCGTTTTTGCCGAGGTTAATCCCGTTACGTACAACATTGATGTAGCGGATGCGGAAAGCAAAATAACGCCAAAGACAAAAGCCATTTTGATCGTGCATCAAATTGGAATGCCCGCTGATATTGACGCCTTCCGTGCGCTGTGCGACAAGCATCAATTGATACTCATCGAAGATGCCGCATGTGCTGCTGGTTCTTCTTATAAGGGCAAAAAAATTGGATCACATAGCGATTTAGTGTGTTTCTCGTTTCATCCCCGAAAAGTGATTACTACGGGTGACGGTGGTATGGTTACGACACATCGCGAAGATTGGTACAATCGATTGAAGCTTCTACGTCAGCATGGCATGAGTGTGAATGATCGCACTCGTCACTTGAGTGATAAAGTGATCATTGAGGATCACTTGGAAGTAGGCTTCAATTATCGCCTGACCGATATACAAGCTGCTGTGGGGATTAAACAACTCGAACGATTGGATGGACTAGTGAACGAGCGTCGTCGAATAGCAGAACTATACCACGCGGCCTTTGCTGATATTCCATTTATTCGTTTGCCCAAAGAAGAAGAAGGGTACTTTACTACCTACCAATCATACAGCATTTACTTGATGGCTGACTGTCCCATAGAACGCAATCAGTTGATGCAAGAGTTGCTGGATGTAGGAATAGCAACCCGCCGAGGTGTAATGACTTCTCACCGCGAGTCGGCCTACAAAGATCGAATGCCTGGACTGAAATTACCCGTTTCAGAAGAAGCGAGTGATCAGAGTATCATCATTCCTCTTTACGTTCCTATGAGCCAAGAAGAGATTGACTATGTGATTCATCATATTCGCCGTTGCTTAGGTTTCTAAAAAAGGAGATAGCCGAATGATCATTCTGTTTGAAGATAAAGATGTTGCTCATTTTTACCCATTGGCGCTCACTCGTCCAATGAGTGAGTTGCGTATGGGTGTTTTGAAGAACAGCGAACGTTGGGGTATGGCCACCGCCTTCAAAGTATCACATACGACACGTGATTATTTGAAGCCACTTTATCCAGAATCGAAAAAAGATGAAGGCTTCTTGATCAACGCTCGCTTATTGCCTTCTGCAGAAGTATGGGAAACCATCAAAGAATTGCCAGCAGGGCATATGCTCATGCATCAGCAACATGTTTTAGCTTTCCACTATTCTCCTGAATACACCTCGTTTGACCAGGTGATACAAAAGGTGGACTTTCCAACGAAACCCTTGTTTCTGGAGAAAATCACCGACCTGTTTGCATTGAATGCGGAAGCGATCAAGCTCGATTTTAAATTAGTAACCCAAGGTCGCCATTCGGCGGCATTACCAGATCATTGCCGCATCATAGGTAATGCTGATCGGTTGTTTATAGAAGAGGGAGCAACAGTACTTTGTTCTACTTTTAATGTGACCGAAGGTCCTATTTATATTGCAAAAGACGCCGAAGTAATGGAAGGGAGTTTAGTGCGCGGGCCTTTTGTATTGGGAGAACATTCTCAGCTAAAAATGGGAACCAAGGTTTATACGGGCACTTCCATAGGCCCGCATTGCAAAGTAGGCGGCGAAATATCCAATTCGCTGATCATGGGCTTTTCAAACAAAGCTCACGACGGTTTCTTGGGTAATTCCATTTTAGGCGAATGGTGCAACTTGGGTGCTGACACCAATAACAGCAATCTCAAGAACAATTATTCAAATGTGCGCATTTGGAATTATGCCGATAAAAGTTACGCCGATACGGGTCTTACATTTTGTGGACTAATCATGGGCGATCACTCCAAGTGCGGTATCAATACCATGTTCAATACCGGAACCGTTGTAGGAGTGAGCGCCAATATTTTTGGAGGTGGTTTTCCTCCGAAGCACATTCCTTCTTTCGGTTGGGGAGGCAGTGAAGGCTTATCTACTTATGATTTGAATAAGGCCTTTGCCACGGCTGCCAAAGTATTTGGACGCCGATCTTTGGAGTTTGATCAAGCCAATCGTGACATGCTGTCAGCCATTTATGAAATGACCATTTCCGACCGCGAAATGGCAGGAAAAGATCAGGGCGAATAAGCTCAAACCGACAACTAGTCAGATTCTAGCTGATGGCACTATGGTTGAGTGCCGACAATTTCCAATTAGCATACGATCTATGATAAACGATAATGAGGTTTTTTTCTTGGGTGAAGAGGATTCAATGGATCATGAGTTCATTCCACTTATATCTCCCGAAGATGAAGACCAAATGGATAAAGAGCACACTCCTGAGGTGTTGCCCATTTTGCCTTTGAGAAACACTGTTCTTTTTCCCGGTGTGGTGATACCCATTACGGTAGGGCGAGATAAGTCCATAAAGCTGATTCAGGATGCCAACAAAGGCAATAAAACCATTGGCGTAGTTGCTCAAACAAATCCTGATTTAGAAGAACCCGCTTTTACAGATCTCCACAAAATAGGCACACAGGCCACCATCATGCGCATGCTTAAAATGCCGGATGGAAGTACTACGGTTATTTTACAAGGAAAAAAACGTTTCGAGATTGTGGGTTTGGTGTCATCCGATCCTTATTTCCAAGCACAAGTAACAGAGTTTCCTGAAACCAACAGAAACGACGATAGCAAAGCGCAACAAGCCATGTTCGAATCGCTGAAAGATCATGCAATGAAGATCATTCAGCTCGCTCCCGATATTCCAAGTGAAGCCTCGGTAGCTATGAAGAACATTAACGGCTTGAGTTTTTTGACCAACTTTATTTCGTCTAATATGCGCGCTGGCGTGCAAGAAAAGCAGGCGCTGCTCGAGTTGGCCGATTTGGAAGAAAGAGCGAAAAAAGTACTCGAACATTTGGGACGTGAGTTGCAAATGTTAGAGATGAAAAATGAAATTCAAAAGAAGGTTCATACGGATATTTCCAAGCAACAGCGAGAGTATTTTCTTCAGCAACAAATGAAGCAAATACAAGATGAGTTGGGTGCGAATCCGATTAAAGAGGAAATCGAGGAAAAAAGAAAAAGAGCCCAATTCAAAAAATGGCCCGACGCCGTACAAAAGGCGTTTGAAAAAGAAATTGGAAAACTTGAACGCATGAATCCGCAAGCGGCGGAGTTCAGTGTTCAAGCGAACTACATCGACACCTTGCTCGATCTTCCGTGGTCTGAATATTCGGATGATAATTTTGATTTGAAACACGCGAAGGAAGTGTTGGATCGCGACCATTTCGGTTTAGAAAAAGTGAAGGAGCGCATCATTGAACATTTGGCTGTTTTGAAAATAAAAGGAGACATGAAATCTCCCATCATTTGTTTGTACGGCCCTCCTGGTGTGGGTAAAACATCACTTGGTAAATCAATCGCCGAAGCTTTGGGTAGAAAGTATGTGCGCATGTCACTCGGTGGTTTGCATGATGAAGCAGAAATTCGTGGACACCGTAAAACCTATATCGGCGCTATGCCGGGTCGTCTGTTACAAAGCTTGAAAAAAGGAGGCACCTCAAATCCTCTTTTCGTTCTCGATGAAATAGATAAACTTGGTCAAGGTGTGCATGGCGATCCTAGCTCAGCTTTGCTCGAAGTGCTCGATCCTGAACAAAACCATGCTTTTTATGATAATTATGTAGAGTTGGATTACGACTTATCCAAGGTGATGTTCATCGCTACATCGAACTCCTTGAGCACCATACAGCCAGCCTTACGCGATCGGTTAGAAATTATTGAGGTGAATGGCTACACCGTGGAAGAAAAGCTCGAGATCGCGAAGCGACATTTAGTGCCCAAGCAACTTCGTGAAAATGGTTTGACGGAAAAACAAATAAGCATACCGGATGAAATGGTCGTGAAACTCATTGAAGAGTACACGAATGAATCGGGCGTGCGTTCCTTGGAAAAACGAATTGGTAAGTTGGTTCGCCATCGTGCCAAACAAATTGCTCTAGAGGAAAAATTCAAGGCCACCATTGCAGCCGATGATGTACACAAGGTACATGGGCCGAGTCATGAGCGCGATAAGTACGATGATAATGATGTGGCGGGAGTGGTAACAGGTTTAGCTTGGACGCCAACCGGGGGCGATATTCTATTCATTGAAACCTCCATAACCAAAGGTAAAGGCAAGCTAACACTGACGGGCAATTTAGGTGATGTGATGAAAGAGTCGGCCTTGATTGCAATGGAGTATTTAAAGGCCCATGCCGATATGCTCGATATGGAGCAAGAAGTGTTTGATAAATGGAACATTCATATTCACGTGCCGCAAGGCGCGGTTCCGAAGGACGGCCCTTCAGCCGGTATAACCATGCTTACCGCATTGGCTTCCATCTTTACCCAGCGCAAGGTGAAAAAGTACCTGGCCATGACAGGTGAAATTACCCTGCGCGGCAAAGTATTGCCTGTTGGTGGAGTGAAGGAGAAAATTTTAGCAGCGAAGCGTGCCGGAATCAAAGAAATAATCATGTCGGAGAAGAACCGAAAAGACGTGGAGGAAATCAACGAACGTTACCTCAAAGGCTTGAAATTCCATTATGTCCGAGAAATGTACGAGGTGATTGAGAAGTCATTACTCAAGGAAAAAGTGAGCGGAGCCATCAAAGTAAACTAATGTTTTTTTCAAAGAATAAAATACTTTTTTGAGAATTGCGTTTTCTTTGCCCTATGACCGCTAACCGCCTGCTCTTTTTATGGATGTCTCTTTTGTCTAGTTTGGGCTTATCTGCCCAGATAGGAGGAAATGCAGCTTTTTCATCCCTTAATATTCAAGGCTCTGCTCGCGTAGCGGCTTTGGGAGGCAATACTATTTCCATCAAAGACGGTGATATCAACTTGGTGGCGACCAATCCCGCACTGATTGATTCTGCGATTCATGGCAAATTAGCCTTGAGTTATGTCGATTACTTCGATGGAATTAATTTGGGATATGCCTCATACGCGCACAAACTCAAAAATCCACGAACCACTTTTTCAGGAACGTTTCAATACATCAGCTACGGACAAATGGCCGAGTTGGATGGTTTGGGTAATGAAATCGGTCAATTTTCGGCGGGAGATTATGCCTTGGTTACTGGAATAGGCCATCAAGTGGATTCACTGTGGAGTATCGGTGCCAATTGGAAAAATGTGTTTTCGAGCTTGGGTAGCTATAACTCCTATGCAACCGCTTTCGATTTTGGAGCTACTTATCAGAAGGCTTCACGCAATTTTTCTGCTGGATTTGTTTTGAAAAATGTGGGTGTTCAAGTAGTGACGTTCAATGACTCTATTCGTGAGAAGCTGCCCATAGAACTACAAGTTGGTATTTCGAAGCGTCCGCGCCATGCTCCATTTCGATTCTCCTTGACATTCGAAAATTTACAAAAATGGAATTTGCGTTATGAAGACCCTAACGCGCGAGTAGTGACTGATCCGGTGACGGGAGAAGTAATTGAAGATAACACATGGGAATTCGGAGATAACCTCATGCGTCACGTGGTGATTGGAACTGAATTCTTATTATCTGATAATTTTCATATCCAAATAGGGTATAACTACCGCCGACGCCAAGAGTTAAAACTCGCCGATAAACCGGCCACTGCTGGTTTGTCTTTCGGACTTGGTCTCAATCTTAAGCGGTTTAGTATGGCCTATGGCCGAGCGGTGTATCATGCTGCTGGCCCATCTAACCATTTGACGCTTTCTCTTCGACTGCATCAATAGTTTTTCATTCGTTTTGTTTACCCTTTTTCTTCTTAAGTTAGCAAGACCTTAACTAATCGTTCGCCTTGCAGCGGACACTTAACTTGCTAACCATGAGAAGTCCAATGCTTCTTGGGTGCTTATTTGTTTGCATTCAAATAAGTGCTCAGACATTCATATTCTCTCCTTCTTTTTCGGGTAATTCCTCGGAATATGGAGGGGGTATCACTGTCTATGATATCAATAACGACGGTTGGGACGATGTGTCTATTCCCAATGCCGGAGATTCAGTTCATACCTACATCAACAACCAAGGTGTTTTTGAATATCATCATTTTTTTGCTCAAAATGGGGATGGTCGTCAAATAGTGTTTGGTGATTACGATAATGATGGTGATGCAGATGCGGCCATTGCCACTTCGGGAGGCTATCCTTCTTTGTATGAACAAGTGGGCAATTTGGAGTTCATAGATGTGAGTTATAAACTGAATCCAGCAGACCTTGAACCAAGCTTTATGTCGGGCATCACCTTTGGCGATGTCAACGGCGATGGTTTATTGGATATTTACTTGACCAATTATTTTTATACAGCCGAATCCCGGTGTTATTTATTCATTAACGATGGTGAGGGTGGTTTTGAAGAAAGTGCTGAAGATTATGGTATACTCAGTGAAAACCGTTACATTTTTAATTCCGTGATCGCCGACTTTAATCAAGATCATCAACTAGACATTTGGAATGGTAACGATCGCATACATAGGGAACAGCTCTTTTTAAATTCGGGGTCCAATTTTTTCAATGATATTGCTCCAGAGGAAGAAATTCCGTTTATCATCAACACCATGAGTGTATCGCCGCATGATTATGATCATGATGGTGATTTGGACGTTTATTTATCCAATAGCGAACAAGGAAACTGCCTGCTTCAAAACCAAGAAGATTCTGAATACGAAAATGTCGCAGCCAATACTCCTTTGGCCGTAAATCGGTTTTGCTGGGGAGCATTGTGGATCGATTTGAATGGAGATATGTGGACCGATTTACTCGTGGGAACCAGAGAAAATTATCTAATGTATCAAACCAGAGATGCCGTTTTGATCAACAATCAAGGGGGGTTTACGAATCAAGAACTTGCATATGGATTTAACGCCATCAATGGAACTTATGCTTTTGCCAAAGGAGACTTTAATCGTGACTTCAGATCTGATTTTACCACTCTTCATGACGGTAATACACAGAATGAATATGTGCTCAATTCATACACACAAAATAGAGCTGTAGAGGTTACATTGGAAGGCACAAGTTGCAACCGCGATGCCTTTGGGAGCATGATTCACTATTACGTGAATGGCCAACATTTAACGGAGGCACACTTCAATTCTTATGGCTACAATAGTCAGAATTCGCAGCATATATTGTTATCTTGTGGAATGAATGCAAGGATCGATTCCTTGCAGGTGGTGTGGCCTTCAGGGGATAGTGAGTGGTGGTATAATTTACCTAGACAGCAGCGCTTTCATTTGAAGCAAGGAGAAGGAAATTTAGTGTTCACTGGTTGGTCAACAAATGAAGTGATATGCCCAGGAGAAACGGTTCAACTTTCCTTGCCTGAGGGCTTAATAGGCCTATGGTCAAATGGTGCTTTCGGAAACAGCATAAGTTTTGATCAACCAGGCGATTATTTTGCAACCATCAATGGTGCTGTAACCAATGTAGTTTCCGTTCAAGTTGATCAAAATCTGCTGAACGATTACACCTTAACGCCGATCAGTTGTTATGGCCAAGCAGACGCGCAAGTTGATTTTAATCTTTCTTTGTTGGGGACGGTGCTCGTTAATGGTGTCTCTACCACCTTACCACTGCAGAATCTCGCGTCAGGTGAATATGCGGTACAATGGATTTCGCCAATGGGATGCTCTTTTCAGCAGACAGTCGAAATTGTCGATCCAGCGCCTATTGCTTTGCAGTTGGAAAATGCAGAAATGGTATGCGATGAAAGTTCTTTGTCCGAACTTGTTTTGTCAAATGTGCAGAATGCAACAGCGCCGTGCACTATCAGTTTGAATGGCTCTTTTGCGAGTACAATGTGGGAAGAATTGTCTACTTCCTTAGCCGTTACTTTGCAGGGTTATGGATCTTTTGAACTGTTGATGACAGATGCCAATGGTTGTACCTATGAAGGTAGTTTTGAAATTCTCGCAGCACCGCCCATGACAATCACCTTGACTCAATTATCCGGTGGTGAAAACAATGAATTTAATATGAGCGGAACGGTAAGTGGCGGTCTGCCTCCTTTCCAATGGATCTGGTCAAATGGTGATTCTTTCCCGGAAACTTCTTTTGCCAGTGCCGGTAGCATCAGTTGCATGGTAGTAGATGCCTTAGGATGTAAGGCAGAGGTGCAATGGGAAATTACAGGGGTAGAACAAGTAAGTGAATTGGAAATTAGGCGCATCGGGAATGATTTTTATAGCAGTCGAATGATTCAAAACATTCGTATTTTTGATGAAACAGGCAAGTCGATTATTGCCTTAACCAATATGAATCAATGGAGTTTGAATGGTATGGCCAATGGCGTTTACATCTGTGTAATCGATCATAACCAAGTGATCAAGGTGATAAAGCACGATGAATAGATTTTGGATAACAGTCAGTTGTAGTTTCTTTTTATTGGCTAGCCGATTTTCATTGGCGCAAACAATGGATTTCCAGCCGCCAGCTCAATCAAATAATGCAGAGTACGGCGGAGGTGTTTCTGTTGTCGATCTCAACAACGATGGTTTTGATGATGTCGTTTTTGCCCCCGAAATGGGCGAGTTGGGTGTTTATCTGAACGCCTATCCTGAATGGGATTATCATTCATTATTCTCGATTCCTTTTTCTGCTAAACAATGCTTGTTTGCCGATTATGATAACGATGGAGATCAAGATGTGGTCATTTCTTTTCTCAATAATCCTATTCGCTTATACCGAAACGAGGGTGATTTGATCTTTACTGATGTGAGTGACCTCATAGATCCTTCGGTCCATTTTATCACCTCTGTATTTGGCATGTCCTGGGGCGACCTCGATAATGATGGTTGGCTAGACTTGTACTGTAGCAGTTATTCCTATCACCCAGAGGCTTATTCTTTTTTGTTGCATAATGACCAAGGTCAGTTTTTTTCTAATTATTCGTACCTCTGGTTGGTTCCAGAAAATGGTCGGCTGGTCACACAGTCCGTGATCGTTGATTTAAATGGCGATGGGATGCAAGATATCTATGAGGCGAATGATCGTTCGCCTCAAGACCGAATGTTTATTCGGCAAGGTGAAGGTCTATATCAGCTTTTTTCCCCCGAAGCCACAGGAGTGTTTAATCTCTGCGCCATGAGCGCATCGCCATCGGATTTTGATAACGATGGAGATATAGATGTATTTGTTGCCAATGATCCCTTAGGTAACCGAATGTTTGTTCAGTCAGAAATTGGTTTCGAAGGCTGTGAAAATTGCCCGGTCTTTTCTGAGCAAGCGAACGCACTCAACATGTCCGTCAACAAAATGTGCTGGGGTGCCACATGGATCGATTGGAACAATGATCGAAGAGAAGACCTTTTTATTTCTACAGCTGAAACCTTGCCCATTGAAACCAACGATGCTTTTTTA
>Ga0315908_10002784_pt1 | contig 12714 bp, 4 predicted proteins | sample LakEriMetagenome_12_FD_203520 | JGI IMG/M metagenome (GOLD analysis project Ga0315908, IMG submission 203520) | Freshwater fungal communities from buoy surface, Lake Erie, Ohio, United States - Buoy 4 MA124 | ecosystem: Environmental > Aquatic > Freshwater > Lake > Lake biofilm | place: USA...
TCCTAGAAATATTATTGAGTCCTATTCCTATACAACTTAGAATCATATTACCTACCTATTCTTTATTTTAATCATTATCATGATTAATATCATCATCATCATCATCATCATCATCATCATCATCATTATTATTATTATGATCATCTTGATTATGATTATCATGATTTTATTATAAATCATTATCATTTTCATAATCTTAATTATTATTATGATTGATATGATTATTTTGATTATACTGGAAATGGAACTAGACGCCAGTGAAGATCCTAATAGTCCTAATAACAGTTATAGTGAATAGAGTTAAACTTCCAACCCTGAGCTTAGAAATATTTTTTTGACTAAGACTCATAAGTATGATTGCCATCCATTATAATCCACTATCAAGACTATACTAATGAGCTAATTCATGCAATAATCTATGAGAACCCCTTTCTCCAACCTGCTCTGGGTCTAACTATTAATCATCCTCAATGAAGTATTGATCTATAGTCATCATTCTACCATCTTTAGTCTCCGCCTATAATTGTATTCCCAGTCCACTTTCATTACTCTTCTTATCCATTTCCGTTTTTATCCATATATCATTTAGAAATTTTAATAATATTCCTTTAGCAGAGGACACTGCACGGTTTAGTAGTTATGAGTTTATTTTGCCGCCATAAACTATACCTCGAACTCTATAGAATTCTGAAAAGGAGGACAAATCGACTGAATTTAGATAACGGACTGTATTGCATTTAAATTCAATTATTCCTTATAATTATTCCTGTTTTAAGTTATTATTAGGGTTATGACTCAATGGTCTGAACTGTCTTTGAATAATTTTGGATTGGAATTTGAAATCTGGATTAAATGTCTTGATAAGTTAAGTGGCAGTAGAAACAAGACTATCAACCGAAATATCCATATGATCATTAGTGATTCCTTTTAATTACAAATCCAAATCATATTTACCAAAAATAGCTATCAAAATTACCATTTCTAGATAATATCCAATACTTCTTTCATTTCCACAATCGAAAATAATTTTAGCACCTTCGTTATTGGAGATGATTCCTGGGTAAAACTTTAATTCACTTCCATCTTTGTTAATTTCTAATTTTGTTCCATTACTCATTTTTTATATTAGTCTTAACATTTTTACTTAACTATTGCTAATTCCTTTTTCTATTTCATTTGCGTTTATTTCCTTCATATATATAGCTCGTTCTGATAGCATAGATAGAATTATGCATACTCGAAAATTTTAAGGATTTATTAGGCTTATCATATTTCTAGCTAATATCAATTTTATAATTATATATATATCAATTTTAATATATAACTATATATATAAGGAGAATCTCTTCCTAATGTAAGATTTTTATTATAATAAAATAGAATTAATTAATTAAAAATAAGGAAAATATCAAAATGTATTAGAATTTATAAATAATTTTATTATGATAAGTTTAATATTTAATTATCATTCATTTGTATATATTTAAAATAAAAGATATTTATTCTTTAAATTCTAATATTATTTATAAATATTGTTTGAAAAATTTATTTTTGTATATTATTTTAACATATGTTAATATATTATTATATTAATCAATATTTATTTTATACTATTTTATTACATAAATATAATTTTAATCATTATTTTTGTTTATTATACAATTAAATAAACAATTTTATTTAAAAACTTCTATATTATATAATAAATATTTAGTTTTATTTTTTATTTATTTTTATTATTTATTTATTATTATGAAAACTATTCTATAAAAAATTTAATTATAATTTCAAATTAATTTCAAACATTCAAATAGTTTTAAAATCTTTCATTCTTTATTAACCTTTTAATCTTTTGACTAATTTTTAAAAATTATGAGTTTTTTTTCCAATTTAAATAATATTTTTAATTTTTTATTGTAAATTTTTAAATTTATATTATTTAATATATTTTTTGATATCTTCAATTAATTAAATACATTTTTAATCGACCGATGATTTTTTTAATTAAATCTATTAATTTTAATACTTTTTTTAGTAATATTAATTAAATTTTTTTAAATATAAATTTTTTTTTACAAATTATTTCAGCTAAAATTTTCAACGTTATAATTATATAAAATATACTTGAATATGATAATAAAATAAAGAATACTTAAAAATTAATAAAAATTATATAGTTATATTTTATGATCAAATATTTTAAAATGACTTCTGTAAAAATAATGATTTTTAATATATTTTATTGAACTTTTTATAATTTACTTATTTATTGAATAATATTGAATTATAATTTAATAAAATTAAATATAAATTAATTTATGTTTAACAATATTTTTATTTAAATTTTGATTGTTGTATCTGCAATAAAACATATTTTTACATTAATTCACAGTTCTATTTCTAATCTTTTTAAGTGTATTAATCCATAATTATTTAAAGCAAACGAGCCACCATTTTTAATGACTAATTTATATCATCAAATTACAAGCATGAAATTCTTATATTTATTTTAAGCCTTCTTATTATATTAGACTAATTGATAATAAATTTATTTTAAATATATGGTTTCAATCTTTAAATATAAAGCTTTTTTTTTATAAGCCATAAAACCAGATAATGATGCTTTATAAAAATCTCTTTAGACTTTTATTCATTATTAAATAGTAAATTAAAATTAAAAATTCCTTAAGGCTTATTTAATTATATTATACTGATAATCTGAAACTGTCTTTATATTTTATAAATCCATTTATATATATAATATGAAATGGTTGAAATATTGAATATAGATAAATAATTAAAAATATAATATGTAAAGTAAATAAAAGAGTATAGCAGTAATAGGGGCAGGAATATCAGGACTAACAGCAGCTCGAGAATTGTTAAAAAAGGGATTTGTTGTAACAATATTCGAGAAAAGCACAGGATTAGGAGGAAGGTTAAACACTAAAAGTAGAGATGGATTTCAATTCGATATGGGAGCCCCTTATTTTACAGCACGTGATAGCATTTTCATAGATTAAGTTAATTAATGGATAAATGAAGGATAAGTAAAAGTATGGAGCAATTTCAAGGCAGCAAAGATTGAAAATAATAAGATAATTTAATCTCCAGATAATGAAATAAGGTATGTCGGAAATCCTAAGATGTAGAATTTAGTAAATGAGATGGTAAATAAAGAAATAGTGAGATTTGAAAAGGTGGATAGGATTGAGAGGAAAAACAATGAATGGATAATAAATAATAATGAGGAGCAGAAATACGGATGGATTGTGTTGGGTATTCCTGAATAATAAGCTAAGGCTCTTTATCCTGGTTTGAGGATGAACTAAGAAGATAGCAGTGCTGCTTGTTTTACAGTGGTTTTAGGATTTAAGGAAAAAATAAATGTGAATTTTACTTTTGCTTTTATTAAGGACTCGTTTATTTCTAAACTTTATAATGATTCTAGTAAGCCGGATAGGCCTACTGAATATGATGTATGGGTGGTTCATACTGATCCTTATTGGACTTAATCTAATCTTAATATAGATAAAGCTGAATTATTGTAATTGACTATTAAGGAATTTAATAAATTATTGGAGTTAAAAATGGATATAGTTGATAAGAGTTATGTGCATAGATGGTTATATGCTCAGCATTATTAATATCCAGATATATAGGATGGTTTTGTTATTGATTCGGAGTAATAGATAGGGTTTTGTGGCGATTGGTGTAATAAGGGAAGGGTTGAAGGAGCATTTATGAGTGGATATCAGTTGGCTATGAGATTATCATAATGATTGGCTTTTATATAATGTAACTTGATTATAATTTAATAATAATTTTATACTTTTATTATGTCTTTAATAACTGATTAACATGATATTAGTGGTAGTGGAATGTTTTCAAAGGCGGGAAGATTTACAACAAAGAAATATATTATATTTTTGAAGAGGGACGAGATTCTATACAACAAACGAAAAACGATAAACATAAAAGAATTCAACAATAAAGAAAAATAGAAGAAATAAGAAGAAGAACTAGATGAGTTTAATTTGGAGGAGTTGAAAAAGTAAAATGAAGAGCAAATAAAGAAACAGTAATTAGAATAATAGCAAAAGGTGAATTAGAAATAAAAAATATAACCTTTTGCTAAGATTTAGAGTAGAGAGTAGATATAGGAAGTGCAAAGAGTTAAAAATAAAGCTCCTCCTGTTGGCTATTATCATCCTAAGTATTAGTAGATAGATAAGAATATTTTGTTCTGTTAAAATCTAAGGGAATATTCTAAAAATAGGTTTAAGACTGCTTAAGGATTTTATAAGCCTAATATAAGTCTTGAGGAAGAGATTTAGAGGCCTGCTATTACTTAGAGGCTTAAGGATAGAATCATTGGGCCTTTGACTCTTGATGTTCAAAAAGGGAGGTAAATTTTATTATCTTATTATCATACCATTATATTATCATATTAAATCATAATTTTATTATATTATTATCATAATATTACCATCTATAAATATAATCAAATTATCAACAATATTATAATTTTATTATTAATATTATAATCAAATTATTAACAATATTATAATCATGATATAAAATTTTAATTTAATTAAATAATTTAATTTTTTTTATTATTTTATTTAATTTGTTCATTTAGAGATAATATTTTTATCAACAAGCAGAATAATCCTCATGAAAAAAGGTTCTTTCCTGTTTAGTTTAATCAGACTTGGAGTAACTGTGAAAGAGTACATGGTTTTGATCTACAGAAATAAATAGGAAGGGAAGATGGAAAAATATACAATAATAAGTAATTTATAATATCATTAGTATATATATTAATAATAAAATAATAGAAAAATAATGAAATAATAAAATATTAATAAAATAATAAAATAATAACAATATTTTATTATTTATAACTATTTAATTTTAAGAGAACATGCTCCGGATTACGATCCTAATTTTGAAGTCGGAAAAAGAAAAATAGCTACATCAATTCCTCAATTTAAGAGAGACATAAATAGAAAGCCTTTCCACAAAGAAAGTTTAACTAAAAATGAAAACTACTTCGATTACGATTACTATGCAAAAGAAAAGAACTAATAATCTCAATTATTTAGCAGGATAAAGAGTCCAAACATAAAAGAATAATTGCCAAGAGAATATAATAACAAATCTAAAAATACTTAAGAAATAAACAGTGTTTTAAAGAATTTACCAACTTTTATGCAAAAGAATATTTCTAATAGAATTGGAATAACACATCTCACATAAAAAATGTTAGAAACGAATTGTTATGTTTAAGGCAGATTTTAGACAATTCATACTGCTTTTAATAAGACTCATCCTAAAAAAAAGGAGGATTAGTTTGACTTAGATGAAAGCTTTTAAGATATCAAGTTATGATTGTTCATTATATTTTATTATAACTATTATTTTTATGAATTTTTAAGATAATAATTAATATTCTTTTGATACCTAATAGTATATTACAAAGGTCATTTAAAAGGAATTTAATAAACAATCTGTTTAAAATTTGGATGAATAAATTAGAAACGAGTAAATATTAAATTTAGCTATCAATTTAAAAGATTAACTTAAGTATCAATATTCTTTAAATATCAAATAATAAGATTATTTAAATAATTTAAAAATTGAATTAAGTAAAAAATAAAATTTAATAAAACTTAATAATTCTCTATATAGTTTACAAAATTAGTTCTTGAAATAATAAGAATAAAAATAATAATAATTAGTTTAAAATTGAATTCTAGATAAGAAAAATAAAATAATATAACAAAATATTTAAAAATCTAAAAAATTAAATGATTTTTAATATTAGATTAATTAGATAAAATAAGATCTAATTCATACTACACATAATATTTAAAAAATTTAAGTAATTTAAAAAAATTTTAGAGATCTAAAATGAAATTTTATTTATTGATATAAATTATATTATTTTAATTTAATGTATTAAATTTTATCAAAAATTTTGTATATTTTGATTAATTAAATTAATAAATATAGGAATATTACAATAAAAAATAATTTACTATTAATTAAAATATTAAAATTTGATAAAAATTATTTATTTTTTAAAATTTATCAACAATTTATAAAATAATTTATATTATTTTTTATTAAAATAAATTATTATAAAGTTTTTAAAGATTTATTATTAATGAAAGATAATAAAAAAATTATAATAAATGCTATTTATGGTATAGAGTAAAGAATTGATAATTTGCCAAAAAATATATCAATAACTAATGAGATTAATTTATTATCAAACAAAGATTTTTAATAATTAGGAAGCCTAATTATAATTTAAAAAGATAATATAATTTTTATTTATTAAGTAAAAAAGGAAGAAAATATTTGAATTAAATATGATTTTTTGACAGTTTTATTCAATATAATTAATTAAGATTAGACTTTAATAAAAAATAAATAAATGGAAATTATTTAATAAATAGATTATCAAAATTAAGCTATTAATTTACTATTAGAATAAAATATAAATTTTATTTAATAATTTTAAGAAGAATTTAAAAAAATTTTTTTTGATTTTTCTGTGAATTATTTAAATTAAAATTTTAATTATAGTTTAAAATTGTATTATTTAATAAAAGATTTCATTGAATATTTGGAATATATAAATTAAAATAATTTTAATTAAGATAAAATCGATTTAAAAATCAAACAAATCAATAAAATTCAATTAAATCAAATCAATTAATAAATTGATTTAGATGATTTAATTAATTTTTATCTTGATAATCAATATAAAATAATAAATTATATTTAGTTTTATTTTAAAGAAAAAAATATTTATGAAGATAAATAAGATGTTATAAATTTATAATTAAAATATTTATTATTTAAATAAAATTTTGAGTTATAAAAATAAATTGAGGAAAATAATTGAAATTAGAATGAATAAATTATGGACCTTTAAAATCATATTTATAATTAAATATTAATTATTTAAGAACTTTAATAATAATATGAAAATGTTGAAACAAAAAATAATAATAAATTATTAGAATATTTAACTTTTAAATATTAAAATTTAATTGATAAAGAAAAAACAAATTAAAAAAATAAATAATTTAATGATTAAATTAAAATTATAAAATAATAAATTAATGAAATGGAAGATAAAAATATTTCTCTTGAAATAGAACTTAATAACATAAAGGAAAAAAATGATTTAGAAAAATAAGATTTAGAAAAATCTCTTAATAAAAAATAATTATAAAAAATCAATATTTTTAATGAATCAAAAGTTATATTTATTCCAAATAATATTTTAGAAATATTAACTCCATCTCATATAGAAAATTGTTTATAAATATAAATGCCTTAATTTATTCAAAATCAAATTTTTTTTATTTTTTCAAATGATGAAAAAATGCCAATAACTTTAAAATATCTTCAAAAAAATTAAAAAATATTTAATAATCAAGCTTAATAAATCTAATATTTTGATTACTCTAATACAATTAGATAAATACAAATATTTGCCTAATCAAATGAAAATATGCCGTAACATGCCACACAACAATAATACAACTAAATATTTCATAAAAATTCGATGTTTATAAATAATTATAAATTAAATGATGTTTTTATAGTTTACATAGATATATAAAAAATTTAAATTTTTGACAAGGTTTAAAAATCTAACAAAAAGAAAAATACTTTAGAAAATAATTAAAAAAAGATTGAATTAGAAAATGATAATGGAAAGAATAAATAATGATATTTATTAAATAATATATTACTGTTATTATGATAAATTAATGAAAATATTCAAAGAATTATTTTATATAATATAATAAAAAATATTTTAAACAAAATTTATATAATTTAAATAATGGGAAATTGTTGCAATGACAATACTAATTAACAATTAATTGATGAATATAAAAATTAATATAATTAAAATGAAGTTGATAAATATATTTTTAAATTAAAATTATTGAAAGATAATTTACTGGAAAAAATTAAGAAAAAATAAATAGAAACAGATTTAATAGAAAAATAAATCAAATAATTTATTTAAGAAGATAACTAATAAATGACATGATTTAGTATACAAAAAAAAAAAATCTATGAATAATACTAAAATTTAAATGAAATTAGATATAATTTGATTGAAAAATAAATATCTCAAATTAAGGAACAATAAAAAGGTTAAGATTTAAATTAATTAATATAAACAACTATATTTTTGTATGAAAAAATAAATTAATCTAACAATCTTTCGAATAAATTATTAGAATATGCTATTTAAGATATATTTTTTGTTAAAAATCAAGAAAAAATGGATTTAATATGTAGTCAAATAGGTGTATTAAATTAAGAAGTAGATTAAGAATAATATAAATATAATTAAGATGATATAGCCTAATAAATAAATAAAGAATATTAGAAATAATATAAAAATATTTTAGAAAAAAAGAAATATGAAAATTATGAAAAATATGGATAATATAATAAATGAACAATTTAAAAAATAATGATTTATGGTTATTATAAATAATAAAATATTAATAATAACGGTAAAAATATAAATAATAAATTAAATAATAAAGGTGAAAATATAAATAATAAATAAAAAAAATCAAAGTGATATTTTATTAAGAGCTTATTTATATTAAGAAATAGGATTTTCATGAATAGCAGGAAAACCTTAAAAAATACTGGTCAAATTATTAAAACCAAAGGTAAGACTTGATATAAATAAATTGGTCTGAATAATAATATATAAAATACATTTTATAAAGCAGAATTGATGATAAAAAACTCTTAAATCCTATCCTAAAGGAAGATAAAAGTTTATTATTAATTATGTGACTTATCAGTAAGCATATATAATTCAGTAGAAAGATAGATTTGCAAAACAGCAAGCCTTTTAAAATACCATTAAATATCAAGAGAATTATCATGAATACACAAATGAGTAATATCAGAAGAGAGTGACCACAATGCCTCTGTAGTTAAAATAATATTATTAGGCAATAATCCGATTGCCATTGCTTCATGCCATCTATTTAAATATGGTTATTAGAAATGTAAGCGAGTTTTTATGATGTGATGTAGTTTCTATTATGGAGTGAGGTGGGAAAAAAGTTCGTTAGTTTGAACTTATTGAAGTGTTTTTTAACGCCATTCTTCTAGCATATACATCAGGATATCGTGACAGCCATTTGAAAGGACTCAATTAGAGGCTGATGAAAGATCTAGGTCTAGGCAAGCTTGTGAGATTGCTCAATCGTTCCAACCAAGTTTTATGATATGCTATAATGATGTTTTTATTATGTTTAAACGAATATTTATTTCTTATTAACTTTCTTTTTAGCTATATTTCATTAATACTAAATTGTAGAGTGAAGGAATTTTATTTTTTAATTATTTCATGCTTATTATAATTTATATTTTATTATGATCGAAGATATTGTCCGAAAATCTGAGGAAGTCATTTTTTATAGCACTTAAGACCATAAACTGGTAATGATAGATGCGAAAACTCATTGTTAAATAGACAATTATCAATAGGAAGATAAAGGAAACATCACATAGAATTGTTTGGAAATTTCAAAAAAATACGGACAAATAATAGGAGGATAATAAAATTCAACATTCATAATTTAAATAGATATAGGAAATAAGAATACAGTGCGTAAATCATCAATGGCTGAACGAATTTGCGCTCTGAAATTATCTGATGATGAATTAATAATGGTGGGAGCAGGGATAAGTGGTAATATTTATTTATGGAGTACTATTCAAGGATTATTGTTAGGATAGTTAAAATTGCATTATAATAAAATAAACAGAATGAATTTGATTTATAATGGGAGTTGTTTGATGTCTTGTAGTGATGATGGGCAATTGAGTCTTTTGCATTTATCAACTGTGATAATATAGAATTAGTTATAGGATAATAAAAGTGAAGATAATATATATAATGAACATATTATAAGGATGTACGATGGACATGTTGGACCTGTCATTGATTTTGTGATTACTAGGGGTGAATCTATGATGGTTAGTCTGGGATAGGATAATAATTTGATATTTTGGGACATATAATCGACTAAGAAAATTCATAATATTGTGTTGAATGGACCTGCTGGGGTTATTTTGTTTAATAGCTTTTAGGATAGGATTATAGTAGGAGCAAACGATAGCAATATTTATGTTCATGTTGTGTATACAAATAACAGGTAGATTTTGAATTCTAAGGGTAATATTTTAGAGGAAAAGAGTGAGGGCATTGTGGTTTTTAAGGGACATTCAGCAGCAGTTAGTCATTTGTAGTTGTAATTGGAGGATGATTTATTGGTCAGTGCTAGTTAGAATGGAGAGATTATATTTTGGAATTATGAAGGAGTTATTAAGAAAAAAATATAGAGTTAGGGTAATCATCCTATTACTAATTTAATTGTATGTTAGAGACCTATTGATTTACTTTTGAAGGAGAATCTCATTACTCAAAAAAAACTTATTTCTTTTAATACATTCAAAAAGTCTTTTAATTTTGGGTAAGAGTAATAGGGAAAAATTAAATTTGTTACGTAATCAATTAAAAAATCATCAAAAATTAAAAAAATTAAAAAAAAAAATTAAATGGATTTATAAATGATATATGAATATATTATTTTAAACGAATAAATTAATAAAAATAATAATATTTAAAATATCTCTTAAATTCCAAAAAAAAGAACTTAAATTGAATAAAATCTAAATTCTGATTAACTGAATTTAGAAAAAAACTATTTAGATTATGAATTATGATTTTTTTATTCTATAATATTTTATATTGAATCTTATTTTTATATAATAATATTAGTAATAAAAATATTATTGTTTAAAATTATTATTAAATAATATTTTATTTAATTATTTAAAAATCTAAAATACAATGTTTATAATAAAAAAATATCATTTTTAATAAATTTGACAATTAATCCTAATTTCAATTTTTAAACATGATTCTTAAAAAATTTTACGACTTTTTTCTTTTAAAAATTTATTTCAATTTTTTTATTAAAAAATTACTCACAATTTATTAACTTGATAAAATTTAAATGAATACCAATTTATTTCTATTAAAAATTTTACTCACAATTTTTCTTTTAAAAATTTTTATACTTTTTTAAAATAAATTAAAAATTTTCTTTAAAAATAAAATAATTTACGTCTTTTTTTATTAGAAAATTTTCTTAGTTTATTTTGTATTAATATATTTCCATTATATTAAAATTTTATTAAATTAACTTTTATATTAAGCCTTTCTTTATATTAATTAAAAATATATTTCATAAAATTTTTTCTTTTTTTTAAAAATATAATGTTCTATTGTAAATACTTTTCTTTTTTTTATTTTTGCAATTTTTTTTAAATTTTTAATTTTAAAATTTTTTTAATAAAAAAAATTATTTGTAAATAAATTTAATAATTTTATAATAATTTATTATTATTTATAATTTTCAATCATTGATAATAATTTTATATTTATTTTATTTCTAATTTTTATCTTATATTTATTATTAAAATAAAATAAATGGAAAGTGACAATTAAATAAATAATTTGATAATAGAAAATGAATTTTTTGATAAATCAATTGATGAAATAAAATAAATTTGGGATGAGGAATAATTAATAATTAAATAATAAATAATTAAATATGATTAAATACCATAAATAAATAAAGAATAATATTTAAATTAAGATAATAATTTTATGTTAGAAAAGCTTAAATATGTAGCTGGAGTAGATATTTCTTTTAACAAAAAATTTTAAAATTTAGGAATAGCTTCAATAGTAATTTTAGAATTCCCTTCATTAAAATAAATATACCATGACTATATAGAAATAAATTGCAATAAACCTTATATTTCAGGTTATTTAGCATTTAGAGAAATAAATTATTTAAAAATATTAATAGACAAAATAAAAAATAACCATAAAGATATAATACCTCAAGTAATATTGGTAGATGGAAATGGAATCCTTCATTAAAGGTAATGTGGATTAGCAAGTCATTTAGGAGTTGTTTGTGATATTGTAACTATAGGATGTGCTAAAAAACTATATACTTGTGATGGTTTATCGTAAGAATATATTAAAAATTGGGCTTAATCTTTAAACAATGATAAAAATTAAGAGAAATAAAAAGATTTGATAGGAAAAAGTGGTTTTAAATGGGGAGTTGCATTAATAGGTAGCAAAAAATCAAATGATCCTATATATATTTCTATAGGCCATAAAATTAGTATAGAAACTGCTGTTATTATTGTAAAAGCTTGTTGTTAATTTAGAATACCTTAACCTATTAGATTAGCAGATTTACAATCAAGATAACTTGCTGAAAATGTTTATAAAAATTTGTTATTTAATGAAAAAAAATACTGAAATTATTTTAAATACATTTAATTTAATATTTACTTTTTAATATTATCACAATAAATCAAATAATATACAAATCATATTCCAGAAATAGATAAATGTGTTTTAAATTACTTTTTCATTTATTTCCATACATCGCAAATAGCATTATCAGCAACAATTTATTTTAAAACTCCTTTTCTAACGATAATAAATAAATAAATAAATAAATAAATAAATAAATAAATAAATAAATAAATAAATAAATAAATAAATAAATAAATAAATAAATAAATAAATAAATAAATAAATAAATAAATAAA
>Ga0315908_10002786_pt1 | contig 12713 bp, 7 predicted proteins | sample LakEriMetagenome_12_FD_203520 | JGI IMG/M metagenome (GOLD analysis project Ga0315908, IMG submission 203520) | Freshwater fungal communities from buoy surface, Lake Erie, Ohio, United States - Buoy 4 MA124 | ecosystem: Environmental > Aquatic > Freshwater > Lake > Lake biofilm | place: USA...
CTGGGTCATACGTTAGTACATTGCCCAAAATTCCTCACTGCTGCCTGTGGTGGAGTTGTTTTCATACCCCATGTGGCTGATAGACCTTTAAGATCAACTAAACATTATAGACTTACGATTTAAGTAAATATCTAATATTATCTGTAATTTTTAACAAACGTTAAATAAATAAATACAATTTAAAAATAAACAATATAACTATATACTTATATAAATATATTACTAATATTAAAAATAATTAAAAACTTCTCTTAATTTTTAAGGAAATGTTATAAAATATACAAATATTACTCACCGTTACGCTAAATAAATAAAAATCTATTTTTAACTTGCATGTGTTAGGCATTTAGTTAGCGTTCGCTCCAAGCTAAAATCACACTCATAAAAAAAATGTTAACATCCTAAAAGTAAAACTTAAACTCCGATTATTAAATTAAAGTTTATCATGAAAATTTTCTAGCAAAATACTTATTAACCGGTAAATTTACCTTACCCTTATCAGATGGAAATAAAAATTTAGGTAACCCAAATGTATGCCATCACACCAAGAAATGCTCAAATGGTAAAGCGCATACTCTTATTGGCATGTGGTGATGATATCTACCACAAATTTCAGCACATTGACCGTAATATAAGCCAACATTATCAATGTACATTGTATGATGGGTAGCTCTACCCGGTAAACAATCCATTTTAAGACCAAGTCCTGGAATATGTCATGAGTGTACAACGTCAAAGGAGTTTGTAATTACTGTAATATTTATATGAGCGGGAAGTACTAAAACTCTTCTAGACCTCAATAATCTATTTCAACTAGCAACCCTAGTTGTATCTAGTCTAGATTTAGCCTTTTTAACCAATCTATATTGTCTGGTAGGATTACCAAAGTTTTCTTCTATAATAGACATATCTTTAAGAAATGGATTACCAGAATAAGTTTGATTTTTACCAATATCTTTGTTAAAAAACATTTGGGTTTTTTTACCAACATTAGTTCTTTGATTATAACGCTTTTGTTTAAATGTTAAATATATTGTAGGTCTTACAGGTTTACTAGCTAAAGTAGGTTTTTGCTCATTAAATCTAAACCTTAAAAGCTCAAAACCTTCTTTAGAGGATAACGAGTCTTTAAAAAATAAATCGGTATTTGGGCATTTTAAAATTCTAATAGGGGTATTCTTACCTGCATTTCGTTTAATAATTCTTGTCTCATCGTCTAAATCGGGGTGTTGTATAGTATTTTTTGTAAAATTGTAATTATTTAAAATCTCGTTTTCAAAAAAACTAGAAAAACTATAGTTGTCTAAATAATCCCATGATTTAATTGTGGTTACAACCCCACTAATATTACCTAAATCTGGTTTTTGTTTCTTTTGGTTGGTAATTTGTGTTTTCTTAAAAAAAGTATTTTTAAAAATCTTCTCTTCTAGACCAGAAACAAATAAAAAGTCTTTTTTAAAAACTTTAGTTTTACCACCAACATATAAATTGTTTTTATTAGATTTTAGGATTGCATTAGATAAATTAATTGGGTTGGTATTGAGTAAGTCTAACACAGTATTTTTATCTAATGTAAATTCACCAGTATTTATAGTATTTAAAATAAAAAAACTTTTTCTATCTAAAACATTTTTATAAAGGGTTAGGTTTGCATTTTTTAAAAACTCAGATTTATAAACATCTACCGGTGAAGAAATATTAAACTTATGTTTTTTTAATGATTTTTTACCTAACTCAGATCAAAAATCTTTCGATCAACTGTTATAAGCACGCATTTGCATTATATGCAAATAATCTTCAGCAGTTTGTAAATCACCAAATGTAGAGAATTGTCATTTATTTCTACCTAAGTTTCTAGGTGCAGAAAAAATATCAGCTATATTTCGTAAATCCAATTTATAAATCCAATACCACTGTTTTGCTCTTACACGCAATGTAAATAAGCTCGATTCACTTTGCCACTCAATCAACTTTAAAATAAAGTTAGAATTAATTAAAATGTTTAAACACCAAGTAACAGGTATTAAACAAGTTAATAAATCACCTCATTTACCATGAGGTCTTAGTGTAGATGCAATCCTAGGGTTGAATTTTAATGTTCTATACCTAAAAACACGGGCAACTAATAAATAATACAAAGCCCATAAAAATGCAAATCAAAATCACCACCAATATTGTCATTGGGTGAGATGAATTAAGACATCTGATTTATTATTTGAAAAACTCATATTAAAATTTTGCATATAAGATACCTCTGTTAAAATATTTCCCCACATATAACTATAAAAAATAAACATTAAAGTATATTAAAAAAAATAAAAAAAAATAAAAACGAGCTTAAAAGACACGAAAAAATATAAAATAAATTATGAAATCTTGGTGATCTTCGGAATTTTGAGAAAAATAATGCTAATACAATGCAAACAACTGTTAAATTTATATAAGAAAAATTTAAAAGATAACCCCCGAAAGAATTAACGGTAGAATAGTAGTTAGTTAATATAGTTGTATTCATATAATCACTAAATAAATAATTACTTGCCATAAAGTACCTAAACATAAAATATGTAATAATATAAGAAGTAACAAATAGGAAAAAAACTGATAGTGTTGCAGCAACAGATGAGTTAGTATAAAAATAAGAATTGTAATTAACCCTATTTGTATTTAAATATAATACCTTATTACCTTTTTTAAAATCCCCAAATGTATAATTTATAATTCTATACGAATAGAATAACCCGGATAACGCACCCACCAACGAATGGAACATAACAAAAAAGTATAGATAAATATGTGTATCTAAACTAATCAATAATAGGTGTTTAATAAAAAAACCAAATGTAAACGGTAGACCAGCTAAATTTAAAAGACCTACAGTTGCACAAAAATATTCAAATGGTAGATGCTTTAATAAGCAACCCATCCTACGAGTGTCCTGATAACCACGTGTAATTCGTAAAACGTTACCAACACACATAAAAACACCAGCTTTAAAGAACCCGTGAACATATAAATATAAAATTGTAAACTCATTCATTTCAGTAGAGCACAAAACCATTAAAAACCCACAATGACTAATAGTTGAATATGCTAAAGTTTTTTTTATATCTGATTGCGCAGCTGCACAAACACCACCGTATGCAGCTGTCAAGGAACCTATGACCGGTATAATTAGTTTACTGTATTGTGTAGCATCAAAAATAAAATTAAAACGTAGTATTAGATAAACGCCTGCTGATACTAATGTAGCAGAGTGGATTAAAGATGATGCTGGGACTGGGGCTTCCATAGAATCAGGGAGTCAAGCATGACCACCCAATTGAGCTGATTTAATAAAAGCTGCGCCAATTACCATAAGCGAAACAAACTCTAGATAATTTATCGGGGTACCAAATAAATAAATTACCAATGGTTCATATTTATATACCTGGTAATTCAATGATAAAATATCAAACGTATAATAAACACTAAACGTAGAAATTAAAAACATGAACATGAAAAAATCACTAACCTTGTTAAATGTAAACGCTTTAAACGCTGATTTTAAAGTAGCTGCTTTTGCAGTTCAAAAATTAATTAAACAAAATGAGGTAAACCCTATCAATTCCCAACCCAAAAATAACATAATAGTATTACCAGACGCCACTAAAAAAATCATACTAATTACAAACGATAAAATAAAAAGTAAAAATCTATCAACCAAAGGTTCATACCTAAAATAGGAAAATGCATAAATATAGACAAAAAATGCAATTGTGGTTGTTAACAACATAAAACTGAATGAGATTGTATCAATTAAAAAATAGTAATCAACTTTGACATTTATTGTTAAAAAAACCCAACTACAAAGTTTTATAACATAAACCTTTTGGTTAATAAAAATAGATTTAGCACTTAAAAGTAAGGACACCCAAAAAAAAAAAAGTGTTATTACGTTTAACTTATACATACCGTATAGACCCAAATATGAAAAAAAAAACCAACTAAATACCACAGTAGTAAAAAATAAAGTACCGAAAAAGAAGAAAACAGGTGTAGTACTAAAATCAAGAGAATTTAAAAGTGAAGTATTATAAAAAAATGAACTAACAAAACTATCAAAAAAAAATTTAAAAAATGAACTTTCTTGGTTAATTGCTTTAAATTCTACTAAGTAATATTGTCAGTAATACCACATAGTGGTAAAAGTATCTAAATAGTTATTAGAATGTATGTAGTATATACCAACTTTTAAAAAAAGTATATATAAGAATAAAAATAAGTTTTCTAAATTTAGAAGAGACAAAAATATATTAAAGATACCATAATATGTACTAATATCCCACACCACAAAACTATCTAAATAATTTACAAATAGGTAATTAAACACCAAACCCCAGAAATTTAAGTACAAAAATATATATGTAAGTAGAGCTAATAACAAATAATTAAAAAGTTTTACAAAAAATCTTTTTATATTGACCCTATTCCTATACAAATCAAAAAATAAAAAATCAATAAAAGATTTATAGAAAAAAATAAAAACTAATTTAAAAAAAAAATTTATACGCTTAAAAAAATTTACAAGAACAAAACTATAATAAAAAGAAAATGTTTGTGTAAAGTTGCATTTATGTAATAACCATTCAATATTTCTCCTCACCTTAGATTTTTAAAACTTAAAATAATAAAAATAAAATTATAACTAACTACAGTACAACAAAAATATACAATAACTTAGTATGCGGTATGTATCATCTTATAATAAGTGCAAGATACCAAAAAGTAAATAATAATCTGTCAGATTAGAAAACAAACCACTAAAAATATAAAATACATCGTCATAATATTCTAAACCTAGGTTACCGTTAAAATATAGTAGATTACTATTATAAAAATTACTGACCGAATAAATCAAAATCTACAAAAAGTTTACAAACTACACCACCCTAAAATTAAATATGTTTCAATAAAAGGTTTTTGTTTAATTTGTGGTTAGTAATTTGATTTGTTTTAATAAAAACATAATAAAGAAAATATTCTAGTAGTAAAGGTCTTCTTAATGCTGGGAATGCTAAATAACACAGAATAAAACAATCTGCACCGAATAAACCCCAGTTACCACCCAACCTATTATAAAATCTACCATAAGGTAAGAATGATGAACCGTAGAAACAACACATAACAAATAGTGCATATGTGAATTGGTGATATAAGTTAGCCTCTAAAATAAAGTAAGAACTTACGTACGTATTAGACCTTTTTAACTTATGTCTTAAAAACAATACACTTCGCTTTAAATAGTTATTTTGTTCGTTTGTTCCATGTATTGTTGGTTGAAAAAAAAGTAAAAAGAATAATAAAAGTAAACCAAATACACCTGTTTTATGATAAGGACAAGCGATTAATCAAGCCATAAATGGTCTAAAATATCAATGTGGAGCTACACCATAAAATCTAACATCTGTGACAATACCAATATCACCCCACATAAAAATCTCATAAGAAAGGGCCTCATTCTCTGCATAATAAACCCAACAACAAACAGATACAATTAAAAACATGTCAATAACACCACTAATTTCATTAGAAAAGGCTTCATCCCACCAAACCATCTCAGTTTCTAAACCATCAAAAACAGTCTCATTTTTCCAATCATAATGCATATCAACTGCATGCAAAACAGATAAATATGTTAAAAAAAATGCAGAAAGGTAGTGTGCATAGGCTAATCTTATCATAGTATCAGAATTTAGTTGTTTATCTGTAAAAATTCACCAATAGAATTTACCATAAAACATAAAAAACGTATGAAAAATATTAGCTGCAATTGTTAACGTGATTTCACTTAAATGGGTACAACATAAAACCAAACCCAAAAAAACAACTACTTGAAAAATCAAAAAACTAAATACACCACTTTTTCATGTTGCTTCATGTTCATACTCAAAAACATTTAAATACAATTTTCTAAATAGATGTAATCACGAAAACACAAAAATTAAATCAACACCACGTTCGTGCATTCAAAAAAAATCATCGGTATATAGATCTTCTAAATCCTCCTCATTTCTAACAATAGGTACAATCATTGGTTCAGGGATCAAACTAAATGATAACATTGTACCACTTAAAAGATTTGCAAAAATTGTTAAAAAGGTAAAAAACCCAAATAAAGAGTTTATATCGTGAAAAGAGACTGATAATGTAGCGAAATATTTTAATAAATTACCAATATTTATATTCATATAATTACCATAAGACCACATAAAAATTTTTAGGTAGTGTGAAAGAGGATTAACCTCTTATTTTTTACTACTACTTTACCTACCCTATTTATTATAGTAAGCATTTTTTATAAATTGTTTCTATAAGATCAAATATATCTGTTTAAGGAAAGGTTTTTTGAAACGCTTCTGGTTGACTTATTACTAAATAAATCCAAATCAAAAGATTTCTTAAAGTTTCTATAGAGTATTGTAATAATAAAACCAATGCAAAACTCCAACCCCGCAAGGGCTAACAAAAAAAAAGACGTTGAGGTTAGAATTAAATCATCATTTATTGTACCTGTAATTGTTGTGTAACAATATAAAACAACCCACACAATCTCGGAGTACAATATAATTGTTACTAAGTTTTTAGCATTTAATAAAAACATAAAAGTGGATAATCAAAATAAAAAAGTTAAGAAATTAATTCAAGTTAGCACAAATATTAAAATAAAGTAAATCAAAGAGAGGGTGTTTTTTACTTTTAAAAATAGGTGTAGGTTTATTTAATTAAGTATTATAATTCAACAACTGTTGAATTACTATACACAACCTGATCTTCAAAAAAACTATAAAAGGCATCATTAAAACCTTCTGTGGGGTAATCCTTTAAAAGTGGATTTTCCTGTTTAGAGTAGTCGAGTAAAAGCCTACGTGTATCAGTTTTAAAACTGTATGAAATTTTGAACATCTCACCAGTTTCTCTTTCTAGTCACGACGCACTCTTATATAATTTATCTATGGATGGAATCTTACCCACAATATTGTTATTATAAGATGTAAACAGCATTATTTTAGATTTTAGTGTAAAAAAATAATAAACATAGAATAGTAATATTCTATTTTTTAGAAAAAATTGTATATTTTTTAAAAAGTCGAAACTTTTTTTATTATCTACCGCTGAATTTTCTAAAAGGGTTGAGTTGGATAAAAAAACCTCATTTTTGAAAAAAATATTTAAACTATAAAATCAAGATTTATTTATATACATAACATAACTATTCGGGTAAAAACTTTCTGAAGTTCAAATTACAGGGTTCACATTTTCGAAAACAACAAAAATACTTAATGGTAATGTGTATTTTTTGTACACCTTTTGGTATATTAATAATTGGCAGTTCAAAAAAGTCAAAAAAGTAAAGGGAGGGTAACTTTAAAAAAAAATATTACAAAAATCAAATACAAGAGTATTACAAAAATCAAATACAAGAGTATTACAAAAATCAAATACAAGAGTATGTGAATATAAGTATATAATAAATAATAATCCAAATACTTAGATTCTTAATTTACTAGTGGAAGTATAACGAAACTATTATATTAAATTAGTGTGAGTACTAAAGATATAAATATTATAAAAGAGTGGGTGATGTGGTAATTTTCTTTTTTTTGAAAAATGTATTCGTTTTTTCCTTGATATTTTGAGCTTTATTGGTATTAAGTAGTTATTTTTATAAAATAAAAAATCAAAAAAGTAAAAGGCATTTTATTGAATGTGGTTTTAAATCTTTATCAGATATTAACATACAAATAAATATAAATTTTACTATGTTATGCATTTTTTTAATTCTATATGATATTGAGTTTACACTTCTATTTCCTATATTGTTTAATATATGAAATATTACAATTATACAATATATTTACTTTTTAATATTTATATTATTAATTGTAGCTTCCTTGTTTTACGATTGACAAACTAATTCATTAGGGTGACAACTTTAATTTTTAATAATAATAATTAATAATAAAAGGTGGGTGTGGCTCAACCCGGTAGGGCGTCAGTTTGTGGCACTGAAGATTGTAGGTTCAAATCCTACCACCCACCCTTGGGTAAAATTACATTTTTTAAGAAAAACAAAATACAAAGAAAAGTTTTTAGAAAAAAAACACAATTAATACCTATTATGGTTAGTATATTTTTAAAAATTTTTAAAAATATTAAATTTAGGTTTAAAGTTAAAAATTTACTTTTTTATAAAGTTTATAAAAAAACTCAACAGAGTAAAATACAAAATAACATTTTTTTGGAAAATACATTTGTGGTTAATATTTGTCAAAAAAAATTTAATTTAAAATCAACCTTATCCAAAGGTAGTAATAACGTTCTAAACACCTTTAGTGTTGGATCAGTTATAAAATATTTTAAAGTTATAAAAGGTAAATATGTAAGACGTAGTAGTAAAGGTACTAAGGTTTTTTTAAACTTTTTAAAAAACTTAATAAGTAAAAAATATATTTCATGTGTAAATCAAAAAAATAACACAATTGTTGTTATATTTAACGGAGTTAATAATAATATTATACTTGCCCAAAACACTATAAAGGGTTTTTTTGTAAAAAAAAACATAAACACATTTATATTAATTAACAGTAGGATTAGTTTTACAAAAACAAAAGATAAAAGAATTAAAGCAATAAAAAAACGACTTAAAAAAAAACTAATATCAAGATCACTTTTTAGATAACCACACAATTAAAGTTTTTTAAATATAAATATAGAAAACACAACAACATATTTGATAGGGTATTTTGGTTTAGTAACAACTATGTTGACATTTGTAAAAGTTGGTTATCGTAGCGGTTTAATACAAGTAAAAACCTATTTGATATTCTCAATTTTCTTTAAAAACAACATAAATACAACAACATATAACCTCTCTCTTTACTACCAAGTAATAAATTTATTAAATACAAAAAACAACATCTTGGTTATTACCATAATTACCATAATTGTAGTAGCGACTTACTATAAAAATATTAACTATTTTTTATTAGTTTGAATACTGTTACTGTTTTACTTAAATTTGTTGTCAGTGGGTGTGTACAAAGGCTTATTTCAGACACTAAGTAGTAATATTATAACTACAAATACTAATCTTTTAAACGGTTTGATGCTGATACACCCTATTATTTTGTATTGCTTTTATGTTATTTTTTTAACAAAGATATTCTTGGTTTTATACCTTAAAACCTCTACTACTACGCAACCCAGAAAACATTCGTTTTTTTGGGGTGGGGGTTTAATTTATAGTTCATACTCTGCACTAATACTTGGCTGTTGTTGAGCTGAGCAAGAATTATCTTGGGGTGGTTGATGAAGTTGAGATTTCGTAGAATTGATAGCGTTGAATTTTTTTTTATTGATGGTGTTTGCTATACACACCACAACACACAATAATAATTATAAAGAGGATTTTAGAATAGGTAGGTTTGAAAGGACTTATTTGTTTGTTGGGTTGATTTCAGCAATTTCAGCCGTTAGGTTTAACTTAATTAATTCGATACATAATTTCATAGGGGTGGAATCTCAAAACCAATACTACTATTACTTATTACTCTTATTAGGTTTAGTGTTGTTTTTGTTATTATATATTTATAACCCACTTATCAAAACCCCCTTTTTATTAAAATCTAAGATGACTCTACCGACTGGTAGTGTCAACAAAACAACATTAAACTTAATTTACTCCAGTCTCAAATCTAAAGCTGTCTTAGTAAGACCACAACAGTATATTAAAATAATCATATTTTTATTTTATTTACTTTTTTTATATAATGTGTATTTGATTAATATAATAAATTTAAATTATAATACCCAAATTAATACCAAATACATGTTTGTAAATATCCTAAATTTAGCTTTGGTTTGGTATTTTATCAAAAACCACCAAACCAATAACAATAAACTACAACCGACTACCATCTCCTCTTTTTTATTAAAACTTGTTACCACTGTTGTATTAATAGTATTTAAATTAAATTGTTTGATTTTTTTATTAATTTTAGCTAATATATTTAACTTACTAAACTTAAATTTAAGGTTAGGAAGGGGCATATATGGTTTTATTAGTAAAACCACTCACACAATATTGTTGATTTTTTTTATATCTACGTTATACCAACTGTACGTATTTGATATACCTTACCTAAATATAGTTGAGACTTGAATAAACTTATTTAAGGTTAGTGGCTGTTATTTGGTAATAGAATTACACTATTTGGATTTTTTGAATATATCCAATATAAATTATTTAAATTATGAGTTGGGTGTTAATACACAAAACAATAACAACGCAGTGGAAGTTTTTAAAACTATATTTGAAAAAAAATTACTTTTAACTAAAAATACACTATTGGAGTTATATAGTTATAATACCCAATTATTAATACAGCCACAAAGTTTAGTTATTTACTTTACACTTATTTTAGTGCAGTTAATTTTGTTTAATTTATCTTTTAGGGGGGTGCTGGTGTATATTTAATAATAACCACACCTGAAGTCAAGTTTAAAAATAAAAAACATCGACTAACGATAACAAAATTATAGGTGGATGTCCATTAAATTCAAAGTTAAGCTCCATTAAATGAGATTTAATATAAAAAATCAAGAAACAACTTCCTTTAAAAAACGATATGTTATTGGTTATAAATTACCTAAATTAATATTTGGTGATTTTTCAATAACCCTCTGTAAAAGTTATAACCTAGAATATATATATATATATAATTTTAAAAAAAGTTTAAAAAAATACCACACATTTAAAAAAAATAATTTAAAAAAAGTGTGGTTATTTTTACATAAAAATTACCCACTTACAAAAAAATCAAAAAATGCTAGAATGGGTAAAGGTAAAGGTACACTAAGCCGGTACTGTGCCCGTGTTTTACAAAACCACAACTTATTGGAGTTTAGTGGGTTTAATTTATCTGAAATAATGAGATTAAAAAAAATTTTTAAAAAAAAAGTAAATATACCATTAAAAATAAACTCTAGCTTTTTTTTAAATAAAAATTACAAAATTTGTGAAAAAAGTGAAAACCTTTTTTTTTGTAAAAGGTACTTAAAATAAAAAGTAATAAGGTTGGAGGAGGAGTGAGTGGGTAAGGGCATATTATTTATTATTTATATAAGGCCTATTATAAGGGCTATTATAATATAGAGCCTCTCCTTATTGTAAGTAGTAACCTGTACTACTTTTTTTAATAAAATTTCACTTACTATAAAAAATAGTAGATTTTGATAATAAAAATTACATATAAAAGCCATTTTAAAGTAAAAAGGTTTCTTAAAAAAAAGGATGAAAAAAAAATTTTAATAAAAAATATTTTAATTTTTTTATTAGTATCTAAGATTTTTTTTAAAAACTGTAAAGTAAATTTTTTACTTTTAAAAAAAAAAAAATTTAGTACCAGCCTTCTTAAAGCACCTTCAAGACATAAGAGGTTTTTTCACCAGATTGCCATGGAGTTATTTTTTTTGAAAATATTCTTTTTTTTTAAAACTGGAAATGGTGTTGAAAATACCAACAATAACTTTTTAATTTTAAATAGAGAGTTGAATAATATTTTTTTAAAACTGGGGTCTAACACTCTTAATAGGGTAAAGTTTAGAACCGTTTTTAAAGAAAATAAAAAATTTGAATTATTTTATTAAAAAAATTGTTTAAAAAATACACACTATCACTTAATACTAAATTTTCAAAATATAAACCTACTAACACCGTATTTTTAACCAATAAAATTAAAAAACCATTTGGTTTATTTTTAAAACAAATTTGTATTTTTTACGTAAATACGGGAATTTCTTTTAAAAATAATTATCATCACATATCAATTAAGACTTGTAATAACAACTTTTTACTCCTTTAAAGAATTATATTTATTTATATGGTAGAGGGGGTAGTAAGAGTTTTAAGGTGGGGTTGGTTATATATATAATTAAATGTCAGAGAAGTAAGAAAGTGATTTATTTTAAAACCTTTGGTTTCATTAAATTTTAATGATTTTTTTTTTTTACTTAATCCAATTTTATTACTCTTTTTTTTGTGATTTTTTTTTTTTAAATTAAATACAACATTAGTTAAAATAACACAAAATAATGTTTTAAGCGTAAATACTTTAAAAATTAATTCGAATACTGTTTTTGTTAGTTTTTACTTATATTTACTTATATTTACTTATATTGGTATTTATACACTTAGAGGTAAAAATGACCTAGTTTGATTCAGTCACTTTAACTTTAATAATTTTACCTTGAGTTTACTTTACTTATTTCTATTTGTAGGTTTTGCAACCTTTCTTTTATTAAAAAATACCACTAAAAAAACTAATCTTACAAAATCCATTGACTATTTATTTTCTATAAATAATCTAATTTTACTCTTCCCTTATTTATTTTTCGTCAATACTGTATTTACATTCTTATTTCTATTAGAATTGGTTTCAGCTGTGTTGTTATATAAACTAATATCTTCTAAATTGTGGTTTAAAAATTTTGATAAAAAGAAATTGATTAATAACAACATACCACAAAATTACATAAATATGATTTTTTTTCAATATTGGGTTACTTTTTTCTCCACAATATTTATTGTTTATTTCTATATAAATATATTCTATGTATACGGTACCAGTGATTGATTTTTAGTTCAATTTTTAAACGTATTTGAGGCTGGG
>Ga0315908_10002792_pt1 | contig 12692 bp, 8 predicted proteins | sample LakEriMetagenome_12_FD_203520 | JGI IMG/M metagenome (GOLD analysis project Ga0315908, IMG submission 203520) | Freshwater fungal communities from buoy surface, Lake Erie, Ohio, United States - Buoy 4 MA124 | ecosystem: Environmental > Aquatic > Freshwater > Lake > Lake biofilm | place: USA...
AAGAGTAAATTTATATCTAGATTCGTTAAAATTACTTAAACTCATGCCAAATAAAAGATCAAAATTTAATATATATTGTCTTAAGAAGTTATTTTAAGATTTAAAATATTTCTAGGATATAGAAAAATAATAAGGAATAAACATAGTAAATAAAATATTAAAGAATATTGGATATTTAAATTGTAAAAAAGGAGATTTAGTTTTTAAATAAGATGATAAAGGAGATTTATTCTTTATTATTTTTTAAGGAAGCACAAGTGTATGGGTAGAAGATAAAGAATTAAAAAATAAAATTAATTTAGATAATCAATAAAAAAATCAACTCAATAATATAAATTCAAATTTATCTTAAGAATAAAAAAATATATAGTAATAAAAAATAGAATAATAGAAAATAAGATTAAAAAAAAAAGAAAATAATTTTTATTTTGAATCAAGTAAAAATTGGCAGCATTTAAATAGTCTATTTTTTTTAGATTAAAATATATAAAAAACAATTGTAAGTAATTATTAAGAAGGTATTTATGAGTAAATAATTAAAAATAATAAATAAATTGATTTTTCAATAAACAGACAGGTAAACCTTTTATAAAAAGGATAATTTTTTGGAGATTTATCTTTACAATTCAATACAAAAAGATAAGCAACTGTTATTTGTGAAGAGGAATGTGGTTTCCTTATTTTAGATAAGAAATTATATTTGAATATTTTATGTAAATAATAATTTTCTATTTAAAGATGAAGAAAATAATTTAAAGATAAGAAAACAGGTAAAAATATTAAAACAATTTTCTATTTTCAGTAAATTAAATGAATAAATGATTGCTAAAATTTATCTAAGTATGTCTTAAAAAGACTTTGTTTATAACTAAGTAATATATTAACAAAATGAAAAAATTAAATATGTATACTTTATTTTGGAAGGAGAATTTAAAGTAAAAATATATTTTATATTTTAATTAATAAAAGATGTCTAGATAATATTAAAAAATAAAATTTGACGATGATTATAATCATATTGATTAAAATTATAATTTTAAATAATAAATTAATGATTAAAATTTAGAAGTTATCTAAAAATAATAAATTAAGTGCTAGTGTTTATAAATAATCCAAAATTAAAAGTTAAATAATAATTATTTATGTAAATTTTGTTTGAACGATAATAATTTTAAAAAGTTTATTGATCAAAAAAATTTGAAAAATTTATAAATAAATTAACAAAATAAAAAATAAATAGAAGTAAAAATAAATAATTTTATTTTAGATATTCACTCTAAATGCTGGAAAATATATCGGATTATATGAAATATAAAACAAAATAAATTCTTAATACAAATATTTTTGCAATTCATAAAAAGGAACTTGTTTTTTAATTGAATCGTAAGAATTGTACAGATTATTAAATTGATAATTTGATAATAAATAAAATATAGATAAATTAGATAAACAATTTTAAAATATTGAATTAAATTTTTTAAAATTGAATTTTATTAATTAAAAAAATTATAAATAATTTATATAAAGCTAGTAATAAATTACTGAAAACAATAAAATAAAAAATTGAATGGAAGTGATATCTAATCAAATTTTAGAATAAAAATATAAAAATATAGATCCTTTAAAATAATTTATTAAATAAGAATTTAAAGATATCTAATTTAATGGTATATAATATAAAAAAAGATATTTTTAACATATCTCTAAACTTAAAAAAGAATTCAACCAAAATTTTGATTTATAATTCAAAAGGAATTATTCTTATTAAAAATTAAAATAAGAATTTACATAAAAATTTGTTTTAGAAAATAGAAAATGAGAATTAAAAGAAAAAAGAAATATAAAAAACTCTGATAACTATATATTAATGTCTTAAATTGGATTAGGAGATTAATGTATTGATTTTTGAAAATAAAAAAAAAAGTTTAGCAATTTAAAATTAAATAAAATTTATAAAAATTATATAAAATAGAAAACAGATTAATCTTTTAAAAAATAAGATTCGTTTTCATTCAATTAAAAAGATTAATAATTTATATCTAATAATTAAATTTTATAGAATTAAAATAGAATATATAAATTTAATAATTAATTTGAATAAAAAAAATTTCATAAGATTATTTAAAATACTAAATCAAATTAATTATTAAAAACAAGTTAATCTTAAAGTATTTATTAAAAATAAAGCTAGAATTCATATTTTAATAAAATTTAAAGTACCACTCAAAATTCTTATTAATAAAGTACTTTTTAAAAAACAAATTAAGATAAAAATTATGAAAAAATTTAAATTAATGAATTTAATTCTGATAATACAAATTTAACAAATATTTAATTAACTCTTGAAAAAATAATAAATAAATAAAATTAAAATCCATTAAAATTTGAGAAAATTTAAAATTAATATTTAAAGAAGTAAAAATCATAAAATTAGATTTTCAAATTAACAAATGCAAAAAGTCTTATATTTTAATAATTAGGTTAATAATAAAATTATAAGTAATTAGATAATATAATAAAACATTCAAATTGATATTATATAAGTTATATGTATATATGTAATATGAATATTATGAATAAATGAAATAAAATATAATGATAATCATGCTGTAGTGTATTTCTCTCCTTTATTCTTATTGGACTAGACTGCAGCTTTCCTCTTCAAAAGGTCATTCCTGCATTTATCCAACTTCAACTTAATAATAGCACATTAATTTGCCTTTATTGGTACTTAGACTGGTTATCCATTGAGTTTATTTTTGGTCAACTTTTCAATATTAATACACCATTTCTTCCTATAAACTGTTACCACTTTCCCCTTGTTTCCTTTGTGTGTTCCACTTAACACGATTACTTCATCATCTTTTCTCACTGGCATTGATCTGACTGAATACTTTTTTCTAAGGTCTTTAGATAAAGGAGCACTCATTAATTTTCTTCTTAAATGGCTTGGAGCTGAAAATACTGCTTTTCTGCATTTTCTTCTTGATGAGGTCACTTCACTATGTTATTTCATTTAATATCTTTAATTACTATCTAAATAATATTTACTAAATCGTAATTATTTTATATTTATAATTATTATATCATATTTTTAATTATTTTATATTTAACTCAAATTTATTTTTTTCAAATATTAAAATTTCTTAAAATATTCTAATTTTGTCCATAGTTGTTTTAAATACTATTATTATTTAGCTTAAATTTTATTAATTAAAAATACCTCAATAAAATTAGTATCGTTATTAATTATCCCAAATCTTTTTGATTCAATAATATTAGCCATACTATTTCTTTTAATTTATCTGATATTTTCTTTATCTTATTATTTAATTAGTTTAATATTTTATTAATTATTTTTTTTAGTAGATAATTCTTATATATTATTGATTAAATTTTGTGCTTGATTTTAATCAAGAATGTTAAATAGAAGATTTGTAAAATTATTAGTTCCAATAAGATTATGGATGTACTCTGCAATTTGAAAAGCAAAAGTTTATATATTAGCTCTCTTAGAATTAAAAAGTGAAGAGATAGTAAAAACAATAATTTAGAGTATCCTAGGTTCTAAGGAGAAAAAAGATTGATTGAGGATTTATAAGAGAGAAGCTAATATTTTGATGGCCTGTTCTGCAATATGAGTATTTTTGTCATTGAGTGCAGTATTACATAAAACTTGATAAGTTTCGAACTGCAAGGTACAATGTAAAGTGAGAAAGTGAAGAGCGGATTATGCCTGTTGTCTGACGAGACATTTTTCAGCATTAAGTGACTTAGGGAGAATAAATGGGATGAGAGTGGATATAATACAACCAGCCAAAGGTTCTCTACTCGCATTCATGAAAACCTCTTTGAATAAACTGAACATCATCCTCTCCAGGTCAGTTGGCATCTGTTTCGAACTTATCATAATAATTGTTTATCCAAATGCCTCGAACATATTATTAACCTATCCCGGATGTTCCTTCAACACTACTCGCAAATAATAAATTGACTCCAATTGCTTCTTCCACTCCATTCATAATCCCATTCTTATCTTCTCCATTAATTCATTCATACTCACATTTTCAGGTAGCCATAGTTAATCGTATTCTCTTCTTGTTAACTCCTTTATATATTCTGTTTCATTGTTTTGCACTACTTCTAACTATGATATGTTATTCATTAATTCAAATTATTATTTATAACGATTTATCAATTATTCATATGATTATCTTTTTAATAAATTTTATTATTTTTATTTCTTATAATATTACTATGAAGTTCAGATTTATTTTTGTTATTTTAGTTATTTGCCTCGTAAACAAACCAGTTAAAGCAGGTTTATTTGATGGTTTATCAAGTTGGTTTGGAGGATTAGTAGATAAAGCTTTAGGAAAAACAATAGATCATGTGAAATAAGCAGTAAGAGAATCAATGGATTATATATTCGATGTTAAATTGAGCCAATTTATATATCAGATAGAAGCGACAGCCAATTGAGTTTTAGATCATGCTACTGAAGATGTTAATAAAATGGTAGACAACTTTAAAAAAGAAATGGAACAATTATTGAATGAAGCTATTGATAAAGCAGAGGAATTTGTAGACCATACTATTGAAGAAATCAAATAAAAAATTATTGATCATACTATTGATAGGCTCAAAGATTTTGAATAAGATTTATTTAATGATATAAGTAAAATACTCAATAGAGTTGATGAAATATTGAAGGAAGCTTCTTGTCAAGCTCAAGCTATCATTAAGAGAGTTACTGATGAAATTAAAAAATTACTTCCTCAATTTCCTAATCCTTTTGATTCTTGTAGAAAGCAATTAAATTAGAGATTTCCAGAATAAAATATGCTTTATAAGTTTTTAAGTAGTTTTACTGAAAATGAACTATATGAATTTCGAAAATGTAAACTTATTATTAATTTGGATGAAAAATCACCGATCGAATAAATTTTGATGAATTATAGAGATTTAGAGTTTTTATCTGGTGATATGAGGTGTTTAAGTGTTGCTAGATAATCTGTTGGAGCTGAAAAATATTATATTTAGGAAATGAGTAGTGCTGCATAAATTATAGATGTATATTCTAGATATAATAAACTTAATATTTGATTTTATATAATATATTTATTTTATATATATTATATTTTTATATCATCTTCAATTTTATATAGATCTTCTGTTATTTAATTTTTAATTTATATTATTTTTTCTAATTTCTGTCATATTTTTTTAAACGCTTTTTTAAATCAAATTTTGAATTTGCGTTTAACAGTAATAATTTTAATTATAAAAAAATTTTTCTTTGTTCTTTAATTAATTATAAATAAACTTACCTTTTCAATTGAATTATCAATTTATTTTTCATTATACACATTATTTTCTTATTTTTAGTTTTTTATTATACTTAATATTGATTAATTCATTGACCAGTTAAAATTATTATTATTAGTTAGAAAGATCTTTTTTTTCTTTTCTTTGTTTAATTCTTCAAGATATATTTTAATATCTAATTTTAGTTAATTGTTTTCTTTTTTTAAATTTTCAATTAAATAATTATCTTTATTTTAATCCTATAAATCAACAACTTATTGACCCAAATCACTTATAATTAAATTACTTTGCTCGATTATTATTTATTGTTAATTAACTAAATTTTTTAAAGATTCTAATTTATTGATTTATTCATTTTGATGATCAAAATCTGATTATATTTTTTATTTAGTTAAGTTTATCTTTTCTGCTAGAAATTTCATTTCACTATCACCTTATAAATATTGAGACTTTAATTCGTCTTAATATTCTTAATACATAATTTCCATCTATTTTAATTCATCTTAATTTTCAATTTAAGTAAAATAATTGAATTACTAAAACTCACTTTTTACCTTTTGATCTTCTTCAATTTACAAGATTAATTTTAATTTAATATCTTCTATGATTTTGTTTAATTTATCAAATTTCAAATCTAATGAAAAATTAAAAGTTTGAATATTGAAGGAATCATCTTAAATATTATTTTAATGTTATTAAGAATAAAACATCTAAAAAATTTTCAGAATTTAATTTTATATTTTTTTAACCAATTTAGTTTATTTATAAAAAACCTTTTATTCAAAATTTAATAGTTGTATATATATTTTTATTTTAATAAAATTATAATTAATATTCAATTTTGAAATCTTTAATATTTTAAATTAATAATTACAATAATTTTTTTAAGAAGCATTTAATTTTTTTTTATTGATTAATAATACAATCAAAAAATAATATCAAATAAAATTATTTTTTTATCATTATTTTTTTTGAATATTATTTAAATTAAATAAAAATATAGAAAAATTAATTCAATTTTTATTATATATATATTTGCAAATTAATAAATAAATTTTTGTGTAAAAATCTTAAATTAAAATGATTTTTATAATAATTAAAAATAATTAAAAACAACATTATTAAAAAATAAAAATATAAAAATTATATATAATTAATTAAAAATATAATATAATTAAATTAAATATTTATAATTATTAATTGTAACTTACTAATGGGTATTTGTATATTCAAAAATTAATATGAGAAATTAATTTCTCATGTTGATAATTTTTTTGATTTAGAAGCTACCTCTATAGATGGTGAATTAATAAATTTTAAAAATTATCAATAAAAAAAGTGTATTTTAATAGTAAATGTAGCATCTAAATGAGGAATGACATGTAAAAATTATAATTAATTGAATAAATTATATGAAAAATATAAAGAAAAAGGTTTAGAAATATTGTGTTTTCCTTGTAATAATTTTAGAAATTAAGAACCATTTTCTAATTAAGAAATAAAAAAATTTGTTATTGAAAAATATAATTCTTAATTTCCTTTGTTTTAAAAAATTTAATGTAATGGAGACTTAACACATCCTGTTTATTTATTTTTAAGGTAAAAATCAGTTTTGAATTAAAACGGATAGTTAAAATAAACTCCTTGGAATTTCGCTAAGTTTTTAGTAAGTTAAAATGGATAAAGAGTATAATATTTTGATCCTTTAAGAAACATTTAATTAATTGAATAGGAAATTAAAAAAATATGTTAATGAATTATTTTTTATTAAAGTCTAGGATTTTTTTACTTTAAATATTTAAATTGAATATTTGTAAAGAATGATAATGATTTTTTATATTAAATAATTAATTCATTTCTTTTATAATTAAATTTAATTATTTTTAGTATATCATAGTGAAATTTATATATATTATTCAAATTAATAAAAATATTGGTGATTTTAAAATATTTCTAGTATTTTTTAATAAATTTATTTTGTTTTTTTAATTTTAATTAATTAATTAATAAATAAATTTAAATATAAATAAATCTAAAAATTTTCTATATAGATTAAATATAACAATAAATAATTATATAATTTTTATAAATAATAAATCTATTATGTAAAAATATTTTATATAAAGCAATATAAATTATAATTTGTCAATAATAAATAAAAAATAAAATAATTTATACTAGAATAAAATAATTAATTGATTTATTTATTCAAAAAAATTTATTTGTCAAAATTCTGATTTATTAATATTTATATAAAATTCAAATTTATATTTTATAAAATTAATTTAAAAATAAAATAATTGGATATATTTGTCGTTAATAATCAAAATAATTAAGTAAAAGATATAATAAAAATTATAAAAAAAATAATGTTAAAAAAACATAGGTTTAACTAATAAGAAATATAAAAAATAAAATTTATTTTTGATTTTAATGACCTAGATAAAGATAAACTTTTAAAAGCTGATCAACTCATTAACATATTAAATTAAATTGGTATAGAATTAAATAGCTAAGAATTACAAAATTAAATAAATGAATTTTAATAAAATGGAGGTTATTTTGATTTACAAGATTTTATATAAATTTTAGATAAAAAAATGAAAAATTAAAAATACGATGAAATTAAACATTTACTGGTTGAAGAAGATATTTAATTTTAGTATTTTTCTGAGTGTGTTTAATCAATAGGTGATTATTTAAGTAATTAGGAAATAAAAAAGATGTTAAGCTAAAGTTAAGTTGATGATAATAATCATATGAATATGAAAAATTTATTTCAGAATCTTACAAAATCGTGAATAAATTACACTTTACTATTAATCTAATATATATTATCTTAAATGAAATATAAATTTTATTTTTATAATTCATATTTTAATGAACGAAATATATTAATAAATGCAAAGTGCAGCTTAGGAAGTTGAAAATTATACTGAATTAAAACATTTATTAGCTGAAAATAATCAAATTGATTGAGTTGAAGAGTAAATAAACAATTAGATATAAAAAATTAAAAAAATAATTTTATTTTAAATTAACATTATTTATTCCTAATTACAATAACATAAAAAAGAACTTTAAAATATTCAAATGATAAATTAGTAGATAGAAGAAGATATTTTTGAAACTAATAACAACTTATAAATTGAATAAGAAATAAATTTAAATATATAGTAAAATATATAAAAATTAAATGAAAAAAATGAAAATTATAAAATTATTATTAATTAGATGTAAAATTAATTTGCAACCAAATAATATTTATAAATGAATGGTTAAGATGATTTTTTTAGTTAAAATGATGATTGTTTTGATTAAATTCATCAAAAATTCTAAAATTAATAAATTCTTCTTGAAAAAGTCACATTGTCAGTAGCTTTTTTTAAATAAGAAAATATAGAGCTTGAATAAACTTTAGAATAAAATAAATAATTTTAATATTAATAATTTTAAAATTAATAATCATACTAAAAATAGTTTAATAATTTATATGAATAATACACATAAATTTAATAATAAATTAATAACACCACACATTTCTAAAAAAACTATAAAAAAAAACTCAAAATCATTCAATAAGAAATTATAAAATAATAATAAATAAATAATTAATTAAATGATGAATATAATTAATTAACAATTAATAAGAATAATATATAAAATAATATAATAAAAATATATAAAAATACACTTAATAATTCATAATAGATTTTTATGATTACTAACAGAGATACTATAAGTTAATTTTAAGATGATTATATAGTAGCATATAAATTATAAAGTGAATAAAATAATTCACTAAATTATGCAGATAATTTTTCATTCTCTAAATAAATACCTGTTTAAAAATAATAAAAAAATAATATTGATTTTCAAAATACAAAAAATAATAATTTAAATTAATCTTTTTATGATAATGTTAATATTAATGATAAAATTTTAATAGTTTCTGATTAAAATTTTTTAAAAAGAACTAAAAGTATGATTTTTATATCTGATTAAAAAATAGAATCAAATTTAAATTTATAAAATAAATTAATTTCTAATTAGATATAATCAAATTTAAAACCTTAAAGATTAAATGATTTTCCATAATAATTTTAAGATAAAAACTAAAATTAAAGTTAATCAATTAATTCTCTTATTTCTAAAGTTAAAATATAAACTGTAATTTAAAATAAATCAAGTTAATAATTAATTTATGAAAAAGCATTTTAAATATTTTTTAAAGTTTTTTTACCTTAACATTCATTTGAAATATTTTTAAATATTTTATGATTATTATAATTTTATAATATTATCTTGCTTTTTTTTATAATCTCGTATTATTTATAAGAATTTTATAACTTATAATTTTTATAAAATTAATTTTAATTGATAAGAAAATTATGTATATTTAATTTTCATGTAAATTAATTAATTTTAATTAATAATAGATTTATATTTTATTATTTATCAAATTTTTTATAGTTCTAATTTAAAAATTTTTATTCTTTTTTTTATAAAAAACAAATAAAGAAATGATGTTAATTTTAATAATTTAAATATATCATAATAATTATAATTCAAGAAAATAAAAATAAATTAGAAAAATGGGAAAGTAGTCAACATTAGATCACTACGAAACAAATCGTAGATTAGTAGTTAAACAAAAATCAATAGGTCTTTTATATAATATTCTTTTGGGTCTTACATTTTTTTACTTTTTGACTATAAGATTTTAACTACAACAGCAACACAAAAGGAGAGTAAAAGGATATGGATGAGTAGTGGCTTAAACAGAAATAAAAACATCAATAAAGACAAAATAAGGGGAGACTATATTTTTTGATTAGGGAGACCTTCAGAATAGGAAAAAGGAAGATAATTAGGTAATGAAATATAATAAATTTAGGTTTTTATAGCGACACTGATTATCAATATAGATGGATAAAAGATGGGTTAATGTGGAAGCAATCCTTGCAAAAAAAACCAAGATTGTCCTTTTGATCCTCCTTTGAGACTACCAGTCTGTAAAATTGATAAGTTGTGTCACGTATTATTATTTAATGTATTCCAATTAGAAAATGGGTTGGTGTCCTGAGAATATTGACAAAAATACTTAAATCCATATAATAAATGATGCAATTAACACTGAAATCTAAATATTTGGAGTAATTGAATTTCCTTAAGTTTCAGATATGGTATAGTAAATATTCTTATTAATTTATATTTAATTATTAGTTAAACTACTGACACTAAACATAAAGTTTATTTTCCTTAAAAAAACTTTAATCGAATAAAAATGAGTGACATTTTATAAATCACCAATTAAAATCACGGATTATTAAAATATTAAGGAGGTGAATTTGATTTAAAGTTAATCTATGATTGTGATATAGGCTACGAATGTTTTCCTTCAGTTAAAATAGATTTTGTTAACACAAGATCTATTTTAAACCCATTATTTATGAATAAATGGCAAACTCTTTTGAAGAAAATAATTGGACCTACAGAAGAAGGTTGGAATTACTAAACTCTTAATTATTTTGAATAAAACTCATTTGCTGATTATGAAATTGATCTAAAGAGACACTATCAGTTGATGATTGGATATAAAATTAACATAGAAGTTATAGGTGTTGGAAAATAAATTAGCGTGTTTCAGATTATTCTTAATATTGCTATTGGTGTTATTATCAATATCTTAATTTCTAAACTTTGTGATTTTATTTTAATGAATTTTTATAACAAATATTTCATTGCTAATTTTGTTAAGGCTAAGTTCACTTAGAGTTCAGATTTTTCTGATTTAAGAGATGGTATTAATTTGATTGAAAATAATTGATATTTTATATATTTAATTCAATTTTTAAATTCTTTGTTTTCATTCTTGTACAACTTACTTAAATAATAGTTCACTCTTAAATATTTAATTTTTTATTACTTGTTTGCTTAAATAAATTCTTAAAATTATTATTCATTCATTGGATTATATTTTTAATCTAATTTATATTCTATTGTTTATTTTACTAAAATTATATCTAAATAAACTTACCTGCTTTTTTTTATGCTTCATATAAATTATTTTTTTTATCAAAATTTAATATATATTTCATTTAATTACTAATTTTTTTAGGATCGGTTGTAAAAAGATCGAAGACAGAATATTTATTTTATTAATTTTTTAATTATTTTTTATTAAAATTTTATAATATCTCATTATTTTCATTATTTTATTCCATATAGAAATTATAAAATTATTTTACTTAATTTTAATAAATTTAAACTTAATTATCTTGAATCATGTTATTTTATTAGTTTATATATTTTTCTGTGGGAAAGCATTAATAATTACTTTAATTTTTATCTAATTATTTATTCATATCATAATTATATTTCGCTTCATTTTAAATTTTTTTTTAAGGATTTATTTAATCATAATCTTTCTTCTTTTATATATATGTATACCTTCATTCTGTTTATTTAATAAATTCTATATTTCTTATTATTTTTTTTTTAAATTAATCTGAATTGATGTAATATTAATTAAAATTTTAATTATTTGTTAATTTTTACTTTAAATATATAACTATTATTTACATAATTAAAAAAAAAATTATTTCTATAACTTTAAAAACATTATGTATTAGTTTTTATTTTATCATTTTATTATTTTTTAGTATTATTTAATTATCTTTAATTTTATTAATAAAATTTTTTTTTTTCTTGTTTATTATTAAAAAATTAATTTGAGAACTTATCTTAAATAGTGTTATTTTTTTATTATTTTAAATTTTCTTTTTGAAATCCTTTTAATTTATTATCTAATCAATACTTTTAAAAATATGAAATGAAAAATTTATTTTTTAATATCTAAAAATTTTACATCAAAAGGTAAAGAGTGTTAATGTTAAATCATAATTGCTAAGTCAATCTATTAATTTTTTTTTTTATTTTAAACTATAAATGAATCGATATTATTATCCTCTATTGTTTTAAAATTAATTTTTTAAGTTTTAAAAATAATATGGGAGTTATTATTTTTAATAGTGTCATATTTTGTAGACTTAGAACTGATTAATCTTGAAACTCTTTTCTAAACTTTTTCAATATTTAACATATTTGGATTTATACTTTACACTTACATAGTTCAATAATTTAAAAAAATATAAATATTATTACAAATAATAATATAAAAATTATTATTTAAGTATTAAAATATTATCATAAAATGCAAAATATTTTATAAATATATTAAATATATCTAAATATTTATATTATTTATATAATTGTTAAAATTAAATAAATTTTTTATTAAAAATTTTTAATAAATTCAATAGAAATTTTTTTTTGTGATAAATTTCAATAGAAGTATATGG
>Ga0315908_10002796_pt1 | contig 12678 bp, 11 predicted proteins | sample LakEriMetagenome_12_FD_203520 | JGI IMG/M metagenome (GOLD analysis project Ga0315908, IMG submission 203520) | Freshwater fungal communities from buoy surface, Lake Erie, Ohio, United States - Buoy 4 MA124 | ecosystem: Environmental > Aquatic > Freshwater > Lake > Lake biofilm | place: USA...
TATGTTGGCACGAACCAAAAAATAGCCCGCCTGACTCACCAGGTATTTCCCGGGTTCAAACCAAACCTGAAATTTCTTTCCAGATGATTGTTGAAAGGCTTCAAAGGCATCAGCCAGTTTTTCACCCAATGCCTCCATATCGGTTCCTACCTCATCGGGCTTGTAAGGAACCTTGAACCCTCCACCCAAATCAATGATGGTAAGATCAGGAAAAAACTGTGTTGTTTCAAGCACCAGCTCCAACCCTTTCACAAATACCTCGAGGTCCTTGATCTCGCTGCCGGTATGGATGTGCAGGCCTTTTACAGACACCTTGGTGCGCTCCATTACATCCCTTATCTGTTGCACCTGCTCTATGGAAATCCCAAATTTGGAATCAACATGACCAGTAGAAATTTTGATGTTGCCACCTGCCATGATGTGCGGATTCAGGCGGATAATGACAGGGTAGCCATCCCCGAAATGATTTCCGAATTCCTCCAGGAGGGAAAGGTTGTCTATGTTGATGTTTACGTTCAGGGCTGTTGCCTCTAGGTATTCATCAAAGGCCACGCTGTTGGGTGTAAAAATGATGCGGTCGGCAGTAAACCCGGCCTTCAGGGCCAGTTGGACTTCATTGATGCTGACGCAATCAATGCCAGAACCCTGTTGCGCAAGGATTTTAAGAATATTGACATTGGTCAGGGCCTTGCATGCATAGAATATTTTTACATCCGACCGGCGAAATGCCTGTTTCAGGGATGCATATTGAATGTTGATTTGCGCCTCGTCATACACATACAGGGGCGTTCCAAATCGTCCAGCTGCGTTGAGGAGTATATCGTTGGAGAGCATGTTAGTCGGGAAGATTGAAAGAGGTGTCTTCTTCAGTTATTTCGGACGAAGCACCACCATCTTCAGCCTGTGTAATGTCAAGTGCATTGACAGTTGCGTCAGTTTCAAAATGTTCTGCATTCACCAGGGTTGGCGTAACAATTTGCTCTGCCAGCACTTCACTGATTTTGGGAAGTTCTTCAGATGAATTGATGCCAAAATAGTCCATAAAATGACGGGAAGTACAATAAACAAGCGGCTTGCCGACCATGGTTTCATTTCGACCGGAGATGATGACCAATTCCTTTTCCAACAATTTTTGGATGGAATAATCGCAGTTGACTCCGCGGATCGCTTCTATCTCAGACTTGGTAATGGGCTGCTTGTAGGCGATAATGGCCAATGTTTCCAACGCTGCAGTAGACAGGCGTTTCAAGAACTTGTCACCATTGAGTTGTGCAATGGTCTGGTGGTATTCCCTTTTGGTCAGGAACTGCCATCCTCCGCCACTTTCCCTCAATTCGAAGGGGAAGAATGCTGAATTGTACTTTTCTTTGACCCCACCAATACAGGTTTCCACCTGATCAATCACCACCTTGTCATCCATGAAACCGAAGGCACTGTTCACCAGTTCAGTGATTTCAATGGCAGTAAGTGGCTTCTCACTGGCAAAAATCAGTGCTTCAACATGTGTGATAAGGTTGGCTATTTCCATTGCTCAAATGATCCTGTGATGGCTTTTGGCCGGGTTTGTGGGCGATAAATGTACTGTAAAAACCTGATTTTATCCCTGCAAAGCCGCTGCACCACTCACAATTTCCGTAAGTTCTGTGGTGATGGCGGCCTGACGGGCACGGTTATAAGAGATTTTGAGGGATTTCAGCAATTCATTGGCGTTCTCAGAAGCCTTGTCCATGGCCGTCATCCTGGCACCATGCTCTGAGGCATTGCCATCCAAAACGGCCTTAAACAACTGTGTATTCAGGATCTTGGGCATGAGTTCTGCAATCAGCAAATCTTTGTCTGGCTCAAAAATGAAATCTGACTTCTTTGAACTTCCCCCTTTTGCAGGCTCATTCTTGGGAATGGGCAAAAAGACTTCAGAAGCAAAGCGTTGCGTAGCCGCATTTTTGAATTCACTGTACACAATTTCTATGGCATCAAACTCTTTCTGCTTAAACGCCTGGACTGCAGCCTGGGCGCAGGCCTGAACGGTTTCAAAAGAAAGTTTGAGGAAGGTATCCTTGAAACGAACATCTACATTGTAGCCGCGCTTCTGGAAAAACTCAGCCCCTTTCTTGCCAATCGCCCAGATGGTAAGGTTTCCAGCAGATTGAACGGCCGCATATTTTTCAGCGATGGTAGCGATAGCCATTTTTTGGATGTTTGCATTGTAGGCACCACAGAGGCCACGATCGCTGGTCACAACAATCATCAATACTTTTTTTACCTGCCTTTCTTCGGCCAGGGCAATGCTGTTTCCGCCTTCTGCATTGCTCACGATATTGCTGAGCATTTCCTGGAGTTTAGCGGCATATGGGCGCATTTGGATGATGGCATCTTGGGCGCGGCGCAACTTGGCGGCACTCACCATCTTCATTGCCTTCGTGATCTGCTGGGTAGACTGTACCGACTTGATCCGGTTTCTTACTTCTTTTAACTGGCCTGCCATTGAGGTTCAAATTTGCGGCAAAGTTATGAAAAGGTTTTCAATGTTGAGCGGTGAGTTGAAGAGTTGGGGCACTAAAAAAGCCCCCGCCGTGAAGCGGGAGCTTTTCATCCATTAGAATGGTAGTATGATTCTATTGGTTGTGGCTGGGGGTAAAAATCCCCGGCCTCTTATTTTTGGACGACGATCCGTTGGATGGATTGTTCGCCCGTTTCAGGGTAGGTCATTTTGATGGTGTAGACACCAGATTTTTGAATATTGAGTTTGTAATTGGCATCAGCGATGTTGTTCACCTGCCTGATGGTTGAACCAGACTGATCGATCACTTGAATATTCATTTTCTTTCCGTCAGCAGTCCTGCTGATGTTAATGGCTCCAGTTGATGGGTTAGGGTATACATTTGATACACTTTGCTCACTCAACTTAACAACACGCACCTCGCTGTAGGTCTTCTTGCCATCAAGGTCTTCCTGTACAAGACGGTACATATTCGTTCCTTTCTTTGCAGTTACATCTTTGAAGCTGTAAGCAAGTGTAGCCTGGCTGTTTCCACCTTCTGCTTTGGAAGCGATGAATCCAAGAGACTGGAACTTTCCACTTCCTTCTTCTTGACGCTCGATGCTAAAACCCTTGTTCACGCTTTCAGAAGATGTGATCCATGCAAGAGAGACGTTGTTATCAGTGGTTTGCTTGGCAGTGAAGTTGGAGAGGGCTACGGGGAGGGCAGCGGCTCCTACCAATAAAATTCCTGTTGTTGTACTACCAAAATTTGCACTTTTGTATGCTTTGTAGTTAGAAGGTACTTTGTAGTAGGTAAATGGTGAAGTAGATCCACTAAATGGTACTGATGCATTTGTACCAGCCCAATATGATATAAGCTGAATTGTGCTTCCGAAATACAAGTTACCTGTTGAATATTCTTTTGAGTTAGGTATTACCATACTATTACTTGAATTGATGGTGAGATTTAATGTTATATCCAAGTTATCATTTAAAAAGGTTTTTATGCCGCTACCAGAAATTGTTAATGATTTGGCTTTGATGGGCATACCATTTCCTATTGACTGATTTGAAGCAGCATTAAAGACATAATTAACGGCTCCGCTGTTTAAAGTACCGAAAGTTCGTGTCCCTGAAATCCTGATGTTTCCGGTTGAAGTACCTGAGGAAATACCATCAGCAGATCCAATTTCGATTGTGGCGTCAGTATTCAATGAAAGATTACCTGATCCAGCGATGTATGATGTACCAGGTAATTTGATTGTTCCACTTACAGAAAGACTCTTCCCAGATGCAATGTCAAGATTGAATGTTGAATTGACTGTTAGTGTGCCCCCTGTTTCAACTACAACGTCATTGGCAGTAGCGTTTGCTGTAATTGTAATTATATGGGCATTCAGAATAGTTACTTTTGCTTTGGAAACCATACTTAAAGCAACTGTGCCTGCCCCTAAGTCTTTACTACTATTGCTGAAAGGTCCAGGATCTAATGAAGTTGCTGCATCTAACTTACTGGCTGTTCTGATTGTTTGACCTTGAGTTATGTTGTAATTATTTGAAAAACCGGATGGAGCTGATGTTAAATTTTCAGACAAACCATGTGAATGCGAAGTTGCAATCCAGAGTTTTGTACCACTGACTAGATCAGATGCATCTAAATTTGGAGGGTTTGCGTCAGTTGTCTTGCCTTGCTCTGTGTAAACACCTTTTGGCAATCCATTGTATGATCCACTATTGATTCTATAAACAACATAAACAGCTTCGGCATCAATATTATTTGCAACAAAGGTGACAGATGTTTCACCTCCAACAGCCACTTTATAGAAGGCTACAGCCGAGTGTTTACTATCATGATAGGCACCATTGTATATTGAAGTCCATCCTGTTGGGATGGTAACACTTATATTATTTGCTGTTTCTTCGTGATCACTCCAAAAAACTATTAAAAGATCGCCAGCCTTGACAGTGGTAGCATTTGGAGCAAGTGTAAGAGAATAGCTGCTGTTCGTGGCTGTTGCACTAAAAGAACCTGTTGAAACATTTACTGCACTAGATGCTGGAGATGCAGTAGATGCAGATGTAGGAGCTGATAAAGTATTCACCCATCCTGTACCATCATAAACTTCCCATGAACCAGATGAACTCCAATTACCAGTTGTCTTTGAGCGGTAATCCCCAATATTTTGGGCAAATGTGAATGAAAATGAAGTAACGAGTAATAATAAAAATAAAGCTTTCATAATAAATTTCCTTTAATGTGATGAAAAAGATGGTCATCATCGGACAAATCAAATGCATGGCAGTGCTGCCAAGAAATGACGATAGGATTGGAGGAAATTCGAGAGGATGGGGAGGATTGGGGTACGTATTAATACTTAATTTTATTAAGTACTTCTTTGTAGGATCGTGTGTAAAACTAATAGTAGGTTTTTAAAATTGCAAGTTTATACGATAAATTTTTAAATTATTTTTTTATTCCCCCTATATACAATTGACTATCAACTACTTAATAAATAAAATTATTACTGATCCAAATTTTGATTGGTATCATCTACTAGTAGTGGTTCTGCATTTAGTTTTTAACATTCAATGGTAACATTCACCCATTCAGGGTCGAACTTGGCATTGAATTTCTTGTAAAAATTAATAGCGGGCTCATTCCAGTCAAGCACCTGCCAGGTAATGCGTTTGAAGCCTTTTACTTTGGCTTCTTCTATCAGTTTTTCGATAAGCATTTTGCCGATTCCCTTGCCACGCATGGATTCTGTAACGATAATGTCTTCCAAATACATGGTCTGGCCTTTCCAGGTGGAGTAGCGGATGTAGTAGAGGGCGAAGGCGATCAGGGAGGTTGAAGGGGTTGAAGTGGTTGAAGGGGTTGAGGGAGGTTGAGAGAGGTTGAGAGAGGTTGAGGGATGTTTAACAACTGAAGAAACTTCAAACTCTTCAACCACTTCAACGTTTTCAACTACAAACGCCCACCAAACCGGCTTCTCTCCAAATCCGCTTTCCTCAAAATGCTTGGGATCCACCGTTACCTCCTCAGGGGCTTTCTCGTATTCCGCGAGTTCACGGATGAGCTTTAACATCCCTGGACAATCTTCTATGGTGGCTTTTCTAACTTTCATGATACATTTATATACATGCAAATTAAGCATTGGGCTGGCTTTTGCAATGGCTAGATAAAATCCTCAGGGATTGGGGATGAAAATACATTTTTAAAGGGGGTTAATCACAGTTGAGAAGCCTGGTATGGATCTGATATTTGTTTTAAAAAATGAACATCATTGACTCCAAATCAGACCTGGGATTTAAGAAAGTATTTGCAGAAAGGCCTCACCTGCTGATGAGCTTGTTGAACAATCTGCTGCCCCTCAGCAACCCCATCATTTCACTTGAATACCTGAGCCCGGAACTCACACCAGAGCAGGAGGATGGTAAAAACACCATTGTTGATGTGCGATGTACGGACACACACGGCCGGCATTTTATAGTAGAAATGCAGGTAAGCAAACAAGCCGGGTTTGTGAAAAGGGTCATTACCAACATGACCAAAGTCTATTCCAGACAACTTTCTAAGGTTGAACCATATATCCTAGCCAAACCAGTCTTTTCGCTGAATTTACTAGACCATGCTTTGTCCGCCAATGAAAACAAATGGTTTCATCATTACACATTGACTGAAAGAGAATTGCATGAAGATTATTTTGACGAATTAAATCTCATCATGATTGAATTATCCAAATGGAAAAAATTAAATATTTTTGATTTGCAAAAACCCAAAGACCGTTGGCTTATGTACCTTTCAGACCCAAATATGTTCAGCAAATTCCTGACGGAAAAAGAACTTTCCCGCTTCAATGAAATCAGTGAAGCCATCGAAGTATTGGAAACAAAAAACTTCACACCAGAGCAGATCAGGGGGTATGAGCTCTATATCGACAACATGCGGTCTTATGTTACGAACATGTCAGAGGCAAGAAGAGAAGGGATAGATCAGGGGAAGAAAGAGGGCAAAAAGGAAGGAAAAGCTGAAGGTTCTCAATTATCAGTTTTAATTTTGGAGGAGCTGAAAGTGGGAATTCAATCATCTGTCATTGCAGAAAAGTACAACATTGATATCGCTATGGTTGAGCAACTGAAGGATTTAATTTAGATTGTTGAAATTGTCGAACATCTTCGCCTTCGAAGCTTTACCAGTACAACTTTTTGTACAATTGGAGAATTGTTCTAATTTCACAGATCAACTACTAGCTCATGGAAATAACATCATACAGCGAATTCAGGCAGCACATGAAATCCTTCCTCGATGCGGTGATTAAAACACATAAACCTCTTTTCATTAGCCGCAAACATGGGGAGGAATTGGTGGTCATGTCAAAAGAAGATTACACCAGTATGGAGGAAACACTTTATCTATTGAGCAGCCCTAAGAATGCAGAAAGATTAATGGAATCAATTTCACAGTTTCAGACTGGTCATACCATTGAGCAAAAACTGGACATTTAATGAATGTATTGTTTACTGCACATGGCTGGGAGGATTATGTCTATTGGCAGACAAATGACAGAAAATTGCTTGGGAAAATAAATGATCTGATCAGAGACATCAGCAGAGATCCAAATGGTGGTATTGGAAAACCAGAACAACTCAAAAATGCATTATCCGGATGGCTATCCCGTAGAATCAACCTGAAGCATCGATTGGTTTACAAGATTGATCAAGGGTCAATCATCATTGCCCAATGCAGGTATCATTATTAAACCCCTTCAACTCCTTCAACGCCGAAGGCCCTAAAGCGCCTGCTCAAAGTCCGCCAGAATATCTTCAATATTCTCAATACCAACACTCAAACGAATGAGGCCATCTGTAATGCCGTATTCCAGCCTGTTCTCCCTGGGAACAGAACTGTGCGACATGGAGGCGGGATGTGAGAGCAAAGTGTCGCAGGTCCCCAGGGACACAGTCCTGGTGCACATTTGCAGCTTGTTCATGAACTTTACACCTGCATCAAATCCACCTTTCAATTCAAAGCTCATCATGGCACCTGGATGTTTCATCTGCTTGTTTGAAACCTCAAAATCAGGATGCTCTGGGAGTCCGTTGTAATTCACTTTTGATATGGCAGGATGGGCATTCAAATATTCTGCCACCTTCATGCCATTCTCACAATGGCGTTGCATCCGCACTTCCAGGGTGCGCATGCCGTTGGTCAATAAAAACGCATCGAATGCATTGCTGTTGCCGCCCAACAAACGATGGGTTTTGGTAGCCCTGGTATTCATGAATGCAAGATCAGTGCCCACCAATACCCCACCAATGGCGGTTCCGTGGCCATTCAAAAACTTGGTGGTGGAATGAATCACAAAATCAATTCCGAATTGAAAGGGCTGTTGTAAGTAAGGTGTGGCAAATGTGTTATCGCAGGCAGTGAGCTTGCCATATTGTTTGGCCATCTTGCTGAGTGCTGCAAGGTCTACACATTGGAGTGTAGGATTGGCAGGTGTTTCAAGATAAACAAGCTTGATCGCAGCGTCTTCTTTCAGGCATCGTTCTGCCAATGCAAGGTCTCGCAAATCAACGATGATAGCTTCAACCTCCAATGGTTCAAGCAGGGATTTCATGAAATCCTGTGTGCCGCTGTAGAGTGAGTAATGGGTCAAGATCTTATCTCCCCTTTTGAGGGTGGCCATGAACAGGGAGCTGATGGCGGCCATGCCTGATGCGTGTAAAATGGCTTTGGCTTCCAACGGATTGCCATCCACTTCAATACCAAAGGTTTCCATGGCGGCAATCTTTTGCTCCGCTTCATTCATGGTCGGGTTTCCCCAGCGGGCATAAATATAACCAGGTTCTTTGCCAGAGAACCTCCTCATCCCCTGCTCTGCTTCATCATACACGTAGGTAGACGAGGCATAGATGGGCGTAAGGTGCGCGTACATGGGGTCCTTTACATGACCGGCATGGATGGCAAGGGAGGAGAAGCCTTTGTATGAGTGGGGCATGGGTTGAGGGGTTGAAAGGTTGAGAGGTTTAATGGTTTAGGGGTTAAATAAACCACTTCACCCAGGTGGCTCCCCAGGTGAATCCACCACCGAAGGCCGCGAGGACGATGTTGTCGCCTTTCTTCATCCTGTCCTGGTAATCCCAAATGCAAAGTGGAATGGTGGCGGCCGTTGTATTGCCGTATCGTTGGATGTTCATCAATACTTTTTCGTCTGACAAGCCCATGCGCCTGGCAGTAGCATCGATGATGCGCTTGTTGGCCTGATGAGGAACCAAAAAGGCAATATCATCTGCAGTAAGGTTGTTGCGTTGGATCAACTCATAGCTCACATCAGCCATGCCTGTAACAGCAAATTTAAACACCGGTTGGCCATCCTGGAACATGTAATGCATTTTGTTGGCAATGGTTTCAGCAGATGTAGGATGAAGTGATCCGCCACCTTTCATGTTCAGGTATTTTCCGCCACTTCCATCGCTTTTCAAAATGCTATCCAGCACACCGTATCCGTCTGTATTGGGTTCCAGCAATACTGCGCCAGCGCCATCCCCAAACAAAATACAGGTAGTCCTGTCTGTATAATCTGTAATTGCACTCATTTTATCTGCGCCCACTACCACCACTTTCTTGTACCGTCCGCTCTCAACAAGGGCAGCACCAGTGGTAAGGCTGTACAAAAAGCCAGAACAAGCTGCGAGCACATCAAATCCCCAGGCATTCTTGATGCCCAATTTATCGCAGGCCACATTGGCGGTATTGGGGAAAAACATATCGGGAGTGATGGTTGCCACAATCATGCAATCAATCTCATTGGGGTCGATGCCTCTTCGTTTGCAAAGATCCTGCACCGCAGGCACCACCAGGTCTGATGTGGCAAGGCCTTCACCCTTGAGGATATGTCTCTCCTCTATCCCTGTCCTTGTCTTGATCCACTCATCGTTGGTGTCCACCATCTTTTCAAAGTCGGCATTGGTCAGTACATCCTTTGGCACGTATCCGCCAACTGCCGTAATTGCTGCTGTGATTTTTTGCATGTAATTGATTTGGAACACAAATTTAAGAAAATAAAAGACGTTCGGCGCTAGCGAGATGACAATCGTCATTTGTTTGGATGATGTTGTCAAGAGGATGCTAAAGCGCATGCCTGTTGCGCCTTGTCTAAGCGGATTTTACTAACTTTACGGCATCATGATAGCAAGCCTGACAGGTTCATTTGTGTTAAAGACACCATCCTACATCCATATTAATGTACATGGCGTTGGATATGAGGTGCAAATCAGCCTGAACACCTATTCCAAGATCCAGGATTTGAAGGAAGGCACGGTGCTTACCCACCTGCAAATCAAGGAGGATGGGCATACCCTTTTTGGATTTGCCGAATTGGCAGAAAAAGAGCTTTTTGTGCAACTGATCAACGTGAATGGTGTGGGCGCATCCACGGCCAGGATGATGCTTTCTTCTATGCAGCCGGCAGAACTAAGATCCGCGATTGCGTCAGGGAACACGGGTGCATTGGAAAAAATCAAAGGGATTGGAAGGAAATCCGCAGAAAGACTCATCCTTGAGCTGCGCGAAAAGATGGTAAAAGCAGGTGTAGAAAGTACATCACATGGATTTACACGCAATAGTTTGGAAAATGATGCGTTAAATGCACTGATGGCGCTTGGAATCCAAAAAAATACCGCTGAAGCAGCTCTCAAAAAGACTAGGGCCCATGCCCCCGAAGACAATGTACTGGAATCAATCATCAAAAAATCACTTCAGTTCATCTGACCTGCGGTAAAAGACCATTCCCATTTGAAAAAGTTGTCCCTACAGATAACATTGTTGGCCATCCTACTGTATGCGCACCAAACGGCGGATGCTAAGGCCAATGGGTATGCAAGCCTTCTTCCCTTTCAGCAAGACAGCCTTCCCAAAAATGATACACTGCGATATCCCCTCCAAGACCGAAGGGGGGACAAACTGACCCAAAAGAACAAGAACCCCTTTGACCTCAGGGATCCTTCGAATTTCAGCGATTCCATCGTTTACGACCCAAAGACCAAAGAATATTATATCGTCGAAAAAGTTGGGGGCAAATATTTCAGGAAGCCTACATCCCTGAGTTTTGATGAATACATGCGCATCCAATCGCGCAAAGCCGAATCAGATTATTTCCAGAAACGAGCCAACACCTCCAGCCTTTTGAACAGGAAACTGGTCAAGCCCAAGCTGAACATGGGAGAAGACCTGTTCAACCGCTTGTTTGGAACGGGCAAAATTGATATCAAGCCCCAGGGCGAAGTGAACATCACCGCAGGCTACCAGGGGCAAAACATCAAGAACCCTACCCTCCCTGAGCGGGCAAGAAGGAATGGTGGCCTGGATTTTGACATGGCAGCCAACCTCAACGTGATTGGCAATATCGGGGACAAAATGAAATTTCCGATCAGTTACAATACCCTGTCTACCTTTGATTTCGAAAACCAGCTCAAACTGGACTATTCCGGAGGGGCTGAAGATATTTTCAAAAAAATTGAAGTGGGCAACACTTCATTTGCCTCAAAAGGAACCTTGATTCCTGGCGCTCAACAGCTTTTTGGTATCAAAACCCAAATGCAGTTCGGAAAACTCTGGCTCTCTACCGTATTTGCCAGCCAGCGTTCCCAAAGACAATCTGCCGGTTTCAAGGGTGGATCAAGCAGCACCCCCTTCGAATTCAAAGCGGATGAATACGAGGAGAACCGGCACTTCATGCTGGCGCAGCATTTCAGAAGGGATTACAACAAGGCCATGAAAAACCTTCCGGTGATCAATTCTCAGGTGCAGTTGTTGCGCCTTGAAGTGTGGGTAACCAACAGAAATGGCGCCACAGCCAATGCCCGTGATGTGGTGGGCCTGATGGACCTTGGAGAAGACAAGCCCTTTCAACAACCTCCAGTCATCAATCCCAGGCCAGGATTGACTTTCCCCTCCAACGGAACGAATGACCTGTACACCAAGATCATCAACAACCCTGGCAGCAGAAACCCTGCGCAGATTGTCAGTTACCTCAACACCATTGGCCTGCAGCCTGTCCGCGATTTTGAAAAAACATTCGCCAGAAAACTCGATACCACCCAATATTATTTCAACAGGCAACTGGGTTTCATCTCCTTGAACGTTACGCTTCAGCCAGATGAGGTTTTGGGCGTCGCCTATCAATATACTGTGAATGGCAAAGTTTTCCAGGTGGGTGAATTTGCACAGGACATCCCGGTGGATTCTACCAGTGGTGTGCAAAAAATACTTTTCCTTAAATTGTTGAAGGCCACTTCTCAGAGGACCTCCTTGCCGATCTGGGACCTGATGATGAAAAACATTTATCCCGTAGGTTCCGGACAACTGGAAAGACAGGATTTTCAGTTCAATGTGCTTTACCAGGAGCCAGGTGGAGGTGAAAAGCGGTATATCCCGGAAGGAGACCAGGCAGGTGTCCCGCTGCTGACCCTGGTGAACCTGGACCGGCTCAACAACCAGAACGACCCACAACCCGATGGGGTATTTGATTTTGTGGAGGGATATACGGTCAATTCCTACCAAAGCCGGGTTATCTTTCCTGTGCTCGAGCCTTTCGGACACGACCTGGATTATGCTTTCACCACCGATCCAAGCCTGCGGAATAAATATCTTTTTTATCCACTCTACGATACCATCAAAGCCATTGCACAGACCTATGCCAACCTCAACCGCTTCCTGATCAGGGGTAGCTCAAAATCATCGGGTGGATCGAGTGGCGAAATATCACTGAACGCGTTCAACATCCCCCCAGGATCTGTTACGGTAACAGCAGGAGGACAAACCCTGCAGGAAAACATTGATTACACCATTGACTACATGTCGGGTACCCTGAGGATCATCAACAGCGCCATCAAAAACTCCGGACTGCCCGTCAACGCTCAGTTTGAGAACAATGCAACTTTTGGCGTACAGCAAAGGACCTTCATGGGCCTGCGGTGGGATTATCTGTTCAACGACAAACTTTCCATTGGCGGAACATCGGTAAGGTTGAGTGAAAGGCCTTTTTTCACCAAGATGGAATACGGGTCCGACCCGATCCGCAACAGCATGACCGGCATCGACATGACCTACAACAGTGAGCTGCCGAGATTGAACAAATGGTTGAGCAAACTTCCGTTTTATGAAGCCAATGGAACATCTTCCATCAGCG
>Ga0315908_10002798_pt1 | contig 12675 bp, 9 predicted proteins | sample LakEriMetagenome_12_FD_203520 | JGI IMG/M metagenome (GOLD analysis project Ga0315908, IMG submission 203520) | Freshwater fungal communities from buoy surface, Lake Erie, Ohio, United States - Buoy 4 MA124 | ecosystem: Environmental > Aquatic > Freshwater > Lake > Lake biofilm | place: USA...
AAGCCTGAGGTTCCCGATACCGTTTTTGCTAGCGAGCGTTGGAATGTTGCTGATTTTTCCTTTGTCGATAATGGCATGTATCTTTTGGTTTACGATGTCGAGGAACGCTGGAAGACTCAATGGGAAAGTCTTAAGACTTTATTTTCTGATGCCTACGTAATTCATATTGATTCTACAGGAAAAGAAATCTCTGCGGTGCCTGTGCCCGAAAGTGTAGAAGGTTTTTATGAGGACTTTTTGAATGAAGTATTCATCATTGGACGAAATAATTACTATCACGTTCAAAATTCGAATGGACTCTTTCTTACAGAGTACAGTAGAATAGAATTTGAAGATAACATTCGACCAGTGCTAGATACCACTGGCAGCAAGGTGTTGCTGAGTTCATATGATCCTACTTTCCCGATGTTTCAATATCGAATTTATGACAAAGAAAGTAAGCAGTCAGAGTTGATATCGGAGATAAAAGATCCGATAGGATATGAATTAATGCGAAGTGAGTTCAAGTATTTATGCCCACGTGAAAGAGTGTATGCAATGAATATGGAGCTGAAGACGGGCATAGACAAGGAAATTCATGCTGCATATCTGAGACAATTTCATTTATCGCCTTATTTCAAACCACTCTATGCTCCATTGGTAAAAGCAAAGGACAATTGGTTGATTTTTAATCATCACTATAATCAGATTATGAAATTAGATCGTGATGGAAATATTTTGTCGATGACTCCAATCGCCTATCATCATACAAAGCGTCCAACGAAGTGGGAGAGGAAAATAGTTTATGACAAGGGCATGGATAAGTGCTATACAATATTATCAGTAGATGATAATCCAAGCGTGCTTGAAGTGAATATTGATAATGGACTATTGGTAAATGAGAAGTCGCTTTATTTCAGATATGTTGAGAAGGTGAAGATTTTAAATGGCGAAATTTATTATGTCTACCGACCATTTGAGAGCTCACAGAATCGTTTTCTATATAAAGAAAGTATCTTTGGTGCACCTTAGCACTAGAATATGACTCATGATAGATATGTTGTCTTGACAGGCGGCAAGAAGAACGCTGGCGATCACTTGATAAAATACAAGGCCTTAAGACTTTTTAAGGCGATAAGACCTGATCGTGAGGTGGTGGCATTGGATCCCTGGAAGCCACTGTCTACCGAGGATTTACAATTGATAAATGATTCGAAGGCCTTAATCCTCACCGGAGGGCCTGCACTGCAAGGAAACATGTATCCTGGCGTCTACCCATTGGTAGATGATTTGGATCAAATAAAAGTGCCTATACTTACGATGGGCATAGGCTACAAGGAAGAGTCGGGACATTGGCATAACACTGCACAGTATCCACTATCAGCTTCGTCTATAAAGTTATTGAAGCGAATCGAGACTTCGGGTTACAAAAGCAGTGTGCGCGATTATCATACATTGAATGCCTTGCTACATAAAGGCTTCAAGTCATTTGTAATGAGCGGCTGCCCCGCATTATATGAGGTTGATCAGATAAAACAACCAATTAAGGCTGCAAAGTCTTTTCAAAATATTGCTTTTTCACTAGGAGTTTCATTTATTCAAAGTGACAGTATGCGCGACCAAATGCGCAGCTTGATTTTGGCAATTAAGCACGAGTATTCTTCTTCAAATTTTGTCGTTTATTTCCATCATACAATCGATTTGACGCAACCAAAACAAGAGGAAATGGTAAATTGGTTGAAGCAAAACAATATTTCTTTTGAGGATATTTCTGCAACGGAGAAGATGATGGTGGAAACCTATCAGTCATGTGATATACATATTGGATATCGTGTGCATGCGCACATTCATGCAAGCAGCATGGGCGTGCCAAGTATCTTAATCAATGAAGATAGTCGTGGCAAGGGTTTTTATACTGTCATGGGCGGACTTGTGATCGACGGTTATTATAGTTTGCCTCGTTTCAACAGGCCTGCTGCTAGTACGTTTTATAAGATGCTCGGAGCGGTGAAGAAGATCTCGGATAAATTGAGCTTGATTCCCGGACTTGAAGCATACGAATATTTATCGAAAGATGTATTGTTCATGATGAAGTATGAACTTGAGGCCGGACATCCAAGAACCAAGGTAGTGCGATCAAATATTGATATTCATTTTGAAGAAATGAAGAAGTTTCTACTTCAGCTGCCATAGGCTAGTTCAATTCTCTACCTTTGTCTAAACCCTTACCAAAATGCGCTATTTATTATCCTTGCTATTGTGTGTGCAAATCACCGTTTCATTTTCACAAACAGAACAATCTGCATTTACATTAACAGGACATGGTGTAGCTACGCCATTTGCTACGGATTATCAAGCCATCGGCATAAATCCCGCGAATCTTGATATTGCATCGCAGTACGAAGGAAAGCGCATGGCATTGGGTGTCGCAGAATTTGGAGTTTCTGTCTATTCAGGCATGCTCACAAAAGATGAGGTTAGAAAAAATATTTTTGGAGGTAACTTCAATAATCTAACACAAGACGAAAAGCGCGAATACGCCATTCAGTTTTCACAAGAAAGAAATTCTGCAGACATTGATGTAATGGGAACGGGCTATTCTTTTCAAACAGAAAAGTTAGGATCATTCGCATTTAGCATCAAGGATAAAGTGGACTATTATTCGAAGCTAGGAGATGATGTTTCAGATCTTCTTTGGTTAGGATACACGAGTGACTACTTCAATCAATATGTGCTTAGCACAGGAGATACGATCAACGCGTATCAAAATATTTCACCAGATAGTTTGGCATTAATTATTGAAGGATTGAATACGAATAATCCAACATCATTAGTTAACCTCGTTCAAGGAACAAGCCTTCGTTTTAGCTGGATTCGTGAATTCAATTTTGCATATGGAAAGAAATTATTCAGCACTGATAACTTGGCTATTTACGGTGGTGTTGGTTTTAAATACTTGATGGGACAAGGTTATATGCAATTGGATGCAGCGGATGGAAAAGCTGAAGCGTTCAGCTCATTGTCGCCGGTTTTCAATATCGACTATGGAGATTTAGTGCAGAATAATCCTTCAGCACTTTCTAGCGATGCAGGGAATTTAACGCCGGTTGGTCAGGGTTTTGGTCTTGACTTCGGAGCGACAGTGGTGTATAAAAATGTACTTTACGCAAGCGCAGCAGTAACCGATATCGGTAAAATGAGATGGGATGGAAATGTATATTCATTAAACGATGTCAATATTTTGAATTTCGCAAATGCAGGTTTGAATAGCGTTGATTTTTATGATCAAATCCAGCAACTAAATGGTGGGCAAGGATTGGTGAAGTGGGCGGGTGCACAATCGATTGAGACCGCTCTCCCTGCTGTGATGCGTTTTGGTGCGGGAGTGAAATTAGGAACGAAGTTTCAAGGAGGATTCGATGTTGTGAATTCATTGAATGAAGAAGTTGGTTCATTAGAAAAGGCCGCGATTTCCATTGGAGCACAATTCACACCGGTGCGTTGGGTGCACTTCTCAATGGGCTATTTGATGGGTGGAAACTATGATGCGAAGATTCCTGCGGGAGTTACTTTTACCATTCGAGATGGTGGCTATGAATTCGGAGTTGCTTCGCGCGACATCACTACATTCTTCACTCAAAACCAACCGACCGTATCAGCGGCAGGTGGATTTATGCGTTTCAGATTCTAATATCATTTGTATTAACACAATTTTTGACATCCCTAGTAAGGCAGGGATGATTACTTGCGTCGTATATTCATCCCATAATTAAACATTATGGGAACCTCAAGAAATGTTTTCTCTGCAGTACTTTCAATTATGGTACTTGCTATTACACTCCTCGCCCTGCTTGGGATTTGGGATGTGATTGATTGGAGCTACGTCCAAAAATATTTTTGGAAAAGTGTTCAGTCATTGATTGTTTTACTTATCAGTGCTGTGGTCATTTACTTGATTCAGCAAATGTTTAGAAAAGAACCAACAAGTGCAGAGCGAACAAGAGGTTGAAATAATAGTTTAACTTCTAAATTATAGAGAATGAAACATCTCTTGTTGCTTACGGCGCTAGCCATTACATTTTCGAGCTGTGGACAGATGAGCACAGCACAACCTAGCAAAACATCATCTGACGAAAAAATAACATCTATGGACAGTTTAGAGGTGGCCACCTTTGGGGCCGGATGCTTTTGGTGTGTGGAAGCTATTTTCCAAGATATCAAAGGAGTTAAAAAAGTAGCAAGTGGCTACAGTGGTGGAAATATTAAGAATCCTTCTTACAAGGAAGTATGCCAAGGAACAACGGGGCATGCGGAAGTTATTCAAGTGACTTTCGACCCGAGCCAAGTGAGCTTTGCAAAGTTGGTGGAAGTATTTTTCGCAACGCATGATCCAACAACATTGAATCGCCAAGGTGCGGATGTAGGCACGCAATATCGCTCAGCGATATTTTATCACTCAGAGGAACAGCGTACTACTGCCGAGCTTGCCAAAGCAGCAGCGGATGCCAGCGGAGAATGGGGAAGCCCAATCGTGACCGAAATTTCTGCATTTGATGTTTTCTATGCGGCGGAAGATTACCATCAGGACTACTACAATTTGAATGGCACTCAGCCTTATTGCCAAATTGTTATATCTCCTAAAATGGACAAGTTCAAGAAGAAATTCGCTGATTTGTTGAAGGAAAAATAGTTCCTGTTAAAATCATTAGAGATAGTAGTCTCATCCTCTGTTATTTTAGCAGCGGATGAGACTTTTTGCTAAATGGATAAATGATTCGCGTGCAGCCCTCAAGTATATCATACTTGCAGGTATTTTTTGCATGGGTTATTTTATTCTCCAAAAACTTCATCATCGAAGCGGAGTGTCCAATTTTGAGGTGTATTACGAAGCTGCCTCAAGACTTTTTAGTTCTAAAGAAATTTATGGGATATCGCTCGATGGTGGCGCAGGCTTCTATCGGTATAGTCCCATCACTATTATTTTATTCGCACCATTCACTCTATTGCCACTAGGCGTGTCAAGTGCTCTTTATTATTTCTTAATTCTATCTTCTGTTATTGTCTTTTCGCTGTACATCGTTTATTGGCTGGAGAAAAATATTGGACTGGAGGCAAAGAATAGAGGATGGCTCTTGGTGTTGGTCAACTTATTTTTAGTGGACCACATCGAAAGAGAATTACACTTGGGAAATCTCAATGTGTTCTTTCACATGATGTTTTTTGTAGTCTTCATCAGGCTATTTCAGCAAAAGGATCAAAGAGCTGGCGTGATTACAGGCATCATATTACTATTTCAGCCAGCATATGCATTAATACTGATTTGGGCTATACTAAAGTCTCGATTCAAATATGTCCTCTGCGCCTTAGCGACCTTCATTATTGGACTTGTTTTGCCTTTGTTGCTGTTCGGTCCATCCACAGGTTGGTTGCTCTTACAGCAATGGACAGATGTTTATCTTCATCCTGGTTTTGACATAGCTAATAGTCCAAATACCATTTACGGTATTTACAATATGTGGATTCTTTATCCAATCGGTTTTGAATCAGGAAAGCCGCTTGTATTGGGGATGTTAATCGTTGTATTTGGATTGTTTTATATCATTTTCCAAAAAAATAAAGTTAATCCAGAAAAGCGACAGACTTTTTTCATGGAGTTTTTTATGCTCATAGCATTGATGCCAAATCTGATTCATACAGATACAGAGCATTTCATGTGGACATGGCCCATTTTGATCTATTTATTTATTCAGCTACAAAATTCAAATCTCTCCAAGTCGCGATGGCAAATCGCACTTTTGGTGATTCTCTTTATTCCATTAGTGGTTAATTCACCTGATATCGTAGGAAGGCAATGGATGCTTATCTTTGATGAAGGCGGCCTCATGGGCTTTGCAAATCTTGTACTGATTGGATTGGCCTATTACATTTTTCGAAAAAAGGTAGATTCAAACATACAACTTGAGAGCAACGCAAGTCGTCTATAGAATAACCACATTCCAAATGCGTAGAACCTTTAGTGCTGTAATATTCTTAATGGCATTTTTGACATCTGCAATATCGCAGGTAGATAGCTATTTTGATATTGTAGAAAATAAAGGTCAATGGCCCCAGAATGTGCGCTACGCAACGGACGTGGAGCATGGTAAGATTTTTCTTGAAAAAAATAAATTCACCTTTCACTTTTACGATCTAAGTCCAATCGCTGCGATTCACAATGGAGGTAAAGTTCCAGTGCCAGGGGAAAAACGATTTTCAGGTCATGTTTTTCAGCAACAGTTTTTAAACACCAATGAATCTGTAAGGCACACGGGGGCGGGAATTCAGAAAACGTATTACAATTATTTTCTCGGGAATAACAAAGAACAATGGGCCGGGAGATGCCGCGCATATAGCGATGTCAATTATCAGGCTTTGTATAATGGAATTAACCTGCATTATTATGTAGAGGATTTTTCATTGAAATATGATTGGATTGTTTTTCCAGGTAATGATCCTTCAGTTATTCAATGGAAGTATGAAGGAGTGGATCTACCCATTATTGAAGATGGCAGATTAAAGATTAGCAGTAGTGTTTTTACTTATTATGAGCAAGCTCCTATCGCTTATCAATTCATTGATGGGGCGAAGGTATTGGTGCCTTGTGAGTTTCACTTAGCCAATGGCATCGTTAGCTTTCATTTTCCAAAAGGATATAACAATGAGCAAACGCTCATCATCGATCCGGTGCTTGTTTTCAGTACTTATAGTGGAAGCTTTGCAGACAATTTTGGATACACTGCCACTTACGATAGCGAAGGCAATCTATTCAGCGGCAGCAGTGCTTTTGGTCAGGGCTATCCAACCACTGTAGGCGCCTATCAAGTTACTTGGGCAGGTGGCGATGGCGGCGGACTTCCCGGCACTGATATGGCCATCTCGAAGTATGATGATTCAGGTTCTTTCATGCATTGGAGCACCTTTATCGGCGGACCCAATGATGAATTGCCGCACAGTTTGATTTGTAATGCAAATGACGAAGTGGTTGTTTACGGAACCACGAGCAGCCCTAGCTATCCTACCACTACGGGCGCCTTTGATAATGTATTCAGCGGCGGTGCCGCTTTCGCTCCGCAAGGAGTAGGTACCGATTACGTGAATGGAAGTGATATCGTAGTTACGATTCTTTCTCAAGATGGAAGTGATCTTGAAGCTTCTACATTCATCGGAGGATCTGCGAACGACGGTGTCAATACTGCAGCTGCATTGAAGTTTAACTACGCCGACGAATTTCGTGGAGAAGTAGACCTCGATAACGATGGAAATATTCTTATCGCAAGCAGTACCTACAGTACCAATTTTCCTATTGTAAATGGAGCTCAAAATATCCTTGGAGGAAATCTAGATGCATGTGTCATAAAACTTGAGCCTGATCTCTCTGACATCATGTGGAGTAGCTACTTCGGTGGTCCTGGATTTGAATCTGGAAATAGTGTTTCGGTAAATGATGATAATGAAGTTTATCTCTGCGGAGGTACCACAAGTATTACTTATGATATGCCGGCTGGTGCTTATCAGTCGAGCTACCAAGGCGGCACTGCAGATGGATTTATTGCAAAATGGAATGAAGCTGGTAGTTCATTATTAGATGCAACATTCCTCGGAGCAAATGAATATGATCAATTGTATTTCGTAGAAGTTGATTCGGAAAATAATGTGGTGGTTTATGGTCAAACGCTTGCCAATGGCAGTACGTTTGTGATCAATGCAGGATGGAGCGAGCCCAATAGTGGAATGCTCGTTACAAAAATGAATGGAGACCTAAGTCAATTGATATGGTCTACTGTTTTCGGCACAGGCGAGGACCGATGCAATCTTTCTCCAGCGGCATTTACAGTGGATGTGTGCGATAAGATTTACCTCAGTGGTTGGGGCGGTACTACCAATACAAGCACCAATTCTAACACAGACACGACTACTGGCATGACCACTACATCAGACGCGTATCAGTCATCTACCAATGGTGGTGATTTTTATTTGTTGGTAATTGAAAGCGATGCAAGTGATCTAGTGTACGCATCTTTCTTTGGTGGACTCACTAGCCAAGAACACGTAGATGGAGGAACAAGTAGATTCGATCGAAGAGGTATTATTTATCAAAGTGTTTGCGCTGGCTGCGGCAGTAATGATGATTTTCCAATCTTCCCGATGGGCGGAGTTGTGAGCGCTACAAACAATTCTTTCAATTGTAATAATGGTGTTTTCAAATTCAATTTTGAATTGCCTCTTACTATCGCTGATTTTCAAGTGCCACCTACAGCCTGCGTCAATCAACCCATTTCGGTGATTAACAATAGTCAACTTGGACAAACATTTGAATGGGACTTTGGAGGATTATTTTCATCGTCACTTTTTCAACCAACATATACTTTTCCTTCCGCAGGAACATACGAGATAGAGCTAGTAGTGCTCAATCCACAAACATGTAATTTACAAGACACCATTCGCAAGACTATAGAGATCATAGAGCCATCAACATCTTCATTAGATGATGTTGTTTCTTGCAATGATGAGTTTGTGGAAATAGGCCCGGACAATGTTATTCCTGGGGATACTTATCAGTGGACACCCGCTCTTTACCTCAGCGATGCAAATGATCCGAATCCAATTTTTATTCCTGGTGAATCTACAAGTTACACTTTGTTGATTCAGCATGGAGCATGCGTTGATACAGTATTTCAAGATGTCATCGTATCGGATATATCTATCACCTTACCAGACGACCTTGTGCTTTGTGATGGAGGAATTCAAGTCATCAACGCATCGGTTTCTGATTCGAATGCAAACATAACTTGGAGCCTCAGTCCTAATCCCAACATACCAATTCTCGAAGGAGTGGGAGAGTTAGTTTTCAACCCAAATGTTCTCCAACCTTCGACAGTATATGTTACTGCTGATGTTAACGGATGTGAGGCTACTGATGAAATGGAAATCAATATCGTTTCGTTTCAAACAGAGATTGAAGGTGATTTCACTGCATGTATTGGAGATACGGTTGAGTTAGCTATTGTTAATCCCAACAATACCTTTTCCTACAGTTGGTCGCCAGAAGCTTTCATTATTTCAGGACAAAATACTTCACAGGTTGAAGTTATTGTGAATGAAACAACCACGTTTACAGTCGTGTCAAATACACCTGAGGGATGCACTGCGACCGACGATGTAACCGTTGATGTGAGCGAGCTGCAAAGCATGAATATCAATGCTACTGGAAGTCCTACTACCATAGTCGTTGGACAAACGGTACAGTTAAATGTAGAGCCAAGTGGTTACACTTATTCTTGGGGACCCGTGGAGTTTGTGAGTGATTCAAATATTCCAAATCCAACAGCGACACCAACGGAAAGCACCACCTACTATGTGACCATTTCTGATGGTGAATGCTCCGCAACTGATAGCTTGAGAATTACGGTACTTGATTTTGTTTGCGGACCTCCAAGTATTTATGTGCCAAACGCATTTACTCCAAATAGTGATAGTCGTAACGAAAAACTTTTTGTTAGAGCATTGAATGTTACCAAGATCAATTTCGTGATCTATGATCGATGGGGCGAAAAAGTTTTCGAAACAAATTCGCAGTATATCGGATGGGATGGCTACTTCAGAGATAAGCTTGTAGATCCCGCAGTGTTCGTTTATTACCTCGAAGCTACATGCGAAGGAGGGGCTACTTATTTTGAAAAAGGAAATATCACTGTGATTCGATGAGGATGCGTTTTTTACATATCATCCTTTTCTTTTTCTGCACGATTTTATCTCGTGCGCAAGACATCCATTTCTCTCAATTTTATCAAAGTCCGTTTTCTTTGAATCCAGCTCTAACTGGACAGTTTGATGGAGATTGGCGTTTCGTTGGAAACCAACGAACCCAATGGAGAAGTGTGACAGTGCCTTATTCCACATGGGGTATTGCAGTGGACAAACCACATCTCACAAAGCAGGATATCAATGCAGGACTATCCATCTTTACAGACAAAGCAGGGGATTCACAGTTGACCACTACCATGATAAATGGAGCGGTATCAAAGGCTTTAGTCTTGCCGAACAGACCGCAAGATCAGCTAACAGTGGGGGCGATGCTTGGCCTCACATTGATGAGCATTGATTATAGTGCCTTGAATTATGACAATCAATGGAACGGACTCTTCTATGATCCATCCTTAAGCTCTGGTGAATCTTATGCGCGTGATAGTCGTGCATATATGAATCTGCACATAGGAGGGCATTACAGAAGAGTAGTGGATGATCAAAAATCTTGGACCCTTGGCACCTCAATTTACAATTTGTCTGCACCGAAACAGAGCTTCTTTGATGAGGCATTTGTTCGCCTTGATCCTCGATGGGTATTGCATGGAAGCTATCAATATAAGATTGATGAACAGTGGACTATCGAGCCTATGGGGCTGTTTATGAATCAAGGGAAGTTTCGAGAGTTTGATTTAGGCGGGCGAGTGCATTACACTGTCCAGCCGAACTCATGGGCTTATGAGGCTCTATATGTGGGAGCATTTGCCCGAACAAAGGATGCGGGATACTTGTTGGCAGGAATACGATATCATCAATGGGACGTTGGCGTGAGCTACGATATCAACTTGAGCGATTTGGAACCTGCAAGTAACAATAGAGGAGGGCTCGAATTTGGTGTGATTTACATCATTCCTCCTTCACCAAAAATTGCCCCTGTTCGCAAAGTCTGTCCCGATTATATTTAAGATACGACTTATCTTCGCAGCATGAATCAGAAAGAGAATTCGAAAAGCCCCATCACGCTTACCGTGGTAGCTATCCTAGCAATTTACAATATTCTTTATTGGTCTTCGAAGTTCTTTATCGCTGATGTACCAAGGTTTTTCGCGAGTTTTTATTTGAGCGTAAAAGAACACTGGGGGTTATTGACCTTCTTGGAATTCTTGGCCATTGCTTCTATTTTCGTAGATACTATTAGCAAATTTGATGTGCTACAAGGACGTCAAAAGACTATTCGCATCGTCATTGCTGCGGTCTTTATTTGCGCATTTATCGCGCGATTCCTAATTGGAATGATCGACTTGTATCTAGACGGAGATGTGCGCTAATTTTTCTTCAAGCCGAACAAACGTTCGGCTGCTTGAAATGGTGTGATTTTTTTTGCAGAAATTTCTGTTTCCATTTTTTTTATTTCCGCAATGACTTCAGGTGATTGAAAATAGTCTTGAAGCACTTTATCCGTCAATGTTTCTTTCATCCAAGATAAGTCTTGCGAGTTCCGAATTGATTGAAGCAATCCTCTTTCGGAAAGCCATTGATGATGTTGAGAAATAATATCCCAAACTCGATCCATGCCTTCCTTAGTCAAAGCGCTGCACGCATCCACTTTCGGAATCCATCCTGATTCTTTTGGTGGGTAAAAATGAAGGGCGCTGAGGTACTCAGCCTTCGCTCTGTTTGCGGCATTCTTGTTTTCGCCGTCAGCCTTAGTAATCACTAGTGCGTCGCACATTTCCATGATGCCGCGTTTGATGCCCTGCAATTGATCGCCCGCTCCCGCTAACATCAGCAACAAAAAGAAGTCGGTCATTTGATGCACGGCAGTTTCGCTTTGTCCTACACCTACGGTTTCGATTAATATCACATCAAAGCCAGCAGCTTCACATAGCAATAAGCTCTCTCTTGTTTTTTGTGCTACACCACCAAGAGTTTCAGCCGATGGGCTCGGGCGAATAAACGCCGACTTATTCATCGATAACTCTTCCATTCTTGTTTTGTCGCCAAGAATACTGCCCTTGCTTATCGGGCTCGAAGGGTCGATGGCCAACACCGCCAATTTTTTTCCAAAATTTGAAATTAAATAGCTGCCAAACGATTCGATGAATGTGCTTTTACCAACACCCGGCACACCTGTAATACCTATACGTATTGCGTTCCCCGTGTGAGGCAAACATCCATTGATTATTTCTTCAGCAATTTTTCGATGCGCTGGAACAGCGCTTTCGATAAGTGTGATGGCTTGAGAAAGTAGGTTGACATCACCTTTTAAAATGCCCTCCAAGTAAGCACTTGCGGCCATCGGGGTGGCCTTCTTCTTCAATCCTGCTATGGCTCGATCGGAAGCCTTTTTCTTGGAGTCGCTCATATTTCAATTCAAATAACGGAAAAATAATCCGACGCTCAAATCATTTGATTTTCTTTGTGTCATGAATTTAGATATACTCATCGTTATCATTTTCGCTTTGGCTGGTTCATTCTTGAGCTTTTTCTCAGGCTTCGGACTAGGCACGTTGTTGCTGCCAGCATTCATGTTGTTCTTTCCTCCAGAACTCGCCATCACCGCCACTGCCATCGTTCACATGCTAAATAACATTTTCAAACTTTATTTAGTCGGAAAACATGCTGATTGGTCGATTGTGAAATATTTCGGAGCACTCTCGATTGTGGGCGCTCTGTTAGGCAGCTGGATGCTGAAGGTGATTCCTTCGGATCAAGTATTGAAGTCGTATATTCTTTTTAATAAAACATTTGAAATCACCTCGATCAAAGTCTTGATTGGTTTGATAGTCGCGGGCTTTGCGATTCTTGAAACCAATGCTTCATTTAAAGCTTTGAAGATGGATAAAAAGTGGATGCCCATTGGTGGAGTCGTATCTGGTTTTTTCGGAGGATTAAGCGGCCATCAAGGTGCCT
>Ga0315908_10002799_pt1 | contig 12672 bp, 4 predicted proteins | sample LakEriMetagenome_12_FD_203520 | JGI IMG/M metagenome (GOLD analysis project Ga0315908, IMG submission 203520) | Freshwater fungal communities from buoy surface, Lake Erie, Ohio, United States - Buoy 4 MA124 | ecosystem: Environmental > Aquatic > Freshwater > Lake > Lake biofilm | place: USA...
GTCATGATTTTTAATTTTGACATTAAATAAGTTTATTTTATTTATAAAAATTATTATCTAGCTTTTAAATTTTTATTTAATATTAAATTTTTTAAATTTATATAGATTATTAATTAAACTTACTTTAGTTACAATCTTATTATTAAAATTAATTAGTTAACTATCTGTTGTTATAATTATTTACAAAAAAGCATTTTTAATAAAATAATTTTATTTATTTTAATTATTATGATATTAAAAAAATCTAACTAATCTATAAAATCTTTTAATACTTGGCTTAATTCATAATTTTATTTATTTGCTTAGTTTGTTTATTAAAAATCAAATTTTAATCTAAATTGATTATTGATTTTTATTTTTATAATTATTAAGCTAAAAAATATTGATATATATTTAATTCATAACTCAAAGAAGAGTATTATATTAATAGAAAATATTTTCATTTAAGTTTTTTTTTTTAATTTAAATTTTCATCAAATCAAGTTTAAAATTTTATTTTTATTTTTAAGATTCATCTTAAAAATACTTTCTTCTAATAGAATTGGCATTAGTTGAATTACTGTTTTTTTTCTATTTTTTCTATTTAGAATTAATCATTTTTTTCATTTGTATAATATTATTGATTATTTTAAATAAAATCATTTTATCATTATTGAATACCAATAATTTCGTATTAGTTCTTCAATTTAGAATATATTTTTACATTTAATTATTTATTATTTAAATCTTTTTAATCATTATAATCCCATCCTACTCACTTAATTTTCGTAACTTCTTTTTGAATTTATCTGTTAATTCCATAAATATCCAATTATTTTATAAAATAAGCTTATTAAAATATTCCAGTTTGGGTAATATACTATCTTTTTTTACATTTTATATTCTGTCCAATAATTATTTTCTATAATCTAGAGAAAATCTTAATGCAATTTTTTATTAATCCTTAAAATAATAAAATAAATGTACTTAAAATATATTTTTATTAGTGATTTCATCTTGATAAAAAATGTTTTTAATTTTTTCAATTTGATGTAAATATAAGCATTTGTTGTTATTACTAGTCAAATTTTTTAAGAAGAAATTGTAATACGTTGTTGTTCAATAACTAGTCCTCAAAATTCTTCCTTAGAACTCAACTAAATTTGTTGCAATAATTGAATAACTATCTTGAGCTTAATTATAATAAGTCAGGTAAGCTAAATAGGATGGAACTGTATCTTAATTATAAACATTTTTCTTTCCTATTAGAAATACCATTTCCCAGTAAATCTGCTGTAATACTATTCTATTATTTATTTGTTTGCCCCTAATTGCACCAAATATTCTATCAATTCATCATCGTTTTTTATTATCACTGTCTTCATTTCATTTGGAAATTATTCAATCATAAGATTTTGTATATCTTTTAAACTTTTGAAGAGTTAATCATAACTGTATTTGTTGCAATCAAAAGTAGGATGATTGACTCTTTTTTGTATTCTATTTCTTTTCTTCATCCAAAGACGCTCTAAAAAAAGTATTCTTTCTTATCTTGTTCATTCATAAATAATTTAATCAAATTTGTTTTTCTATTTCCTGGAATTGCTATTAACTTTATTAGATTTGCAAAATTTTTTATTTTTTTTTCTGCTCTAAACTCGATTCTACTAATTCTTCTATCTTTTTTTATATTAAAAACTATTTTTCATCATTATTTATAACATTATTGATATTATTATTATTATTAGATTGACATAAGAGATGTTGATAATAACTAACAATAAATTGCTCCTGTTCTAGAGTCTTAATAGATCCTGGTCTTAAATATCTAATAAATTTAATTGCCTCTTAAGCATCCATTTTAATTCTAGTGAATTATTTCCTTATTGAAAGTGTTATCAATTCCATTCTTAATAATAAAGCATGTCAAAAAAGTACCTGCTCTTCCTTTCCCACCTCCACAATTAACTGCCACAACATTGCCCTTATCTATTTCTTCTTCTGAGACTTACATATATTTCTCTATTTGCCCTATTGTAGGAGCCTTGTAATTAATAGTTTCTATATGCAAATTTACTATTTAACTATTTTCTAATAATTACTTATCTAAACCGTTTTCCATAGCTGTTACTATTAATCTTACATTCATTTCTTGCATTGCTATAATTTAATCTTTTTCAATTGGAATTGATGTTCCGATTAATTTACCAAATATCACCCAACTGAAATTACGAGGTAATAATACTTTCTTTATTTTATTATTTATCGATATCTCTACTTCTATTTTATTACGAGTTTATATTTATTCTGGTTTCATGTTCTCTAATATCTTCTTTATTGAATTCTCTATTCTTTTAGTTAAATGATCCTTGTTTTCTTTATTTATTTGCTTTTTTATTTCATTTAGAGTCATCATAGCTTGGCATAGATCTCCTAATTAAGATTAGTAAAAACTTTTGTATTAGAGTATCATTATGTTATTTTTATCTAATTTCTCTACTTTCATTATTTCTATTAGACTTTATTAAATGTCTTATTTTTTCAAATAATATTCAGATTTTATTAAAGTTAAATTTATTAATTATTCTTATTCTAATTCATCTTTAAAAAAATCTATTATAAATTAAATTATATAAAATTTTATTGGAAATTAGTTTATCTCCTTTGTGATTTATTTATTATCACTATAATTATTAAAATTAAATGATCTTTATTTTTAGTCAAATATAAATTAAAATGATAAATTATCTTTATTTTCTTCTAACTAATAGTAATTATAAATATAACTTTTTTCAATATTATCAAATTAAATTATGATATTTCTTTAAAATAATTTTGAAGAGGCGTATAAATGAATAATATATTCAAATTTCTTATTTAATAAATCATTCTATAATAATTTAAATTAATTTAAATTATTCTAAACGAATTTTATTAATTATTCTTTTATTTCTTTAAATTTACTTTCATCTTAATAAATTTATTAAGAAATTAATTTATAAATATTTTCTCTATAATTTATTTATTCCATTTTTTTATTCAAGTATATTTTTTTATATATATAAGTAAATAAATTAATTCTTTTATATTTATTTGAATTAATAGATATATAAAAATAATATAGAATTAAAATAATAATAAAGATTTTATTATCAATATTATTCTGAATTTTAAATTATTATTTTATATTCTGATTCTACTTAATTTTATAATTTATCCAAATAATTTTACATCTCTTTTTAATCAAAAGCTTAAGCCTTAAAAATAATTATTATAATTTACATAAGAATTTAAATTTTTAAATTTATTTTAAATATCTTTTTTTATTTATTCTTTATTGATTTTAACTTTCTGTTCATAAGTAATTTCCTATAAATAAATAGAAATTTGAGGCAACAAATAAGTAATCTTGAAATTTTACGATTGGACTTAAAATTCAAACTAATGCTATTACTAATCATAGTTTAATTATTCATTTGTGTCTTATACTGAAAAATATTTAATATATATTACATTGGTTAAACTAAATATTTATATCTATATTTATTTCACTATTATTCTCATTTATTTATTTTTATATATAGTTTTTAATTTATTCTTCAATTTTTTATTAACTATAGTCCAAAATTCGTTCTAAATTGTGTATACTATATTTTTTTTATTTCAATAGTTTATTTTTAATTTTTCCATCATCCATTTTTAATATTTCATATAGCTTAATTATTAATGAACTTTTAAATAATTAAAAATAAATATTACCTTATCTAAACAACAACTTTCTGTCCTATTTTATCACAATTACATAATGTTTTAATCGAATTTTATTATATATCATAAACATAATTTTATTTTTCTTCTAATTTAAATTGTTTAGTATTTCTCCTTTATAACCTTTATTATTCTTGTAAATCTATTTCTTTTGTTGCTTTTTTTTAAAATAATTTTTAATTAAGAAATCCGAATTTTTACTGAACGTGTTATTTTGAAGTTTATAAAAAGTTTCTATCACAAAGTATTTTAAAATTATTATTATTTCTGAATAATTAACTTTACTCTTATTATTTTTAAATTAAGTATTAAGAATTAAAATAAATAGAGTTATAATAACTAAAATAAGAAGAATCTCTAAGTTTTTAAGGAGGATGCTATGCCAGACTACTAAAAAAAGATTATTTAGATTACTGAAACATTTCACTCATTATATTTTTAAAAGTTATATTAATAATCAATTATATTTAAATTTAAATAAATAATATAAATTCATTTGTTTTTATTTAAATACCCTTTTTTGTTAAAAACATAGTTTTGTTAATAATTTTATGAATTTTAAGGATTTTGGTTATTACATTTATCAGTGACAGGCTATTAATAATATAGTTAAAATTACATCAACTTTAAAATTTTTAGCATTTTCATACGAAATGACACTTTTTGCAAAGGACCCGTTTTATTTCTACATAAAGCTGTAATATTCATTCTAATAAGTTTGTTGCTGTTTTTGCAAAGCATTGATTGTATTTTTATCTTTCATATTTTGCTTTTATATTTTAACTTCATCATAAGTTAGATTAACTTATAATTAAGAAGTATTGTTAACGTTATATCTTTTGATTGGTCTTTCTTTTTTATGGCTGAAAATTGAATATTCCTACTGTGATTCTTAGTTTTATTATTTTGTTATCCTGATACAACTAACTTCTTTTTAAAATTCTGGTTCTAAAATCGGATTTCTTTTTTCCACTATCTTTTTTATTGGTTATGTCTTATTCAATTATTAATCATTATAAAAAATCTAAGAATCCGTCTTTTCAAATACTTTTTTTTAGAACTTTTAATTTTATTCTTATGTCTGATTATGATTATTTTTATAAATAGCATTAGCTTTACTCTTAATATAGTCCTTAAATTATAAATTTCATTAGAATTACTTTTTATTCAGTAGTTAAAAAATTATTGCTTATCTTTTTAATTGGTTAATTCTAATTAATTTAATTGTTTTTGGGATTGTAATGTTCAAATTTTGTCACTTAATCTGTTTTATAAGTTGCAGAATTTAAATATTGAGACTTAACATTTTATTGTGTTTCTAATACTTGTTTGCTGAATCTTAATTCTTCATTCAGAGTTTCAAACGGTCTTTTAGTAAAGCTTTAATAGTGGCTTACAGGTCTTTTAATCTATTATCTTTATTTTACCTCGAATCATTCATATGTAGATTTACACTATTGTAAGTTGATTAGTTCATATTTATTATACTTTATAACTTAATTTTGTATATTTATTTATTATAATTACTTACCATATAAATAATATTATTTAATTTAGATAATGTTAAGATCCATCTTCAAATATTAAAATTGTCTTTTTCATAAAAGCACCCTTAACAATTAAATATTTAGACTTTTTTGCGAATCTAAAATGGTCTAATTTTCTGATATTGAAATATAATAATAATTAGAAGCAAAAAATAAAGGCATAACAAATGCAAGACCTTGGAAAGCAGATGAATTAAGACTAAAATCTAACGAAGATTTGCATAAATTATGGTAAATAATGATAAATAAATATACAATAAAAATAAAATATGTAAAAAAAATAATAATTATTGTCATAAATCTAAAAATAAATTTAATAATATTATCATGATAATAATAAAATATAATTTAAATCGAATTAAAGGTATGTAATGATTAAAGAAAGAAACGCAAATTTATCAGATAATTAATTATATTCAAAAATTCAATAGAGAGCTCCTGATAAAACTAGATTAATAAGTGTAAATAATAATAATAATATATAAAAAGATGAAAAAAACAATGGCTAGAATTTTAACAGTTTTAAATGAAAGAAAAAAAGTAAGAGAGTAGTTTAGATAAAAGCTAGAAGATGATTATATTAAATAACAAAGGACACTTTACGAAGAAAAGTTAAAAGAAGAAGAAAAAAAAATAGAGCATTAAATAAAATTACCAGAAATAACTACGAAATTATTATAAGCTAAAATGGGATACTTAAGAAGAGGAATTGATAATACAGATTATATTTAAGAAGCTTTAGATATATAAAATAAAAAAGAACAAATGTAATAATATTTGAAAAATAAATATGATTATCAAAATAAAAAAATAGTGAAGCTAGAAGACTAAACCAATGATAATTTTATTGATGAATAAAATATTATTAAACAATTTAGCAGTAGTATTTAAAAATCATTGAAGAATGGTGAGCCTATTAAAATGTCATAATAAGAAATTCTTGCTTCTCATGTAAAAAATTGGAAAATGCTTACCATTAAATAAAAAAGAGTTGTTCTTGGTTTTTTAAATGCAAGGAGAGCTAAAGAATCAAAATTGTTATTCAAACAAGAAATAGAACTGGTTAGGCAAAAAATTTAATATGACTTAAAATAGCAAAAACAATAATCTAGCTGATTATAAAATAATTATTAAAATCAAAAATATAATAAATAAATAATTTATCTTTTAATAATGCATTTAAATATGAATACTTAACAATTAAAAGTTCATTATTAACTAGGAGTCTTACAATTCATCTGTAATAGCAAAGCTAAAACTAAATATAAAAAAGTACGATTCTGAATATCTTCACATTCATCGAAAGGACATCTATCGTCAATGTAACTATTCTTTTCTCTATTTACAGGAACACAAATTCTATAATTGATATCATATTCTATTATTACCTTATAAAAGTGGTTTTTAATTTGAAAAAGTTTTTTTCTTATACTTTTGATTTGTAGGCAAACACGAATTTTGTATACTCTTCTTCATTTAGAGACTTGTATTATGTCATTACATAAAAAAATTAGTAATTTTCAGGAAGCAGTTTAAAAATTTTATTTGCTTTACATTGTGCTACATTTTTTACTTGTTCATAAGATCTGCACTTTTCGCTTTCTAGGCAAAATTATTTTTTTGATACTTTTTTAATGTTCTCTTCTAATTCTAATTTAATTTTTTAGCATAAAAAATATTATTTTGACTATTTTGATTTATTATTTTAATAATTAACATTATTATTATATTTTTACCTGATGGCCATTCTTAAGATTCAATAAAAGGAGACATTTTAGATTGTGAATAAAGTTAGAGGGTTTCAGTTTTTATTTTAAATAAAATTTAGGAATATATAATAAATAAAAGAAGCTTCATTAAAAATATCAATATAATAAATATAGAAAAGGTTATAAATATATCATAGTTATTCTTTATATTTTTTAGTTGCTTATTCCAACTGCCTTTAAAAAGGTACTGAAATAGATTTAGGCCTAGAAAGTTGTCTTGACTTTTAGTTCTATTGATGTTTTAGCTCATGCTAATTTTTTAAAATATAACATTATTAGTTTGATTATTAAGGTTAATAGTTTCTTAAAGTTTTTAAAAAAATAGTATTGGACTCTTGGCATGAGTAGTTATTAATAATTCCGCCAGAATTTACTCTATGATAATAAAATGACGAAAATAAGATGAAAATATATTGATAAAAAAATGTTTTAATATGTATGTATATGATGATTTACACTATGCCATAATCTCTTCCAGTGCCACAAGCATGATAATGTGTGATTTTATCATGATAACTGGCTTTAGGAGCATTTTGATTGGTAAACTTCATGAATTAACCTGATTTTATGGTAATGTCTTTCCTTTCCTGCTTCCAAAGTCCTCCTCCGAACTGAAGGATGTATTTATCCCTCCCACTTCCATCCGATTAGTAGTGAACCGTTTTGTCTTCATACATTTTATTATAACTTATTATACTCTATAAATTAACAATATTTATACTTTTATTCACATATATTTATAATAAATATTATATATTTTCATTTTCGAATTGTTTTCTTCGCTATTTTGTGATAAGCCATCATTAATTTCTTGTCTTGCTTCAATTTCTTGTTTTCTAAGTATTTATCTAGTTTACCTTTTTTTACTAAGTCGTCATATTTTATTCCAAGCAATTCTTTTTACACTTGTTCTTATATTTAATTATATTTTAATTTATAAATAAAAATTATATATAATAATTCTAATATTTTTAATTTTTAAGATTAAAAATAAAATAATTTATTTTTACTTTATTTATGATAAAATGGCTTTTTGCCTTATTTTATTTGTTGATTAACTTTATTTTTTAGTTTTCTTTTAACTTAAATAATTTAATCATTATGTCTTTATCAATTCAAATCATTTTTGTTTAACATTACCATTTTTTATAAAAATTCTTTTTATTCTATAGGAATGTTTTTTTTTTTAATTTCAGCATTCATTTTATTAATTTCATCTTTCTTCATTTCTTCTAAAAATTAATAACTTTTATTAAATAATTCATTATTTAGTTTGCCTGATAATTAATCGAATCTCGGATCTCTTTTTTAAGTTTTCTTATTGTATTTAAATTAAATTTTTAATTATATTTAATATCAATAATATTATTTACTTTTTTAGATTCAAATATAACTGGAATTTCATATTTAACTCTTTATTTAGAGCTTCTAATAGTAGGTTAGCTTTTATATTATTTTTTTAAAATAGTCTAATTTTACTTTTTAATCTTTTTATCTTACTATTTCTATTTTTTTGGATTATTATTCATTTATTAATTCATTTTTAATAAGGTTTCAAAACTTGTAGTTTACAATAATTTTTTAATCTATTTTTCTTCTTGTTCTAGTTTTTCATGCTATTTATTCGAGTATTAACTAGAATTATCATTTTCATCAGAATTATAATTATTCTCATCAAAATCATTATTTTCCTAATCAAAATCATCATTATTTTCTTCTATTTAATCAAATTCATCTTCATTATCATCATTTTCACTATTTGAATATTAATCTAAGCTTATTATTTCTTCTTATTAAAGTTCATTTTTATTGCGTTAATATCCTTTCATAAAAATTTAGAATAAATATAGAATAATAGATAATAAAAATATAAGTTCATTATTATTAATGTATAATTTTAAAAATATAATCTAACTAAACAAGAATATTAGTTTAATAAATTCTACGGATTTAAAAATCACTTTTGACAATATTATGCTGTTTTTTAATTGATTTAAACATATCTGATGTCTAATTGTTTAACAATTTAATATAATCATCCTTAGGCTATTAAATAATTTGCATAAGATTATCGAACAATTCCTTTGACATTTAGTTTTTGGAATGCTAAATTAAATCATTATCCTTTATTTCTATTGCAACTAGATATTAAATAAGATGAGATCTAAAGAAAGCACTTTATCTCTTACAATATTATCTAGTGGCATCCTAATAAGTCTAAAGGAATTTAATGATTATCTCATTATACTCTTTATAAATTTTATTGTTTTAATTTTGATTTTTTTTTAAATCCTCTAATTATTTATATTTCAATTTAAGATACTAATCAATCATAAGTTTGGCCTATTTATATCCAATAGGAATCGGAAGTTATTTATCATCACTTTCTTTGTATCTTTAATAAAATTCATAAACTTCTTTTAATAATGGTTGAGTTGCTATTTCTATACATCTTTAGTTTAACTGAGAGTAGATTTACTCTATTGGAGATAAAAGAAAAACTCCTCTTACATCATATTTATTTATTAATTATTCATTATGGTTTTTATTAAGGTCTTGAGGATTTAAATATGATTCTCCTCAAGATGTCAAAGCATATATTATTGCTTTTTCAATTTTTTAAAGGTTTTTCGAAAAAAATATTTCTTGCTCCAAACTCTTATTATTCAGATTTTCTCTTAAATAATTTTTGTACTTTTATATGTCTTTTCCGAATTCAGCCTTATTATAATGATTGATATTTATTTATAATATTTTAATAACTAACAATAAGTTATAAAAGATATTTAATGAGTTTATAAAGATAATTAATAAGTTATAAAAAATAAATAATAAGTTAATAAAGAAAATTAAAATGTGATTAAAGATAATTAATAAGTCGGTAATAAAAGTATTTTACCTTTAATGGCTTGATAATATTATTATAAATTGCCTCTATTTCTTCTGTCTAATCATAATCACTAGAATTAGTGAGTAGCATTTTAGTATAAAATACAGATCCTCCTTCAATGATTGGTACTTTTCCTTAAGCCAAAATTTTATCGATTCTCTTTACTATCAATTACTTAAATTCAAAAGAATTAATTCTTTTTTAGAACGCATCAAATTCTCCTAAAAAATGGTACTTAACTCTTCTTTCATCATTCTTGTAATAATTAGAACCTATTTTATAGTTTTAATATAATTGTAAAGAATCTCCTACTATTATTTCTCCATTTATCATCTTCGCTATTTCATTAGCTAATCTTGTTTTTCCTATTCCTGTTATTCCATTTATTATTATCACTTTTTGCATCTTTTTTATTAGACTTATAAATTGTACTATTTTTATAATTATAATAATAAATTAATAATACTAAATATTAAATGAAAAAAAAATAAGAATATATATATATTAGCATAAATAAATAAAATGTAAATGCAAAATTTAATATTATAATAATATAGATAAGAAAATATCGTAATATAACCGACAATAAGATAATAATATAATCGATAATTTATTATAATAGTTAATGGGCAACAACCGATCAAAAGAATACGAACCATATTAAAACATGATAAATACAACTATGATTAAATTTGATCAGAGTTTGGTGAATTGCGATGCACTTTTTTATCAAGAGTACAATTATAAAGATGAATATCTAAATGCGTAAGATAAATTGTAAGTCGATATAGTAGTAAAGCAGTTAACAAGTGCAGATTTCCTCAATACTCTTAAAGACCCTAAAAGCACTTACCAAGATTATGAGAAGTTCTTAAAAGTATAAATAATATTTGACAATTAACATACTATATATTAAAAATAATATTTAATAATATGATAATATTAACATATACATTATTAATAACATTAATAGATTAATAATGTGTTAATTAATGACAAGAGACTGATTTTTGTGACATTATCAATTATTCATGAACTTCTGTCTCTATTGATTCTATACTAGACAAAAATAGAAGTGAATTTAAGCGACAAAAAGTTAGCTTCAGAGATGACAAAGACTGAAAAGAATTTCCAGAAGGAAATCAAGAAGATTTAGACAGAATACGAGAAATTAAAGAAGACAGTAGTGGAAAATAATAAGAAAGAACTGATTAAATAAGAAACAATATTGAAAAAGGAAACTAAAGAGAAGAATTAAAAAGGTATTTAATAAAGTACCACAATAATCCAATAACTGAATTAATAATTGAATATTGATATGCAGAAAATTAAACCTCCTAATTCTACTGAACCAATTGTATAAGCTTATGAGTTTATAAAGAATTAGATGATTAATAAGTTCCTCCCTATATTCTCTAAGTATAATTTTAATGTAATGAACAAATTGGAATATTAAACAAGATATTAAGATTATTTGGAAAGTCAATACAGATTAGTTGCTATTTCTATTGCTAAGATATTTAACTCTATTAGTCTGTATAAAGTATAGGGTGTTTTGTCAGAATAAGAGAAGTTCTGGGAAAACTATTAGATAATATAACCTAATAAGACAATTGATTTATAATACATTGTGAATAATGTATAATTGATTGAAAATAAATATCAAAAATGTGTGCAAAATATACTTGATTTGTTGGTGAGTGATCTAATTTTATAAGGTAACATTATGAAAATGACTGTGAGATATAAGATAAAAGCATTCTAATAAGAGGATCTTGATACTTCTATTGAGGTGGGTGTTGATAGTGTGTAGGTGTTACCCACAAGGGAAATTCAGTATACTATTTTGCCTTATCATAAATAGTAATAACAGTAATTAACTGCTACTCCTTTCCTTATTAATAATCATCAAACTGCTTATAAGGTCTCTGATTTATCCGATAAACTTATTGATAATTCATAGTTGTAATATAAGGAAGTCAACTTATCTATTCATCAGCAAAATCCTACTTTTAGTGATCTTAAACCACCTAAATCTTGATTAATATTTATTATCTTTATATTTATATTAATTTTATTTATTATAATAAAATATTTATTATAATACGTTAATCAAATAATAATATTATGAGTTTTATAAGAAAGATTCAAAAGAAATTTTGCATTGTAAATCTTCCTTCGATCGACATAAGTAATTTCCTTTAAGGAAAAGAAAGCAAGAAGGAGTGTGAATAAATAGTAGATAATTTAAACAAATATGGAGTAATAGTAATAAAAGACCCTCGAGTGAACAGTAGAACTAATGAGAATTTCATTGATATGATGGAAGGTTACTTTATGAAAAGATAAGGAGAATATGATTTATTGAATAAAGACTATAATAAGTTGAAAGATTGTTATCCTTAATATGGATTCTAGACAGGAGTAACTCCTGATAACTAGGAACGAGCTAGAAATCATGAGGATTTCATTGCAACTCTCAATAACAACAATATGCCATTTACTTCTACACCTATCCCTCATGATGCTAAGTGGAGATATTTCTGGGCCATTGGAGAAAGGAGTGAAAGTGATAGGAAATATGAACCACCTAAATTAGTACCAGATGATATACCAGGTACTATAAATATTTATATCAAAACCAAAATATTATCCATAAAAATAATTAATATAATAATTATTATTATAATAATAATAATAATAATAATAATAATAATTA
>Ga0315908_10002800_pt1 | contig 12669 bp, 12 predicted proteins | sample LakEriMetagenome_12_FD_203520 | JGI IMG/M metagenome (GOLD analysis project Ga0315908, IMG submission 203520) | Freshwater fungal communities from buoy surface, Lake Erie, Ohio, United States - Buoy 4 MA124 | ecosystem: Environmental > Aquatic > Freshwater > Lake > Lake biofilm | place: USA...
TGCTAATTCTAATCAAATTAATTTAAGTGAAAATAACAACTAAAATTTATACTAAAATAATGATAATAAACTATCAACCAAAACATTAAAAAAGAAAAATAATTTAAATGATATGAATGCAAGTAAATTAACTAATAAACCATTGTTAATCAATTAAAAACATCCTTAAAAATAAAAATAAGAGTTTTAAAATGAAGATTAATTTATAGAAAATTCCTTTAGCTATTATATTGAAAACAACAATATAAATTTAGTAAACACTTTGTCTTCAATAGACAGCATTTCAAATGTTTAAAAATTAGATTGTTAAGAAGTCCTTATAAAAGATATAATAAAAGAAGATCAAAGTTTATTTGAGATAAAACAATAAATAGAAGACATAGAGCTAATTAAAGAAGAAGAATAAGACATGATGTAAGATTAAATGATTCCTAAACATTAAAAAAATCTATTAGCAGAATTATGTGAGAAGGAATAAGAACTAATAATAGATAATTACTAAAAAGAATTGCTATAGAACACGATTCAACAGGATTAGAAGTATTAAATTGATGGATATTACTTTAAGAATTAAAAGTAAATATCTATTAGTATGAGGGCCATTTTAATAGATTGGCTAATGGAAGTCAGTGCTGAATTTCTTATTAAGAGATAAACTCTCTATCTTGCTATTTACTTTATTGATAAATGGATGATGGCTGTTCACAATATTCCCAAAAACAAATTATAATTAATAGGAATTACAGCGATGTTTATTGCATCCAAGCAGGAAGTAATCACATATATAATATTTTAAATAAATTAACAGCATTTTTTATAAATAATTTAATATTATAGGAAGTGGTGCCTTACAGGTCTAGTGAGTTTATAAGAGTGTCTAACTATGCATATGAACAAAAAGAAATATTTGAACTGGAATTGTAAATGATGTCTTAACTGGATTGGAACATCAACCCTCCTACGATAAATTTTTATAGTTGTTTTTTGCAAGATAAATGGGACTTCTTCATGGAACAAAACTAATCAAATAATAGTTAAGTTTACTTCCGTAAATCCACTGAAGAATCCTACAAACTCTTAAGATTCTTTAATTAAATTCTAGATGCTGCTTATCTCTCCATCCACACTCACAAGTATAAGAGTGTAGCTTTAATTACCTCAATCATGTATCTCACCTTAGGAATAGAATATCAGTAATTTATCAAATTTATCAATTTCATATTATATAATCATATTAGCATTATAATATGTTAATATTATTTCATAATAATATCATTATTATCATTATCTTTATCAAATCATTATTATAATAACATCATTATAACATTATGATATAATAATTAATAGGAACTTTGATAAGAGTATAGTGTATCATCATTTTTCAAACTCATCTATATTCTTGACTGATTAAAATTTTTAATGGATAAACAATTTATTCCAACAGTTTCTAGATATAATACTAGGAATTTAGTTATTTGAGTTATTACCTACTATTTAATATTGTAGCATGTTTTTCATGTTAGACATTAATTACGATCTACCTAAATCATTGAAAAACAGACCAGAATTATATCAAAATAATTTAGAAGACTTTCTGTCTTTCTCAACTTACAATTAATCATAATTGTAATATGTGAAATAACTATTAGTTAAATTGGAAAAACATTATTGATGATAAAATATTAATAGGGATCACTTTATATTGATAATTTAAACTAATTAATATAAATTAATAAGTTATATTATATAATGTCGATAGGAATAGAACCTGAAAAAGAAAGATATTAATTTATAGTTGAATGGTATGATAAAGGAGCAGACTTGACAAGAAGATACTAACTATTTAATTACAAAATAGATAATAGTGTTGAGATGTTTGACATAAAAAACCAGAAACTATTTTTAAAAAGAACAGTAGAGAAAACCTTTGATTTGAATTTGATGTTTATTGGTGCAAGAGTTAATATCTTTTCAAGATTATTGACAGTAGTTGACTACGGAGATGTATTTACTCGTAAGAGACTAGAAGGACAAAAAGAAAAGACATTTGCTATGATAAAACCTAACAGCTATTTAGAAATAGGTTAGATAATAGAAACAATAGAACAGAATGGATTCATTATAAGCAAACTTAAAATGGCTCGAATGACAAGAGAAGATGCATAGGAATTTTATAGTGAGCACAAAACTAAAGTATTTTATTCTTAATTAGTTGATTTTATGAGCAGTGATCTAATAGTTGGTATGGAATTAGTTGCTGATAATGCGATTCAAAAGTGGAGATAGTTATTAGGACCTACTGATTCTAAATTGGCTAAGTAATAAGCACCATCTTCTATAAGGGCCAGATTCGGATAAGATGGTACTAAGAATAGTTGTCATGGAAGTGACTCTGTTTAAAGTGTCAATAGAGAGTTAGAATTCTTTTTTGGAGTTAATTCTAAGTTATAATCTACTGCTTAGCTTAATAACTGTACTTGTGTTCTAATCAAGCCACATATACTCAAAGCTAAGAAGGCTGGACCAGTTATAACTCATATTCTCTAATAGGGCTTTGAGATATCTGCAATGCAGCTATATAGGATAAATAGACTCATAGCTGATGAATTTTTTGAGATATACAAAGTAAATACATTTCAAATTATTATATCATTATATCATTTTATTCTCCATATCATTAAATATCTCATCCATAATCTGATATTATAATAATATAATAGGATGTGATGCCTGAATATAATGCGATGATAGAGGAAGTGTTGAATGGAGATTGTTTAGTGTTAGAAGTGAGATAAGAAAATGTAGTAGAATAATTCAGACAAGTGGCAGGTCCTCATGATTCTTAGATAGCTAAAACTCTAAGGAAAAATACTATCAGGGCTATTTACGGGATAGATAATGTCTAAAATGCTATTCACTGTACTGACTTGAAGTAAGATGGTCCATTAGAGGTATTATTGTTAAAATTATTATCATCACATTTAATATTTATTTTATTATTACAATAATTATCATTAATATTTATATAATCATTATTATTTTTATTAATTTTTATTATCAATATTAATATCATTATCATCAACATAAATATAATCTTAATTATAGTGTGCTTACTTCTTTGACTTGTTGGCTAATCTCAAATGATACTCTTATTATAAATATTAGTATTTAATTAGTATTATTTCTTTAATATTAAATAAATTCATTTATTAAATTTAAATTGTATAAAATATATAATATTAAATTTAATTATTTTTTTATTTATTATATAAAATACAAATTATATTTAATATAAATTATATTAAATTGGTAATGTGCGTAAGAAACTTCTTAAGGAAAAATATTGGAAAAGGATACCTTTTGAACTTGGAGTAATATAAATAATATAAAAAATAGGAAAGAGAAGAATCCAGATATAGAAGCATTTCTAACAACAAAACATAACTATACTCATAGTAAATAAAAATAAATGAATTAATAAATAAATAAATAAAAGACCTGCGAAAATATCCTGAAATAAGATATAGAGACAGTCCATTTTTTTCTAGATTAGTTTATGTAATAATTATTATTGTTATTTATAGAGACTTGCTCCTGGCCAAGAAAAGAAAAAATTCCTATCTGACTAGGATAGAATGCATAATCGTAAGCAGATTAATTTTCTCTGCAAATATGTCCTTGCCTCCAAAAAGAAAGAAATTCCTCTCTTCTGATTTACTCATTCATTATTATCATTAATATCAATATCGTCATTACCATTTATATCTTTATTATCATTATTATCAATATCGTCATAATTATCATAATCCAATATATCAATTTATTTATAATATTCAAGTTGCTTTAAGTCTGATAGTCCGGTATCCTTTCAATCCTGATTCTAGACCCTTTATTCTCTTCACTTATCAATTAGATACATCTAATTCGTCTAATTTCAGAAGATTAATCTTTTCTAATCTTTCATCTGTATTATTATTCTAGAAAAAAGCTAATAATTCACTTTTATTATCATCTTTTTTATTCTTTTTTTCTTTTTTTTCTATTTCTACTATAAATTTTTTACAATCAAATGCATATTCATCGTTTATATATAAATTCTCATTTATATCTATTTTTTTTAACTTTTTATTATTCTAATATGTGCTTTTATCTTATATTTTATTTGTTTATTATTTTATTTTTAAAAACATGTTTAATTTATTTTGCAGTAATCTTTTTTATTATTAGTTGTTTATATTTTATTTATTTTTATTAAAATTATAATTTTGATATGGATCAAATAAAGATTAATTTAAATCCTTTATTTTAGAATTTGATAAGTTTAAAGATAATTATTATAATTTTAATTATTTATTATTTTAATAATGATCTCATTAGATGGTTGAATTTAATCTATATTAAATAACAGTATTATTTTTACATTTTAATTTATTATCAATTTCTATTAGTTTTTATAAGTAAATTGTGATTAAGTTAACTTTTAAAAGTATTAAGGACATTATAAGACGGTTAATAGCGATTGTAATTTTAAAAATGATGCTTGCAACTAGAATTATTAGAATAAGAATTCCTGTCCTATTTATGAATCAATAGATAATAATTAACAGTCTATGGATTCATTCTGTTAATAAGAATATCCTCTTTTAATTAATTTTAATCCTACTAAGAATTACAAATAGTCTAAATAATATCCATTCTAATAGCAGCAGGACAAGGATTAATAGTCTTAGTAAAATTATTGATGATTTGAGAGTGAGTTAAGAAAGGATGATTTTTGAGTTATTTAATGGATGGTCTCTATTTGGGATCAAGTTAGAAAATTTGAAATATCATGTCATATGCTTCTGTAGATACATCAATTGGAATTTCGTATTTACATTCTATTATATTTTGTACTAAGTTTTGTGATAAGTCATTGCCAAAAGGAAGTTCACCCACTAACATTACATACAGAGTAACTCCACTTGACCAAATGTCTATCTTTTCTGGTTAATAACTTTGACCCAGCAAAATTTCAGGAGCTACATAGCAAGAAGAACCACAATGAGTTTTTAATATTTCATTCTTTCTATACCTAATATAAATTATAAATAATCACATATTATTAATCATATTATAAATTTTAGACATTTTATAATAAATGTTTATTATTATAAATATTAAATATATTATATAATTGTATAAATTATTAATATTCACAAATTATAAAAATTATGCATATTATTTAATATTTTTATACTATACTTATAATACATATTAATATTTGTATTACCAATTGCTTAAACCGAAATCAATTAGTTTAATTTGATTATTTTCAGTCAATAATAGGTTTTCAGGTTTGATATCACGATGAGCAATTTAAAATTTATGAAGATATTCTAATGCATTTAATAGATCTAGAAAATACTTCTTGATTTCCAATTCAGTAAGTTTCTATTTCTTCAAAATGTAATCAAATAACTCTCCATTTTCACAGAACTCAGTTATGATATAAATATAATGATCATCTTCTAAAATTTAATATAATTTGAGTATGTTAGGATGTTTGACTCTCTTCAAAATAAATATTTCTCTTTTGATTCTTTTAATATCCTCTTCACTAGATATTTTGTGTTTATTCAAAATCTTAATAGCCACTTTCTCTCTAGTCTCATTATGAATTGCTAATCATACTTTACCATAAGTGCCTTCCCCTATCTTGTTTTTTAAACTGTAATATTTATTAATTTCTAACATATTTTTTTATTTTTTTATATTTTATTATTATAAATAATTTAATATAATATGATGTAAATTAAAATACTATTCTTGATGTTGTTAATTAATTGTTGTTTAAACAGAAAAATATAGCTTAAAAATAGATTAAAAAACAAGAGAAGTAAAGAAGAAAAAGTAATTTAAATTCGGTAAGATTATATGTATATAGATGAACATACGCCATTAAAATGGTATAATAAATAAATAGGAACTCATTAACATAAAGGATATAAATTATTTAAATGGGTGAATTATAAAATAAAAGATTGTCATTTCCGTTTACAATCCAGTATAGAAAACATGCAATAGGACTTGCAATATAATTGCATTTGTGTTTTAGGTTAGTAAATTTTTCCAGGTGATCACGAAAGATGTAACATTGAAAATAAAGATTTTTATAAAATAAAATAATTGGAGAATCAAGAAGGAGTTTATAATTACGATTGTCAATCTAACTCCATCTTGTTTTATTATCGTTTTGAATAAAATCAGATAGAAGATTGTCATTACAAATGTGTCAATATTTTCATGAAGGATGTCAATAAACAGTACCCTCTGCCAACCAGACCTAACCAAATATGAAAATATAATTAATAAATCTTAATAAATAAAATTAATAAATATTAATAGATAAAATATATTTTTATATAATATTACATTGATTAAATATGAAGATAAATATGAGTAATTATAATAGAATTTCATTAATAAGGGCACATGTGAATTTATTAACAAATATCAAGACTTGAATCATGATAAAGGAATCCTTCAACAATTTGATTCTTACTTTCCAAAATGGGTTTACAATACTTGATGAAACTCTTGGCAACTTCTTATTCGCAAATAAAATGTAAAAGATCATTGATATTTTTATCTGCACAATCCCATTAAGGATCTGGTAATTCTTTCCTTCTCCTTGCTCTTCTTCCTGTTTCTGGATTGCTTTCATACACTATATCATCTGCAGCTAAAGTTGGATTCTCTATTTAGTTTTATATTTTTCTTTATTTGCTCTTCCTATTCCTATACTCCACTTTCATTTATTCTTGCAAGAAACTGTAGTAATTTGCATATAAAGTCGGAGGAGGAATAAACAATGGAACTAACTATTCATCATCATTTTAATGATTATTATTTAGATTAATATCATTATTGTGATTATCATATTAATAAAGATTATTATTAATATTATCGATTTCTTTAAACCTTGTGGATGATACGATTTTCTTGTCCATATCATCTACTTGAGTGTGATTATGATTAAGGAGATATCTAAGATCATCATCATTGCAAGGAGGTTTCTCAACACAAGGAAACATCATGCAACAAGGGAATCCTGGAAATAAATCTTCAGGATGAGGTGGCAATAAAGCCTTTCCATAAGCTATGAACTTCTATCCTGTATTAACTATGTCAAAGAAATTTGTATCAGTATTTACCATTGGAATATTAATGTTATTCTAACTCATGTAGTTAAACTTAGGACTGAATCCATCTTTATCCTAATCCACACTAGGAATAAACAGGTTCGCTCTTTTATTATATTTGCTTTCTATTTCCAAAAACATTGGCTCTACACTGCCCTCTCCCTTCAAATTATTATAATTCTTATAAATCAAATCCATTTGCTCTCTGCTATACTAACCATTACTATTAGTATCAATATTATCATTAACATTACTGTTATCATTACCATTAGTATTACGAATACTATTATCATTATAATTAATAATACTAGTATTATAATTATCATTAATATTATTAGCATTATCTTATTTGAATCTCATCATCTAATAATTAGATTTACTATTGACTGATAACTTCTGAATATCCCTTTAAGGCAACAAGAGACTGGTGGGTTCTTACTCACCTCTGTTGATGTTTTTGTCAATAATGAAGGATCCATTGAGCCCTTAACTCTCAGTTGTTTCTATTTAAAGATAGTTGGCTGGATCTGGGTCTTAATTGAATCTTCTTCTCTAATTAGGGTAGTCTTTGAAAATTCGATCAAATCTATGTTGGTTCAAGTTTAAAGGAAGTCTTTTTCCTCTATTATCTATTACACTAGCACTACTTTTTATTTTCAATTAAACTTCATCAAATTGAGGCTCTTATTTTTCTTCTGCGAATCTCATATTTTAATCCCATTATATATCATGTTCTTATTTTTTTAATAGTTCTTCGTTAAAATTTTCAGTTTTCATCAAAGAATTTATTTGATTTTCATTCTAATTTATTTATTATTCTTAATTTTATTATTGTAACTGTAATTTATCTTGCACTTAATTTTAATTCTATTATTACTATTATTACTATTATTATTACTATTATTACTATTATTACTATTATTATTACTATTATTATTACTATTATTACTATTATTATTACTATTATTATTACTATTATTACTATTATTATTACTTTTATTATTATTGCAATTAAAATGCTTACTATTGCTATAACTATTAAAACGTATTTTATTAAACATTTTTTTAGTTTTCTTGTTCTGATTATAATTACATTTTTTTAAATTATAAATCATATTCATCTGTGGATAAATCTTAGATTTAATTTAAATTAATAGAATTTTAATCAAAGCTAGAAATTGCTTATTAATTTTATAATTATTAAAATCTAAATTAATCATTTATATTACTATTTTTTTCTTGACCATGTTATTTTATATAATGAGGAGAATCTGTATAAGTAGAATCTTATTAATTAGAGTATTATGATAATGATTGAATGCTATCATTTTCCTTAAACTTAGGTAATTTTTAGAATTCATGAGTGACTTTAAACTCATTAGGAAATGGCAATTAATTATCAACATCATGATATGTGACACTCTTCATATCCTTGAGATTATTCTTCTTAATAATTTTCTTCTTAACAAAAGCATTACCTCCTCCATCATTCATGAACTCTCCAATATAATTCTTAATATGATCAGGATGAATAATGTAATAATAATGATCGTCATCATGTCCAAATGGTTTCATCCTTTCTTCGCTTTACTTTTACTTCAATTAATACATTTGCTTCCACTTCTCAAGAAATTGCAAATCACTTGGATCAAACTATCTCTATTTATCTTTAATATACTAACTCTCTGATATTTCTGCACATTCTCTAGTAGAGTCAAATGCCTTGTCTACCTTCTAAACAACAAATCTACACATAACACATGCTTCATTTATTAGTAATGTTCCACTGAATTTCTGCAAAAATATCTCACTTTTTCTATTCTTCAATTCGTTCTAACTCTCTATTTATTATAATATACATATTAACAATAAAATCAACATCTATTTATTCTTCATTTTATTATTATATTTATTACATTCTTATACTCATTAAAACAATATCTATAATAAAAACTATTAATTTATTCCTATGAATTCTCTTAGAAATTCGTTTAATCTAATAATACATTAAACTGCAAGAAAAAGAAAACCTATATCCGAAGAGACAATTGGTAAGAATACATAATAAATAAAGAAATAATATTATAATAGCAAGAAGAAAAGAGTTGAAATATTTAAGAACCTAAAATCAGTTTTCTTAAGATAATACAGGGGAAAAAGCTTTAAGATGGACTGATAATAAAAAGCTAAGATCTCTAGCTCAGATGTATAATAAATTTAGAAACACTCACAGACACACTCTAAACATTTCTGAACAAGACCAATAACACTTAAAGAAAATCGGAGATGAGCATGCATAATATAAGTATTGGTTGAGTTTGCATTAGAGAATAAGACATTAAAAAATAGTGACTATTTATGAAGAGGTTAACAAAGATATGGAGTTATTACCTCATCACTTAAAACAGGAACTTAATAGGAAGATTAATAAACAGGCTCTTAAAAAATTCTTTGCTTTTTAAAATGAGCCTAGCTTTTTATACTGGGAATAGTTATTGAGAATATTCCCTGCTGAAAAGACAAATGGATATCTATTGGCATGGTAACTCATCAAGGATATTCAGGAACAGAGAAGGTGATCATAAATATACTTTATTTATTTTTATTTTTCTCATTCTTTTAGTTCTTCTATTTTCTTTATTCTTTCATATATTTTTTGCTTGTATTGTAAAGTACTGTCTATATATTAATAATAAATTTATTATTTATATTATCATAAATGTAAATATAAATTACCTAATAACTTCCTCTGAATCTTATCAACTTCATCCACTATTTCATCCTTTAAATTAATATATCCTCTAATGCAATGCTAAACTTGCTACTAAATATCTCTACTAAAATTCATTAACTTCATAAAATCTTCTTCTAATTAATCTATTTTTTCAGCATTTTTAATAGTGCTTGAAATATTAGTTAACTTATTATTAATATCTTCCTAAAATTCAATAATAAATTTGGTCTGTTTAGCTTTATCCTACCTTATTTCTTCCATATCTTAATTAATTTAATATTTGATTTCCTAGAGGACTTGAGACTGATTATGCAAATCTCTTAATTTATTATCAAAAATAGTTTCATTATTGTCGAATCTTTCTTATAACTTAATTAATTTTTGTCCTACTGATTACAAAGATTATTCTATTCTAACTTATCTGGTTTCATACTTGTTGAAATAATCAAGACTTTATTCCTCTAAATTTGACATTCTCTCTTAAAGAATTTACAATTGTTGTATCATCTCACTTTATTATATATTTTCAGTTAGCAAAGAGTGTTGGTCAATTTACTTGTTTTTAACCTGAATTAAGTCTTATTGAATTTCCAACATTTATTAATCATTATTTCTTCTTAATAATTCATTTTCTATGTTTTATACTCTTTTTAATAAATACTGGATTTACTTATCGTTATCATCTTAAAAATGAGAATTAAATATATTCCCATTTCTGTTATTACTATAACTTATTTCGTTCATTAACATTTTAGGAGTGTTTAAATATTCATAATTTAAATTATTACTTGAATTTATATTATTTAGTTTTTGCTTTGATTCATTTATCATTTCAAGTATTTTTGATTAATTCTAATGATCGTTTACTTAAACATTTTTATAGTTTGGAGAAAATAGCATACTCTAACTTTAATGAGTTTAAGTTTTTAAATTATTTAAATTATCAAACTTAGTGCTATCTGTTAATAAATTAACTTTTTTTTAAAAGTTTACTTTCTACATAATTTAATATATTTTATATGTTATTATATATACATCAAAAATATCAATTAATTTAAATTAAATCAAATAAAAATAACATCAATAGTAATAACAATAATAAATTTTAAAAATAATAATAATAATAATTTTCAAATCTTATATTTATTGGCTGTCATTTATTATAACATTTATTGCTCTTACTATTATAGACTTATTTGTTATAAATACAATTGATATTACTCTGTTGCGATTGAGTAAACTGATTATAATATTTATTAATACGTTTAATTTTCCTAACTAGTGTTATAATCATTATTAATAATTTCATCAATTAATTAAGCACACTATGTTATACTACCCATTTCTAATAATTTTCGAGAATATATTAACTTTTTAAGGATTAATTCTTATTAAATATCTAATTATTCAAAGTTTTCTATTATTGTCTATAATTATTTTGCTATAATTCTATTATTCAAATCTTATAATTAGTATTGTTATTATAACTATTAATAATATTTATTCAAAGCTATTGGATCTATTGGTTATGCGGATCTTTGATCTACATCACCATGAGCAAAACTAATATTATTTGAAATAATAAATAAATGAATTATGAGATTTAAATTAAAACTTTATATAAATAAAATTTACCAACAAGTGTCTCCATATTTGCATAATCCTTTTTAATAAAAATTAATAAATACCTGCTTCAAAGTTCTTGCATTTGACAGTTTTATAATTAGAAAATGGCATGTTGATTGGCATCATTTGCATAGCTTCAGGAGGAAGTGGCTATATATTTCATAATTATTATCGTAATTACTTCATTAGCTCCTCTTAATTCTGGTAATCCATGAGCAAACTATAAGTTATTTTTATTAATTATTACGTGGCATCTACTCCCCATCTAGCATTGTCCTGATGTTTCGAAATGTCTGCATAACATCGTCTTAAATTTGTTATTCATTTCGGATTAATATTTATTCTTATATCTGTATTTATATATATATATAAAAATTAAATTAAATAATATTTATACTTTTATAGTAATATTTATTTTTATAATTTAATAGTAATATTTAATAATAAATCAAATATATCAAAGTTTTTTCATTAATATATATAAAAAAATACCAAATAAATAAATAAGATTCTAAAATTAAAAAATTTAATAAATTAATTGTAGTAAGTTATATTTTAATATTGTTCTTGATAATAAAAACTTATTTACTTAATAATGAATTTAAAAGGAATATATAAAATATATAAAATATTAAATATAATAAATAAATATAAAAATCATAAATGATAAAGTAGAAAATTTTAATAATTTTAATAATAATAAATTTAAGTATTAATCAGTAGTTTGATTACAATAACTATTAGAATATTTCTGAATAGTTCATTAGAAAAGGATAGTATTTAAAATAAGTATTATATGAAACAAATAATATTATGACAGTTATTTCAGAAAAAGATATTTACAGAATTGATAAAGAAAGTCTTTTCATTCTCTCTGAAGACACATTAATCAATAATATCAATGATAAAATTGTTACAGGATTTACTATCTTAAAAAATGAAAAACAATTTAATATAATAATAACCCAATAAAAACATGTAATTTTGGTTCAACAAATAGCTAATCCTTATTATGTAACTACTACTCATATAGGTAGTTTAATAAACCCAAATAGAAAAAATAGTAAATAATTTATAAAATAAATGTTATATATAATTTTATAAAAAAATAATAATAATAATAAT
>Ga0315908_10002801_pt1 | contig 12668 bp, 21 predicted proteins | sample LakEriMetagenome_12_FD_203520 | JGI IMG/M metagenome (GOLD analysis project Ga0315908, IMG submission 203520) | Freshwater fungal communities from buoy surface, Lake Erie, Ohio, United States - Buoy 4 MA124 | ecosystem: Environmental > Aquatic > Freshwater > Lake > Lake biofilm | place: USA...
AATACCTCCACCAGAGAAAACATTCAGCAACTGGGCAAACGCAGCACCGCCACCTTCCCCCTTCATCGCCTGCTGCTTGCTATACTCGACCCATTCGTGAACGACCACAGGGTCGACACCAGGCAGAGTGATGTGAGTCCCGATTTGGACTACCACCAGCATTAACAGAGTGAACAAGATCCGTTTCCGAAGTTCGGGGATCTTGAAGGAATTGGCGAAGGCCGATATCATGATACGCAGTGGACGAAGACGCTCGGGGGACGGGGCGGCCCGCTTACGATGCGGCCAGAGCCGTCACGGTACCACCGGCTTTTTCGATCTTTTCGCGGGCGGAAGCACTAATGGCCGCCACGGAGACAGTGAAGGACTTAGTTAACTCACCTGAGCCGAGAATCTTCACACCGTGATAACGGCCGCGAAGAATACCGGACTCACGCAGAGCGAGTTCGTTGATTTCTGCACCCGCCTCAAAGCGCTCTTCCAAAGTGGAAAGATTGATCACGGCGTAGTTGGTGGCGAAGCGGGCATTGTTAAACCCCTTGCCTGGCACCCGGCGATACAATGGCATCTGACCACCCTCGAAACCGAGGCGGATGGCCGCACCTGCACGGGCCTTTTGACCTTTGTGACCGCGACCGGACGTTTTTCCGTGACCGGAGCTTTCGCCGCAGCCGAGGCGCTTGCGCCGGTGCTTGGCCCCTGGACGAGGCGCGAGTTCATGAAGTCTCATAAGAAAAGTAAATTAAAGTGGTAACGAGTTCCCGCCGAGAACGGGCGGCCTCAGCCGCCCGCGCCCACCCTCGGGAAATTGGTTAGATTGCTTGCTGCTCGGGCAGTTTTTTGCCGCGGGCACGGTAGATATTGTCACGGTGACGTAGTTTGACAAGGGCTGTCAGCGTCGCTTTGACAACGTTAGCGTGGTTCTTGGATCCAAGGCTCTTCGCGAGCACATCCTTGACCCCAGCGGCTTCCAAGACAGCGCGCACCCCACCGCCAGCGATAATGCCGGTACCAGGGCTGGCTGGTTTGAGCAACACCTTACCACCACCGAATTCACCGTAGGTTTCGTGAGGAATGGTATGCTCGCGAATGGCGACCGTTTGCAGTTCCTTCTTAGCCGATTCGGTGGCCTTTTTAATGGCGTCCGACACTTCGTTGGCCTTGCCAAATCCGAATCCGACACGACCCGAACGGTCACCGGAAACGACGAGCGCACTGAAGCTAAAGCGACGGCCGCCTTTGACGACTTTGGCGCATCGGTTGATAAAGACGACTTTGTCCGAAAATTGCGGGCCATCGCCCGGCTCGGCATTGCGATCGGGTTCGCGGGAATTCCGTTGGTTTCTCATGCTCAATTGATGGTCAGGGACAAATTAAAATTTAAGGCCAGCGGAACGGGCAGCGTCGGCCAGCGCCTTGACTTTCCCGTGGAAGGTGAATCCACCGCGATCGAAAACCACGGCCTCGACTTGATGTTCTTTCGCACGAGCGGCAATGAGTTCGCCAATTTTGGTGGCGGCGGCAACATTGGCGCCTTTCACGGTGCTGGCCTTTTCCATGGTGGAAGCGGCGGCCAAGGTCACGCCCTTAGTGTCATCAATGACTTGGGCGTACACATGCTGCCCGGAAAAGTGAACCGCCAAGCGCGGACGGGCCGTGGTACCGGAAACCTTCTTACGAACCCGGCGATGGACCACGCGGTGCGCGGCTTTACGAATATACTGAGGCATTGTCTAAAAATGGTAAAGGGACTATTGAACGCTCTTGCCAGCCTTACGGCGGACTTGCTCACCGGCATAACGAATACCCTTGCCTTTGTATGGCTCAGGCGGGTAGTAGCTCCGCACATCCGCTGCAAACTGACCAACCAATTGGCGATCGATACCATCGACGCGGATTTTGGTATTATCGGTCACCGTGACCTGCAAGGTCGCTGGGATCGGATGGAGAACAGGATGGCTTTTGCCGACGCTCAGATCAAGTTTGTCGCCTTTGACGGCCGCCCGGAAACCAGTACCCTGAATCTCAAGGCTTTTGGTGAATCCATCGCTGACCCCCTTGACCAAATTGTTGATGATGGCGCGCGCCGTGCCGTGCATAGCACGAGAACGACGATCTTCCGAGGTCCGGGTGACGGCGAGAACAGACTCGCGAACTTCCAAATTAACCCCGTTAGGCAGGGTCCATTCGAGTTTGCCCTTAGGTCCCTCGACGGTCACTAGACCGGCGGCCCCCGCTTTCACAGAGACTTTGGACGGCAGAACTATGGTCTTATTACCAACTCGTGACATGATATTCGATGCTGTATGGGTGAAATTACCAAACCTCGGCTAGGTACTCGCCGCCAACATTGGCGCGACGAGCCTTGGCTCCAGAAAGGATACCTTTCGGTGTAGAGAGAATGGCAATGCCGAAGCCCTTGATGACCTTAGGCACATCTTGGGATCCAACATAACGCCGGCGACCTGGTTTGCTTACCCGGCGCAGATCAGTCAGCGCAGCGGTTTTGCCTTCAAAACGATTGGTGACCACCAGACGAGAGAAACCGTCAACCGTTGTGACCTCGTAGTTCCAGATAAACCCCTCTTCCTTGAGAATACGGGCGATGTCCGCTTTGATGCGGGAGTGCGGCGCGTCAAATGTCTCCTTGCGAGCACGCACGGAGTTTTTCAGACGGGTCAAAAAGTCGGCGATAGGATCGGTCAATGTGGCCATGACAAGAGAAAAGTAAACTGCGACAGGATCAAGCGGCCTGGGATGTGGTTTGAGTAGGAGGCGCCTCGTTTGGATTGCGACGGAATGGCATCCCGAGCGCCTTCAGCAGCTCGCGAGCTTCGTCGTCCGTACGAGCACTGGTTACGATACAAATGTCAAATCCCAGATTGCGTTTGACCTTGTCGATTTCGATCTCGGGAAAGATCGTGTGATCTTTGATACCGAGGGTGTAATTGCCACGACCATCAAAGGCGCGAGTGGCGACACCACGGAAGTCGCGAATAACAGGAATCGCCAGCTTGATCAAGCGCTCCAGAAATTCGTACATGTTGCGGCCACGCAGAGTGACCTTCACGCCGACTGGCTCCCCAGCACGTAGTTTAAAGTTGGAAATGGCGAGTTTCGCTTTGGTGATCACTGGACGTTGACCCGTGATTTTGGCCACATCGTTGGCCGCGTCTTCAACGGCCACCTTGCGATCAGCCTCCTTGCCGACGGAACAATTGATGACCACCTTTTCGATCCGTGGGATCTGGTGGACATTTTTCAAGGCCAGCTTTTCGCGCAGAGCGGGAACAGCGTGTTCTTGATAGTACTTTTTGAGTGCGGGTGCGGGTGCCATGGCGGACAATGGTTACTTCTTCTTGCTTTTACCAGCGGGCTTGGCCGCGGCCGTTGATTCGACGAGTCGAACGTTTGAAATATGAATCGGGCCTTCGCGCTCAATGATACCACCTTCAGGTGATTGTTGATTTTTGCGCTGATGCTTTTTGATCATGCGAAGCCCCTCAACCAATACTTGATTTTTGGCTGGGAAAACAGCGAGCACGCGTCCCTGACGCTGAGCAGCGGTACGCTTCACCTTGATGGGATCCATCGATGGATCTTTGGGCTGCTCATAAGTGTAGAGCTGACCACCGGAAATAACTTCGACGAGATCGCCCTTGTGGACGTGAGTTTTGATGCGGCTCATGGCGTTAGAGAACCTCCGGGGCGAGGGACACGATTTTCATGAAGTTTTTCTCGCGGAGTTCGCGAGCCACCGGGCCGAAAATGCGGGTGCCCTTGGGGTTTTGATCTTTCTTCTCGATGATGACAACCGCGTTGTGATCGAAGCGAAGGTAGGATCCATCAGCACGGCGAACCGGCTGACGAGTGCGCACGACTACAGCCGTAACGACATCACCTTTCTTGACGCTCCCAGTTGGCGACGCTTCGCGGACGTTGCATGTGATGATGTCGCCCACGTGAGCGAAACGGGTCGGTTTCCCGAGCACCCCGATCATCTTGGCCATTTTGGCCCCGGTATTGTCGGCCACCACCAGGCGGCTGCGCATTTGAATCATGAGTATTCCTCCTAAAAATTAAAAAGTGTAAACTGCCTCACGGCAGGAAAATCTGAGATGATCTTAGTGGGCGAGAACCTCGACGAGGCGCCACCGTTTGAGTTTGCTCAAGGGACGGGTTTCCATGATGCGGACACGCTGTCCTTCCTTAGCTTCGCCCTTCTCATCATGAGCGTAGAACTTGGTCGTGCGTTTGATGATCTTTTTAAATTGCGGGTGGGGCACGCGGCGGACGACTTCGACCACGATGGTCTTGTCCATTTTGGCGGACACGACTTGACCGACGCGGGTCTTGCGCAGACCGCGCTCGACGGCGGCGGCGGTTTCAGTGGGGGCGGTGACAGGATCGCTCATGACGAAAATTAATGTATGCGTTGATTACTGAGCCGCGAGTCCGAGGCGATGCTGGCTGAGCAGCGTTTGGGTACGGGCGATGGCCCGGCGCACCAAGGTGATGCGGGCGGGGTTTTCGAGCTGGCCACTGGCCTTCTGGATGCGCAGGGTCATCATTTCCTGGCGCAACTCGGCCTCACGGCGGACGAGTTCCTCGACTGAAAGCGGCTTAAGTTCCTTGATCTTCATCTGAGTAATATGGGGGGTGACGGCTTAATGAGCGTCGCGAGCGAGGAAACGGCAACGCAGTCCAAGCTTGGCCGAAGCAAGGCGGAACGCCTCTTTCGCCACCGACTCGGTTGCACCACCAATTTCGAAAAGAACTAGACCTGGACGAACCACCGCCACCCAGAATTCCGGAGCCCCTTTACCCTTACCCATCCGGGTTTCAGGCGGGCGTTTGGTGATCGGTTTGTGAGGGAAAATCCGAATCCAGACTTTTCCCTTCCGCTTAAGGGCCCGATTGATGGCCACACGACAGGCTTCAATCTGTTGGCTGGTGATCCACGCCCGACCCAGCGACTGCAGGCCGTACTCACCAAAGTCAACTTTGGTGCCGCGGGATGCGTTGCCAGCGCGGCTGCCGCGGTGGGATTTGCGAAATTTTGTTCTGCTTGGAATCAGTGCCATATGCCTGGAAAGAAAGTATGTGAGTCAGTCGATTAAGCGCGAACTTCAGGATTTTCGCGTGGGGTACGGGGACGAGCATCGCGCGGTTCGCGCGTTTCGCGCTTTTGTACGTTGCTTGAATCGTCCTCTTCTTTCTTCGTGAGCCAGCATTTGACACCAATGATGCCGTAAACTGTGCGCGCTTCGGAAAAGCCGTAATCAATATTGCACCGCAATGTTTGCAAAGGAACCTTACCTTCACGATATTGCTCGGTACGCGCGATTTCAGCACCGCCAAGACGGCCAGCACAACGAACTCGGATGCCCTCGGCCCCAAAATCCATAGCAGTCTGAACAGCCCGCTTCATCGCCCGCCGGAAAGCAATACGCCGCTCCAACTGGAGTGCGATGTTCTCTGAGATAAGCTGCGCGTCAAGCTCGGGTTGCTTGATTTCGTAAATGTCGATTTTAACCTGCTTGCCACCACAGAGAGCAGAGATATCAGCATTAAAACGCTCGATCTCGGCTCCCTTTTTGCCGATAACCAGTCCGGGACGGGCGGTAAAAAGCGTGACTCGTACGCTATTCCACGCACGCTCGATCAAAATCTTAGAAACCGCCGCAAAGGACAGCTGCTTTTTCAGATATGCACGAATGCGGTGATCGCTGTAAAGATTGTCCGCGAATTCCTGTTTCGTGGCAAACCACTTCGAACGCCAGTCTTTAGTGACGGCGAGTCGATAACCGATTGGATTGACTTTTTGGCCCATGATGAAGGTGCGAGTACGGTGTAAGGCGGAGTTGACTAGGCGGCTGGTTTACGACCGGCGCCCTTCTGCTTTGGCTGAGGAAGTGGGATCTCGTCGGAGAGGACGATGGTGATGTGACTGCTGCGGCGCTTGATGGCGGAAGCAGAGCCTTTAGCGCGCTGGGTGATGCGGGCGAGGTGGCGGGCTTCAGTGACAATGGCGCTTTTGACGACAAGACTGTTAGGAGCCAGTCCATTGTTATGCTCCGCATTGGCCACGGCGCTTTTCAGCGTTTTACCGATCAATGTTGCGGCTTTTTTCGGCACGAAATTGAGCAGATCCAGAGCGCGCGAGGCGGACAGACCTTGAATTTCGCGAGCGACTTCCCGCGCCTTGAGGGGCGAGATGCGCTGCTGACGGGCGATGGCTCGGACTTCCATGATTGATTCGGGTTCGAAGGGGGCGGTGAAATGGCCTAGTTTGACTCTGAGAGCAAGCGAAGAGTGTCACCAACCTGAGGAAACTCCTCTCCTTCCAGGGCGGTGACGACACTTCCACTTAAACTGTTGCGTACTTCCACCACAACGGCGGAAGCGAGGGGGCGATCGTTACGATAAATTCTAAGGGGTGTTCCGGGTTTGAGTCCGGCACGCTGACCCGCATTAATGAGGAGCAAACGTTGCTCGGGTTTAATGCTGACGATGCGACTGGATTCGATCCGCGAGGCAGGCGTGATCGACTCGTCAGACGAATCCGCATCAGGGAGAGCTGTGGCCGCGACTAAAGCAGATTCCAAGGCGGCGCGGACCGCCGGAATTTCAGCCGCACCAGGTTGCAGCATCGCTTGAGCGCACTCGACCAACTGATGAAGGCGGTCTTGAGCGGCCGCCTGACCGGCTCGCGTCAGGCGTAAATCGTTGATGGCATCTAGCAGCCGACTTTCCAGAACAGCCGTCGTGGCGGGCGCGCCGGTCACTTCGGCTCGCTGACGGAGCTGAAGGGCTTCCTCCCGAGCCGCCGAAGCTTCGGCGCTCAAGATACCAACCTTGACTGCCATCGCATTGTTGGCTGCCGTCTCGGCGTGATAGCGATCCTGCCAGACCTTGTTTTGCGCCAAAGCCGCCTTGAGCGCCGTCCGGCACTCCATAGCGTCAAATTGAGCGTCCTGAGCCCCGGCACGACACGCACCCACGCTGCTGGCCGCCAAAGAGGCAGTCAAAAGCAATGAGGATGGTGACAATGACAAGACCATGGAAAAAGAACAATGAGAACTACTTGCTGACCTTGGCTGTGTGATTGCCGTGGCTGATGAACTTGCGGGTCGGGCTGAATTCACCGAGGCGGTGACCGACCATGTTTTCCGTGACGTAGACCGTTGGAAAATCCTTGCCGTTGTGCACCATGAAGGTGTGACCGACGAAATCAGGCGTGACCATGCTGGCGCGGGACCAGGTTTTGATCGGTTTTTTCTGATTAGCCGAATTAAGTTTGTCGATTTTGACCAGCAATTTCTGCTGAACAAAAGGGCCTTTTTTGAGTGAGCGTCCCATAGGATGGAGAAGTGATGCGGTGACCGTGAGGGGTTACTTTTTACGACGCTGAACGATCAGCTTGTTGGTGGCCTTCTTAGGATTGCGAGTTTTCTGCCCCTTGGCATGGCCCCATGGGCTCTTCAAGTGCTGACGACCACCGCCGGATTTTGACTTACCCTCACCACCACCGTTCGGGTGGTCGACGGGGTTCATACACATCCCGCGCACCGTTGGGCGGATGCCCAACCAGCGACTGCGACCAGCCTTACCGGAAATGACATTCATGTGATCCACATTGCCGACTTGGCCAATCGTGGCCAAACACCGAGCATGCAGACGACGGATTTCACCGGAAGGCATCTTTAACAGGGCGTAATCACCTTCGCGGTTGCTCAAAACAGCGGCCTGACCAGCAGCACGGGCGATTTTGCCGCCGCGACCTGGCTCCAACTCGATGTTGTGAACCTGCAAACCCAGTGGGATGGCGCTGAGTGGCAAAGCATTGCCAACTTCAGGAGCCGCCTTAGGACCGGCTTGCACGCTCGCGCCGACAACCAATCCGGCAGGAGCCAAGATATAGCTTTTGGCACCATCTGGGTACTGAATCAATGCAATACGGGCCGAACGATTCGGATCGTACTCCACGGCGATGACTTTAGCGCTGTCGGTACGAGCACGCTTGAAGTCAACCATACGATACTTCCTCTTATGCCCACCACCAATGTGACGGCACGTGATGCGACCGGAGTGATTGCGACCGCCGCTCTTCTTCAGAGTGAAGACAAGCGACTTCTCCGGCTTCGACTTCGTCACTTCCTCGAAAGTCGGAAGTGCCTTGAATCGGCAGGATGGTGTGAGTGGACGAAAGGTCTTGAGAGCCATAAGGTTATCTCCTAGAAAAGAAAAAAATGGACGGGATGAACTTACGTGAGATCGATTTTCTCGCCAGGAGCCAGTTTGACGATGGCCTTTTTCCAGTCAGCAGTGAAGCCGGCCTGCGGAGTACGTTTACGGCGGGCTTTGCCGGCGTAATTGAGAGTGTTGACCGCGACCACTTTCAGGCCGAAACCAGCTTCGACCGCTTGCGCGATTTCCTGCTTCGTCGACTTAGGATGGACCTCGAACACGTAGCTGTTGTTGTTCTCGACCAGAAGGGTGGCCTTCTCGCTGAGACGAATGGTCTTAATGACGTGCGACAGGTTTTGCATGGCTTAGGCGGCGGTCCGTTGGGCGAGCACTGGAAGTGCGTCGCTGGTGAGAATGATTTTCCGGTAGTTGACGAGCTGCTCCACGTTGACATCGGAAGCCGTAGTCAATTGGGTCGCACCGTGATTGCGGGCGGAAAGATAAGTTTTTTCGTCGAACTGACCGGCAATGATCAGGACTTTAGAAGCATCGGTGGTAGCACCGAGCAGTTTGATGAAACTGCTGGTCTTGCCGTCGGCAACAGTGAAGTCGGTGACATGAATCACATCTCCAGCCTGAATCCGCGAACTGAGTACGGCGCGCAGCGCGAGCTGTTTGACCTTTTTGTTGACCTTCTTGGAATAATCGCGGGGCTTAGGGCCGAAAATGACCGCACCACCGCACCAAATCGGGCTGTTCGGAGTACCGGCGCGAGCGCGGCCGGTGCCTTTCTGACGCCAAGGCTTTTTATCGGGTTTGTGCAGCTCGCTGCGTGTCTTAGTATTTGCCGAACCGGAACGGCGATTGGCACGCATAGCGGTCACAGTATCGTGAACTGCCTGCGACGCCTTCTTAGGCTGATCGAGAACAGTCAACTGTGCCGAACGAGCGGCTTCGAGAGTGAGAACAGTGGCCATCAGAGTGTCCAGGGTAAAAGGGAAACAGGTTTCGGGAGGTTACGCGGCAGGGGCCGACTTCTTTTTCGCCGGGCGAATGACAACGAGGTCACCCTTGGCACCGGGGAAACTTCCGCGGATCAAAATCACATTGTCAGCCGTGCGGGCTTCCACAATTTGCAGGTTTTGAGTGGTGCGGCGCACTTGACCCATGTGACCTGGCATTTTCTGATTTTTCCAGACCCGACCCGGAGTCAATCGGCAACCGATCGATCCAGTCCGGCGATGCATCATAGAACCGTGGGACGCAGGTTGGCCGGCAAATCCATAGCGCTTGACTACCCCCTGAAAACCCCGGCCCTTGCTGACGCCAATGACGTCGACAAATTGACCTTTTTGGAACAGATCCGCCGTCAAGGAAGTCCCTTCTGCAGGAGCCTCCACGCCGTCAGCGAGCCGGAACTCACGAGCATGCCGTTTTAGGGGCGTCCCGTGCTTCGTATAATGGCCCTGTTCCTGTTTTGTCAGGTGTTTGGCTTTGCCGTTCTGAAAGCCAACCTGGACAGCGCGATAGCCATCAATGTCGGCAGTCTTCACCTGCACCACGTCGTTATCACTCACATCAACCACGGTGACGGCCACAGCCTCGCCTTGATCGGTGTAAATGCGGGTCATCCCCAGTTTTTTTCCAAGCAGTCCCAAGCTCATGTCGTGCGTCCTCGTTTAAGGGTGGGTTCGGTGCGAAAGGTCAGATTTTGATCGTGATGTCGACACCGGCGGGGAGATTGAGCTTTTTGAGCTCATCGACCGTGTTCATCGTAGGATTGACAATATCCAAGAGGCGCTTGTGAGTGCGCAACTCGAATTGGTCCATAGACTTTTTGTCAACGTGGGGAGAACGGTTGACGGTGAATTTTTCAATGCGCGTCGGCAGCGGGATGGGGCCGGCCACCAAGGCGCCGGTGCGCTTGGCGGTATCCACGATCTCGACGACTGATTTGTCGAGCACGCGGCAGTCAAAGGCGCGAAGCCGGATGCGAATGCGTTGCGATTCCATGATGAAGAGTGGTAAAGGGGTGCGGTCAGCTGAGGTTATTCCTTGTCTTTTTTGCCGCCGCGTGATTCGACAATTTGCTCCACAATGTTGCGTGGAACTTCTTCGAATTTAGCGGGTTCCATGGTGTAGGAGGCGCGGCCGGAGGACAGCGTGCGGATGGCTGTCGAGTAACCGAACATTTCAGCCAGCGGAACTTCCGCTTTGATGATGGCCAAACCATTTTTACTGTCGATGCCGTTGATGCGTCCACGACGACGGTTCAAGTCGCCCATGATGTCGCCCTGGTTTGTCTCCGGGGTGACCGCTTCCACGGCCATGATTGGCTCCAACAAAATGCACTTGGCTTTCTTCAGCGCGTCTTTCAGCGCGAAAATGCCGGCCATCTTGAACGCGTTTTCGTTGGAATCGACGTCATGGTAGCTGCCGTCGTAAATTTCAACATGCAAGTCAACCACTGGATAACCAGCGATGATGCCGTTCAGAACCGCCTCTTTGACACCGTTGATGGCTGGCTGGATGAACTCCTTCGGAATCGTACCGCCGACAACTTTGCTTTCAACCGTGATGCCCTTACCTTTCTCGACGGTGGCGATGCGCAGGACAACGTGTCCGTACTGACCCCGACCACCCGATTGTTTGACCAACTTCCCTTCACCTTCCGCATTCTGCGTAATGGTTTCGCGGTAAGCGATCTGAGGTTTACCCGCGTCAGTTTCCACCTTGTGCTCGCGGAGCATACGATCCCGCAGAATTTCGAGGTGCAGCTCGCCCATCCCGGCAATAATCGTCTGCCCAGTTTCTTCGTCCGTAAAGACGCGGAAGGTTGGGTCTTCTTCCGAAAGGCGCTGCAGAGCACCCGACATTTTTTCTTGGTCGCCCTTGGTCCGTGGCTCGATAGCCATACTGATGACCGGATCGGGGAACGATGGGGGCTCGAGCAAGACTTCGTTGCCATCCGCCGTCAGCGTGTCACCAGTGGTCACATTGCGCAGACCGACAATGGCCGCGATATCACCCGCATAACACGTTTCAATGTCGGTGTGGACGTTGGCCTGAATCTGAATGATCCGTCCAATCCGGTCGGTTTTCCGAGTCCTCGGATTGTAAACCGTGTCGCCCTTCGAAAGCATGCCGGAATAAACACGGAAGAAAGTCAGGCGACCGAATTTATCGGACCAGAGTTTGAAAGCGAGACCCACAAACTTGTCATGATCATTGACTGGAACGAGCACCGTCTCTTCTGGATTGTCCGCATTGACACCCTTGGCTGGAAGAATGTCGAGAGGGCTCGGGAGATAGTCGACCACGGCATCGAGCAGATACTGGACACCCTTGTTCTTGAAAGCGGAACCGCCGACAATCGGAACAATTTTGTTACCGATCGTAGCCCGGCGCAAAGCCGCTTTCACGTCTGGAACCGAAATTGGTTTTTCTTCGAGGAACATTGTCCCGATCTCATCATCCACGTCACACAAGGCACCGACCAGGCCATCATACGCTTCGTCGGCAATGGCGCGCTGCTCAGGCGTCAGATCAACCACATCGTAGGTTGAACCAAACTTGTCGTTATCAGAATAAACGACCGCCTTCTTTGCGATGACGTCGATCTGCCCTTTGAGCTGATCTTCGGCGCCGATCGGAATGAGGATCGGCCAACCATTGGCGCGAAGTTTGTTGCGCACGTCATCGACGACGTTTTGGAAATTCGCACCAGTGCGGTCCATTTTGTTGACGAACGCAATACGAGGAACTCCGTATTTATTAGCTTGGCGCCAGACGGTTTCCGACTGCGGCTGGACGCCGGCGACACCACAAAAAACGGCAACCGCACCATCGAGAACTCGGAGCGAGCGCTCCACCTCAGCGGTGAAGTCGACGTGGCCCGGGGTATCGATGACGTTAACCCGCATTTCGATTCCTTCGAATCCTTTGAACACCCCGTCATTGGGCAGCTGTTTCCACTTGGTGGTGACGGCGGCTGACGTGATGGTGATACCGCGTTCTTTTTCCTGTTCCATCCAGTCCGTGGTGGCGGCACCGTCGTGGACCTCACCGATACGGTGGACCATGCCGGTGTAGAACAGAATTCGCTCGGTCAGCGTCGTTTTGCCGGCGTCGATGTGCGCAGCAATACCGATGTTGCGTGTCCGCTCGAGCGGATACTGGCGATGAGGACTGTTGGGATTGGCCGACATGAAACGGGAAACTAAAAGTGACGAAATAGGTGGAGACGCAGGAAAGAGAGAACCAAGCGTTGACTACCAGCGGAAGTGAGCAAAAGCGCGGTTGGCTTGGGCCATCTTGTGCACGTCATCGCGCTTGCGAATGGCGCTACCTTGACCAGTGGCGGCGTCGCGAATTTCGTTGGCCAGAGCCGACCACATCGGAGTGCCTTTGCGATTGCGGGCGTAATTAATGAGCCAGCGCATGGCGAGTGATTCAGAGCGGTCGGCCGACAACTCGAG
>Ga0315908_10002804_pt1 | contig 12662 bp, 16 predicted proteins | sample LakEriMetagenome_12_FD_203520 | JGI IMG/M metagenome (GOLD analysis project Ga0315908, IMG submission 203520) | Freshwater fungal communities from buoy surface, Lake Erie, Ohio, United States - Buoy 4 MA124 | ecosystem: Environmental > Aquatic > Freshwater > Lake > Lake biofilm | place: USA...
CCGCCGCCTGGTCCGCGGTGGTCTTGTCGCGAAACAACACCGTCGAATCTGAGCTCGCTACGAATTAGTCCTGCCAGCGCTCGGCGAGATAATCCGAATTCACTCGACGGACGGTTCCCGAACGCGACCGGAAGATGACACTCTCGGTTCGCAACCATTTGCCCTCGGGGCGAACACCGCGAACCAATTCGCCGTCCGTGACGCCGGTTGCGACAAAGAATGTGTTGTCGCTGGCAACAAGTTCGTCAGCGGAATAGACGTAGTCGAATTTGAGACCTGCCGCGATGCCACGTTCGCGCTCGTTGTCCGAACCCCACTGCAGACGTCCCTGGATGAATCCGCCGAGGGCCTTGATCGCACACGTCACGGCGACCCCCTCGGGGCTTCCGCCAACGCCGTAACACATGTCAATTCGGTTGTCCGCACGAGCCGCGTTGATACCGGCTGCGACGTCTCCGTCGAGAATCAACCGAGTGTGTGCGCCAGCCGTACGAATCTCTTCGATCGCATCGGCGTGACGTGGACGATCGAGAATCGCGACCTTGATTTCACTGACCGATTTCTTCTTGGCCTTTGCGAGTGCCTTGATGTTGTCCGTCAGCGACTGTGACAAATCAATGACTCCGTGCCCGTCCTCGTTCGACACCAGTTTTTCCATGTAGAACACGCTCGACGCATCGAGCATCGAACCGCGATCGGACACGGCGAGCATCGAGATTGCGTGACCGCGGCCCGCGGCGGTCAGACTCGTGCCGTCGATCGGGTCGACCGCGATATCGCATTCGGGCCCAGAACCGGTGCCGACGACTTCGCCGTTGAACAGCATCGGGGCGTTGTCCTTTTCGCCTTCGCCGATGACGATGGTCCCCTGGAAGTTGACCGTGCCCAGAAACTTTCGCATCGCGTCGACCGCGGCGCCGTCGGCGGCATTTTTGTCACCCCGGCCGATGAACGGGTGGGCGCGAATCGCGGCCGCCTCTGTCGAGCGAACCAGTTCGAGCGCGAGGTTGCGATCCGGATGAGCGAACTGGTTTGTCATGAAAATCCCCTGTGTCAGGTGAATTGCGAACTCGTCGCGGGTGAATCGGTGTGACACCAGACTATCCGTTCGCCCCCGCCAGTAGAATGAACGCGCGCACTCGCCCCTCATTTCAAGGAGAACCATGCCCGTCGCAACGCCGGACCAATACGCCGAAATGCTGGACACCGCCAAAAAGAACGTCTTCGCGTTCCCCGCAATCAATGTCTCGTCGTCGTCGACAATCAACGCCGTGTTGCAGGGGCTCGCCGAAGCCGGTTCCGACGGGATTATTCAGGTTACGACGGGTGGCGCTGACTTCTTCGCGGGTCACACCGTCAAGGCGCGAGCCACCGGCGCACTCGCGATGGCGCGGTTTGTCCACGAGGTCGCCAAGTCGTACCCGATCACCGTCGCGGTTCACACCGACCACTGCCCAAAGGACGCGCTCGACGGATTCGTCTTCCCGCTCATCGAAGCGAGTGAAGAGGAAGTCAAAGCCGGCCGCAACCCGATTTTCCAGTCACACATGTGGGACGGGTCGGCAGTTCCCCTCGCCGAGAACCTCGAAATCGCCCAATCTATCCTGAAAAAGACCAAGAACATTAATGCGATTCTCGAGGTTGAGATCGGTGTCGTCGGCGGTGAAGAAGACGGCGTCAGTCACGACATCAACGACAACCTGTACACGACGCTCGATGACACCTTCGCAATGGTCGAGGCTCTGGGGTTCGGCGAAAACGGCCGTTACATGGCGGCGCTCACCTTCGGAAACGTGCACGGCGTGTACAAACCAGGGAACGTGAAACTGCGCCCAGAGATCTTGGCCGACATCCAAGACGGTCTCGCGAAAAAGTACGGCACCGAGGCGAAACCCCTCGACCTCGTCTTTCACGGCGGATCGGGTTCGACCGAAGACGAGATCTTCGAGGCCGTCCGCAACGGTGTGGTCAAGATGAATCTCGACACCGACACCCAATACGCGTTCACTCGATCGGTTGCCGACACGATGTTCACGAACTACTCGGGTGTTCTCAAGGTAGACGGCGAAGTCGGAAACAAAAAGGTCTACGACCCGCGTTCGTGGGGCAAGCTCGCCGAAACGGCGATGGCGTCACGAGTTGTCGATTACGCAAAGCAACTCGGCTCGGCCGGCCACGCACTGAAGTAGGGCGCACGCTCCTCGATTACGGTGGCTAGAGGATTGTCCCCAGCCAGTTCGCCACGAGGAAATACAGCGGAATTCCCAAGGTCAAGTTGAACGGGAACGTGACCCCGAGGCTCGGTGCAATAGCAAGAGACAGGTTAGCTTTGGGCAGAGCGATCGACACCGCGGCAGGAGCGGCGATGTACGACGCGCTCGCCACGAGAGTGGCCAAAACGGTCGCGCCTCCCGGGGTCAACCCGATTGCCGAGCCCGCCAACACTCCAATCAGACCCACCGTCAGCGGAAAGAGAATTCCGAACGCGAAGAGTCCGAAGCCCGCCTGTCGCAAATCGGCGAGGTGAGACCCCGCCAGGTGACCGAGGTGTAAGAGAAACAGAGCGAGAAGCCCAGGCAGCAAACCCGAAAAGAAGGGTTCAACCGATGCGTAACCGCGTGAACCGGCCAGCACTCCGATGATTGTCGCCCCCACGAGAACGAAGACGGTCTTGCCCGTGAATACTTCGCGGACCGCCTTGCTAAATTTCGAAGCGCTCTTCGCCGGCGATTTACTCCTCAGCGCCAGGCTGATACCAACAATGATTCCTGGAATCTCCAACACAACAAGGAGGCTAGTGAGATAACCCTCGTATTCGACGACTCGCGAGTCGAGAAAGTACAACGCCGCGGTGAAGGTAACCAGAGAGGTCGACCCGTAGTGTGCAGCAATTGATCCGCGATTGAGTCGGTCGATCTTAGAGATGAGTCCGAGAGAGACATAGGCAGCGAAAGGAATCAACGCTCCAAGGGTGACAGTGACGAGAATGGGGAGAATCATCGCCGTAGACCAGTTTTCGGCCAGCGCTACGCCGCCCTTTAAACCGATGGCAACGAGGAAAAAGAGAGTGAAGGCGTCGTAAACCTGGGGCGGTAGCCGGAGGTTGGCGGAGAACTGAGCGGCCAGAAATCCAAGGGCAAAAACCAAAATACTGACGGATGTCAGGTTCGCCGTCAGTGCTTCAAAATCTAAGGTCACGCGACTAATCTATGCAGTTTTTTCCGATACCAATAATGAATTAAACTTTAACGTTTGCAATCACACAGTCGCGTCAGGAAACACGTCCCCCGAGGGGACGATCGCTGTCGCCACGGAGTTCCTTCGGCAACGAAAACATGAGGTCTTCCGTCGCGGTCGTGACCGTCTCGACGTGCGCAAAACCGGCTGCACGAATGTCGGCAAGCAACTCGTCAACAAGATATTCAGGAACGCTCGCACCCGACGAGATGCCCATCGTCGAGACACCCTCGAGCCACTCTTGCTTGACTTCGCTCGCATAGTCGACTCGGTACGACGCACGCGCTCCGGCCTCTAGGGCGACCTCGACAAGACGAACAGAGTTCGAAGAATTCGACGACCCAACAACGAGGACGAGGTCGCAGTCGGGTGCAATCTTTTTGATGGCGACCTGACGGTTCTGGGTCGCATAACAAATGTCGTCACTCGGCGGATCCTGCAGGTGCGGGAATCGGGCGCGCAAACGACGAACGGTCTCCATCGTCTCGTCGACGGACAGAGTGGTCTGCGACAGCCAAATCAGATTCTCGTTGTCGGGGACCTCGATGACGTCGGCTTCTTCGGGGTTGTTGACAAGTGTTGTCTGGTCGGGTGCGTGACCCATCGTGCCTTCGACTTCTTCGTGACCCTCGTGGCCGACGAGCAGAATGTGGAATCCGGAACGCGAGAAGCGTTCGGCCTCGCGGTGAACCTTGGTAACGAGCGGGCAGGTCGCGTCGATCGCCATGAGGTTGCGGTCGAACGCATCGCTCTTGACCTTCGGAGAAACGCCGTGGGCACTGAAGACCAAGTGAGAACCGTGGGGAACCTCGTCCACCTCGTTGACGAAGATGGCTCCGCGTTCCGTCAGTGACGCGACAACCTCGACGTTGTGAACGATTTCCTTGCGGACGTAAACGGGTGCACCGAATTGGTCGAGTGCTTTTTCGACCGCGACAACCGCGCGGTCAACACCGGCGCAATATCCGCGCGGCGCGGCGAGCAAAACTTTCTTCGGGGCGTCGGTCGGAACCTCAACCAGCGGAGTGTCGCGGACGGGATGAGCCTCGCGCAACTGAATGTTGATTTTGCCGTTCGTAACTGTGCTCACGGTTCCAGTCTATGTTTCAGACGGCGGCCGCGAGGTCAGCCATCGACCGCCACTCGACCTTGCCGTCGGGGCCGGTCGCGACGAGGATGAAATCCGTTCCCTCTCGCGGGTCGGGAACGTGCAGTCGAACCACGCTGTCACCGTTGTTCCACTCCACAATCAACCCGTTCTCGTCCGAATCCCACTCATATTCCCCGTCGAACGCCCCGTGGGTTTTCCGTAACCCGGCGAGGTTCAACGTCGCCTTCGTGAGCGGCTCGCCCAATGCCGCCTCGACGTCCGTTCGCTCGCCAATGAGGGCTGACATCGTGAAAACGACGGGCAGGTCGGTGAGCATCGCAATGATGCGATCCATGAAATCGTCACCGTGGTCGGTGCTGGGCATTGCGTCAAGCACGATGGGCTCATCCTCGAAACCAGTTTCGGGCGTCATCACTGCGAGGTCGCGAAGGTAGAGGGCAACCATCCCCGCAGCGTTGTCGAGAGCGCCGAGGTCGTCATAGATATAGGTAACGGGACGCATCAGATTCCTTTCCGCGAGCAGCTTCCACAGTACCGTCCGCCGTCGGCGGTGACAGGTACGGTTAAACCATGACGGACACGACCGACGAAATCACACCGCTGTCGGTGAGTGTCGCGTCGCGAGTCGCCCGCGACAAGATCGCCGCCTGGAAATCCTTCTGGCTCGAGGGCGAAATCGCCGAGTGGAGCACCTGGAAGAACATGGTGTTTTTCAGCCTCAAAGACGAAACGTCCAGAATCAATTGCAAAATCGAGGCGTCAACCGTCGCGGCATCGGGTGAAGAGTTCAGCATGGGTGACAAGATTCGCCTGTTCGGTCAATTCGATTATTGGACCGGAAGGGGCGAGCTGAAGTTCGTCGCCAACGCTATTCGGCACGAGGGGCTTGGTGACTTCCTCGTCGCCATCGAAAAACTACGGGCGACTCTTCAGGCCGAAGGTGCGTTCGACGAATCCCGAAAAGTGCCTCTGCCAAAATTCCCTCAGTGCATCGGGCTCATCACCGCAAAAGACTCCGACGCCGAAAAAGACATTCTCGTCAATGCTCGTAACCGCTGGGCCGACGTCCAATTCAGAACCATCTACACGGGTGTCTCGGGGGACGGCGCGACCTCGCAGATTCCTGGTGCCATCGCGCAGCTCGACGCCGATCCGGAAGTCGACGTCATTATCATCGCTCGAGGCGGCGGAGCGTTCCTCGAGCTGGTCGCGTTTAGCGATGAACGGATTGTGCGCGCTGCGATGGCGTGCGTGACCCCGATCGTCAGCGCGATTGGTCACGAGAACGATCGACCACTTCTCGACGAGGTCGCCGACCTTCGGGCGTCTACGCCGACCGACGCCGCTAAACGAGTCGTTCCCGACGTCGCCGCGGACCTCGCCGAAATCGACCAACTGCGCGCCCGAGGTCGACAGATTGTGACGACCGCGATTACCAACCAGATTGACCGAATTCGGCAGTTGGCCTCACGCCCGGTCATGGCGAGCCCCCTCGCGTACCTTGAGCGCCATGAAAACGACCTCGCCAATCTCGCCTATCGCGGGTCAACGTTCGTCGATTCCCTTGTCCACCAGACGACGGACCGCCTCCATGGCATCATCGGCAAACTGCGAACACTGTCTCCGCAGAACACTCTCGATCGCGGATACGCGATTGTCCGAAACGCGAAGGGTTCCGTCGTCACCTCGACGACATCCGTTTCGACGGGTGATCCGCTCACTATTCGAGTCGCCGACGGCGACATCGCGACCACCGCGAGCTAACGAAAGGTAACGTTGAAGCATGGCTGACAAACTTCCCGAGGTATCGAGTCTCACCTACGAACAGGCGCGCGACGAACTTGTCGCAATCGTGGATTCGCTCGAAAAAGGCACAGCGTCCCTCGACGAATCAGTCGCACTCTGGGAACGCGGCGAAGCACTCGCCAAGCGTTGCGAGGAATGGCTAGCGGGCGCGCGTCAGCGGCTCGACGCTGCTCGAAAGCCCGCGGAGTGAGTTCCGCACAGGAACGTCGCAACCGGCAGAACGTTTTCACTCTCACCGGGGCACTGCTCGCCTCGTTTGGTGTTGTCCTCGTCATCGTCTTGATTTCGATTCGGCCCAATCCGACCGAACGCGCCGAAGTTGATTGGAATTCCGTTCACAACGACGCCCCCAATTCGGTGCTTCTCGTCAACCCAGAGTTTTCCGCGTCCGACGGCGATTGGTGGGCGAACCGCGCGGATTATCGAACCGGGAAAAACCCCGAGTGGTACATCGGATTCGTTTCTCCGACGAACGGGTTCGTTGTCGTCCACGAGTTCTTAACCGATGTTTCACCAGAGTTGGCCGAAGTGCTCGACGACGTTACGGCGTCGCCCGTCATCATCGACGGTTCGACCTGGACACGCTACGACCGGTCTGCACTCGACAACCCTGGGAATTATCGGACCGTGTATGAAATCGCATTACCGGGCGGCGCTATTCTGATTGTGTCGGGGACCGCGGATTCTGCCGAGATTGAACTCGTCGCGACTCGAGCACTGGATTCACTGTCGATTCAACCCACCGGAGAAGGCAAATGATCAGCGCACATCGCGCCGGGACGCCGAAAGAGGCGTGGGAGCAACTCGTCGCGGGAAACATTCGATTCACCGCAGGTGAGCCCGCGCATCCTCGTCAAGACGTCGACCGTCGTGACGACCTTGCTGCGGGGCAAAAACCGTTCGCGACGTTATTCGGTTGTGCCGATTCGCGGCTCTCCGCCGAGATCATTTTTGATCTTGGACTCGGTGACCTCTTTGTTGTGCGAAATGCCGGTCAGACGATTTCACAATCCGTCGTTGGTTCGCTTGAATACGCTGTCTCCAACCTCGGCGTTCACCTGATTTTGGTCCTCGCCCACGACGACTGTGGCGCGGTTCGAATCGCGATGGACTCGCGCCTCGACGACGCGAGCCCTCTGCCTCCGAACATCCGCGCCATCACCGACGCAATTCAGCCGGCGATCGACCGCGTTCTCCTCACGAATTCAACAAGCAACGTCAGCGAGATATTCATCGACGACGTTGGTGCGGAACACCTTCGTGACACGATTGCCGAGCTGTTGGCGCAAAGTGAACTTGTCGGCGACGCCGTCGCAGACGGTAGCCTCGGTATCGTCGGGGCAACCTACAACCTGCGTGAAGGACACGTAATCCCCTCCATCGTCTTCGGAGACATGGACTGACCACTGAAGGAGTCACTGTGAGCGAGTTCCGTATCGAACACGACACCATGGGCGAGGTCCGCGTCCCCATCGACGCGCTCTACAGCGCTCAGACCCAGCGTGCGGTCGAGAACTTCCCCATTTCGGGAAGCGGACTCGAGACAGCACAGATCGTTGCCCTCGCACAGATCAAGCGCGCGGCCGCAATCGTCAACGAAAAGTTGGGCATCATTCCGGCCGACATCCGTGACGCCATCGTCGCGTCGGCCGACGAAATCATTGCGGGCAAGCATCACGACCACTTCCCCGTAGACACCTATCAGACCGGTTCTGGGACGTCTTCCAACATGAACATGAACGAGGTGCTGGGGAACCTCGCTACATCCAAGCGCGGGGACACTGTTCACCCGAACGACCACGTCAACGCGTCGCAGTCGTCGAACGACGTGTTTCCCACGTCGGTGCACCTCGCGGTCACCGCGGCGCTGCTCGGTGACGCGATCCCCGCTCTCGACCAACTCGCGACGTCCCTCGAGAAAAAGGCGAAGGCCTGGGCGTCGATGGTGAAACCCGGTCGTACGCACCTCATGGATGCGACCCCGGTCACGCTCGGCCAGGAATTCGGCGGATACGCCCGTCAGATTCGTCTCGGAATCGAACGGATTCAGTCGACGATTGTTCGTGTCGCCGAAGTTCCCCTCGGTGGCACCGCTGTTGGAACCGGAATCAACACGCCCGCGGGATTCTCGGCGGCCGTCATTGCGGAACTTGCGTCCTCGACCAAACTTCCCGTCACCGAGGCGAAGGACCACTTCGAAGCACAGGGCGCCCGCGACGGACTCGTCGAAGCGTCGGGTGCACTGCGGGTCATTGCGGTGTCGCTCACCAAGATCTGCAACGACCTCCGCTGGATGGGTTCGGGCCCGAACACAGGAATCGCCGAAATCAACATTCCCGACTTGCAACCAGGGTCGTCCATCATGCCCGGCAAGGTGAACCCCGTCATCCCCGAGGCTGTTCTCATGGTCTGCGCCAAGGTCATCGGAAACGACGCCACTGTCGCGTGGGCCGGCGCCTCTGGTGCTTTCGAACTCAACGTCGCAATCCCCGTGATGGGGACATCGCTTCTCGAGTCGATTCGACTTCTCGCGAACTCGAGCCGTGTACTTGCTGACAAGACCGTCGACGGTCTCGAGGCCAACGTGGAACGTGCGGCGGCACTCGCTGGCATGTCTCCCAGCATCGTCACACCCCTCAACCGCATCATCGGCTACGAAGCGGCGGCAAAGATCGCCAAGCACTCGGTCAAAGCCGGGCTCACCGTCCGCGATGCGGTAATCGACCTTGGCTATGTCGAACGAGGGGAAATCACAATCGAGCAATTGGATGCCGCTCTCGACCTCTTGTCGATGACGCGCCCGGGCGTCGCGAAGTAATCTCGTGGCCGAGAACCGCGCGGCGCAGGTGGTGCGAACCGCTGCACGTGTCCTATTGGGGGTAGCTCTCACCTTTGCGGGAATTAGTCACCTCGGCTCTGCCCGCCAGGAATTCCGAGCGCAAGTCCCCGAGTGGCTTCCGCTCGACGCCGATTTCGTTGTGCTCGCCTCAGGGGTCGTGGAAATAATCTTGGGGTTGTCGCTCGTGTTCCTCTGGCGATGGAAAATGTGGGTCGGGTTGATCGTCGCCGCGTTCTTCATCGCGATTTTCCCGGGGAACATCTCTCAGTTCGTCAACGGAATCGATGCGTTCGGACTCGACACGGACGAAGCCCGTGGCATCCGCCTTCTCTTTCAACCACTGCTTGTGCTCTGGGCGCTGTGGTCGACTTCCGCGTGGTCGCTTGTCCACACTGTGTGGCGCAAAAGCCGGCTTACCAAAAGCTAAGGTCGTAACGTGCGTTTCGTCCTCTTCGTCATCGACCATGCAACTAATTCGGGGAACCCCGCCGAAATGGCCGCGATTGACGCGTTCAACGATTCCCTGCGGTCGAATGGGCAATGGATTTTTGCGTGCGGAATTGGCGCACCCACAACAGCTGCGCTGATTGACGCACGCGACGGTCTTTCCGAAATCGTCGATGGCTCGCTCTTCCACGACATCAGTTTCTACAGCGGGTTCTGGATTATCACCGCAGATTCTTCCGACCACGCCCACGAGCTGGCCCTGGCCGCATCGCGTGCGTGCAATCGCCGAGTCGAACTCCGACCACTTCTGGGGTGACATCGGCGTAGTGTGACGTCATGGAATCCCTCGCCGCCCTTGTGGCCCTGATGTTGCTGGCGCAAGTGTTGTTTGCGCTGGCAGTAATCGTTTTCGCGATCCTGGCCCGATTGCGCGGTCGATTTCCTCGCACCGCGCTCACTCTCATTGTCCTGCTCGCGATCGAAACCGCATGGGCGTTGTGGGTCTTGCCGGCGTTCGGTACTCCGTCCCTCATCGCGCTGGTCCTGTCCGCAGGAATCTACTGGTGGCCGAAACGCCGGTCCGCTCGTCCGCCGCGCTCGTAGACTTCAGTCATGTCGAACAAGCCCGCCCCGCGTCGAGCGTTCAAGCCACCCGTCGGCGACGTGTCCAAGTACGAGGACTTCGACGGAGAATGGCGAGGGATTGGGCTAGGCGCACCGGCTCGGCGTGCACTCGTCGATGCGAAACTGTACAAGGTGTCCGACCTCCGCAAGATTTCTCTCAAAGATCTCACCGCTCTTCACGGGATGGGCAAGTCGGCGATTGCTCGACTCAAGGTCATCATGGAGGCTAAGAAAATTCGCTTCCTCGAGCCCTAACCGCGTCGCCTGTTCGGGCGGCGGTTCGCTAAACCGTGAACGCCTCGACGAATGCATCGAGAGCAACGTTCGAATCCCCCGACGCCCAACCTTCTAGACCAACAACCTGGTCGAATCCGAGGGCATCGAGCTCGCGAGCGATTCGCGCATAGTTGATTTCACCCGTGCCCGGTTCCTGTCGCCCGGGAACATCCGCGACCTGAATTTCCCCGATCCACGGTAGAGCCTGCCGAACGAGTTCGACCAGGTTCCCCTCACCAATCTGTGCGTGGTACAAATCGAGGTTGAGTTGCAGGTGCGGGTTGTCGATGCTCGACACGAGGTCGATGGTGTCCGCAGCCCGCGCGAAGGGCGTTCCAGGGTGGTCGACCGCCAGATTGAGGTTCTCGAGCATGAACACCGCGTCGTGTTTGGCCCCGAGGTCGGCGAGCCGCGAGAGCGTGTCCTTCGCGGTCTGCCGTTCGGCCGCTGTCACGGATTCTCGCGGGCGAATCGCCTGCCCGTCGCCGTCCAATCCCGTTCCGTGAACGTTCAGTCGATCGGCCTCGATGATGCGCGACGCCACGATGGATTGCTCGGCGGTTTCGAGGAATCGGGTGATTCCATCGGCTTCGAGCAAATCGCCATCGATATACCCAGTCATCGAGGTGAAGTTCGCGCCGGTCGCGGCGAGTTCGTCCAAATCTTTCGTCGTCCAGTTCCAGATTTCGACTCCGAGCCCGCGCTCGTGAATGGCCCGCACCCGGTCAACAAAAGGAAGTTCGGTGAACAACATCTCGGCCGATGCAGCGAGAGAGAATCTCACGCAGAACCGCCGAGAAAGTTAGCCGTTATGTGCACGTCGATTTCGGCGATACAGGAGAAGGGTTCCCAGCATCAGGGCGATGCCCGCCATGGACGCGGTAACGAGAGGGTCGTAAGTTGAAACACCCGTGGCGGCCAAAAGGTCCGACTCGCTGATCGGTCCCTTAAACGATTTCGCCAATAGTCGGCCATCATCATCGACGTAAATATAGGCGATGCGCTCTACCGGGTTACCCTCTGGATCGGTGCCGCGCAGAATGATTCGGTGAGGCCCTGGTTCGATACCGTCGGGGAGAGTCACCATATTGGTGAAGTTTCCATTGGCATCCGTGTTGCCGGAGCCCAGTTCGACAACGACACTGTGAAGTTCGAGGACGTATTCGGACTCGGCCATCAAGCCCTCACCGTTGTACTCGACCTCTTTTCCGGCGAGGAGTTGCCCCACCTTGACTTTGAGGTTCAGTTCGAGCGTCGGGGCAACAGTTTCTCCGCCGCCGCCGTTGTCACCGCCACCGTTGTCACCGCCGCCATCGCCACCGCCGCCGTCAACATCGTCGCGGTCTTCACCTGCGGCAAGGGGGGTGGTCAAACAGTTGGTGTAAGCGGTAATGGTTTCCACACTGGGGTTTTCTTCGGTGACCGCGAGAACTGCGCTCGAGCCGTATTCAAAGCCTGCTCCGGTTGTGATGACCGTGCCATAGAAACCCCCGCCGAGGAAAAACACAAAGTCTTCGCCGTAGGCGCGGAAATTCCCATAGGTACTGACCAACCCTTGCGACACGCCTTGGGCGTTGAATCGCTCAAGCGCGAGAGTGCCTGGGTTCGAGACACTGTCAACAAACTTCATGTAATAGCCCGTTGTCCAGTCCGAGGCGCTGAGTTGTCCATTGACATTTCCGTATGGCCGGGTAATGCCGCTGATGTTCAGGTTACCGCCAGAAAAGTTGTATTGAACGTCGAATACCTGTGCTGGGCCGAAGGCGCAATCCTTCAGGGAGGTCACCGAAGCCGTTGCTGACGACGAAGTGAACGCGAAAACCATTGCGGCGGACGCCAGAATAGCTCCAACTTTTTTCAGAAACATCAGAATCACCTTTAGCTTTTGTTACGGAGGGGATATCTAACCCTACTTGAGGATTGTCCGCGCCATGAGGTTATAAAGTCTCGTAGTTGTCGAGCAGATCGGTGACAAGTGCGGCGATGTCCGAACGCTCACTGCGCTGCAGCGTGATGTGGCCGAACAGGTTCTGCCCCTTGAGTGCTTCGATGACACTCGCGATTCCGTCGTGTCGACCGACGAGTAGGTTGTCGCGCTGGGCGACGTCGTGCGTGAGCACCACGCGCGAGTTCTGTCCGATTCGGCTGAGGACCGTGAGCAAGACGTTGCGCTCGAGTGACTGGGCTTCGTCGACGATCACGAACGCATCGTGAAGCGAACGACCACGAATGTGAGTGAGGGGCAGAACCTCGATGAGCCCGCGCTCGACGATCTCTTCCATCACGTTGTCGCTGACGACCGAACCGAGAGTGTCGAACGTC
>Ga0315908_10002805_pt1 | contig 12660 bp, 11 predicted proteins | sample LakEriMetagenome_12_FD_203520 | JGI IMG/M metagenome (GOLD analysis project Ga0315908, IMG submission 203520) | Freshwater fungal communities from buoy surface, Lake Erie, Ohio, United States - Buoy 4 MA124 | ecosystem: Environmental > Aquatic > Freshwater > Lake > Lake biofilm | place: USA...
ATACAACGTAACGCAGTTCTATGGAATTGCTTTTGACAGAGACGGATCAGTGATGGGTGGAACACAGGATAACGGAACACTCTACAATGATCACACACAGTCAACTTTCCAGGAGTTCAGAGAAGTGAACGGTGGTGACGGTTTCGAATGTGAAATCTCTTTCTACAACCCCAAAGTGATGTTCTCATCGGTTTATTACAATTCAATCTCACGATCTGGTGATAAAGGAGTAACATGGAGTTCGTTTGTTCCTCTTTTCCCTTCAGGTTACGATCCTGCAGGGACTGATGGAAGTAACTTCCACCCTTTCCACACTGAGTTCGTACTTGCAGAAAATTACGATACAAACTCCGAGGATTCAGTAACGTATGTTGCAACGAAAAACTATCCTGCCGGGTCAACAATAATGATCCCAAGTATGGCGACTGGCGATAGTATGTCCTACACTACAACAACCGCATTGTATTTTGATGATACGTTGTATTATGATCCGACACTCACTGCAACAGATGTTTCAGTTGTTAACGGAATCAATGGTCAAACTGTTCTTTTGGGTAATTATACATGGACTCCATTTGCGACAGCATCAGGAAATAACCCACCGGTAGTTGGTGACTCAATTCTTGTTGAATTCCCTGCCGGTGCTGACACTGTGGTAGTACAAAGTCTTGGCAGTTATGATCACTATTACGCTGAAAACAGTGCGACAGGTGAGATCTATTCAATGGGGTCTGACACAGTAGCATATAACATTGCGTGGGACACATTGAGGATCCAGGATCCTTATCAGTCATGGTTTGTGATGTATGTCAATGCGAATGGAGGAGAACTTTGGGGTACAAGAAATTCAACACGCCTTGCAGCAACCAGCCAGAATTGGGTGATCATTGCAAAGGGTATCGGTGCGGGATTGTACAACAATATAGACATGGAATTCTCCAAAGATCTCAACAACCTATATGTTAGTGCAGGTAACGGAGTATGGAGAATCGACGGTCTACGAAATGTTTACACTTCCAATCCAAACTTTTATCTCGAGGCAGGTTATTCCGGAGTGGGTTATGCAACACCTCCAAGTTCGACCACTTCAACCAAAATTACAACAACAAGTTATGAAGGAATTGCTGTGAATCCGAACAATGCGAACGACCTTGTTTGTTTTGCGGGGTTCAGTGGCACGAACAAAAGATCGTTGAATGCAACTGGTGCAGCACCGACATTCACAACACTTTCAACTATTCCCGGTGGTGTAGCGTGCTATGATGGTATCATCGACCGAGATGATTCTGACATCCTTGTTGTTGGTACATCCGAAGGAGTATTTGTCACTGAAGATGGCGGAGGAACGTGGGAAAATGCATCGGTGGGATTCGAAGGTACACCAGTATACGAGGTCCGTCAGTCTTGGAGATCATGGAATGATGGAAACTACCGTCCGGGTGAAATTTACATTGGTACCTTTGGTCGTGGAATCTGGAGTTCTGCCGCATACCTGGGAATCGGTGATGCAGATGGTAATGGAGTTCAGGAATTCAAAACCAAGTTGAAAACTTACCCGAATCCAACTACAGAGAATACGACGCTTACATTCAATCTTCAGGAGACCTCAAATGTAACGGTTATGGTGTACAACATCACAGGAACTTTGTTCAAAACAATTACAGATAAGAATGTTGCTGCAGGTGCACAAACTTTAACTATTGATGGTTCAGAGCTTCCAAGAGGAACATATATTGTGAAATTTGTTGCAGGTAAACAATCTGACACGGTGAAGTTCATCAAAATGTAATAGGCACTAAATTAATAGTAAAGGGCAGCTAAACGCTGCCCTTTTTAATTGAAGCATACTGCTCTTTTTATGAATTAATCCTACATTTGTACTCAATAAAAAATTTCAAAATGATCAATTACGATATTACCATAATCGGATCAGGACCCGGAGGATATGTTGCTGCAATACGTTGTGCACAGCTTGGAATGAAAACTGCGATTATAGAGAAATACAATACGCTTGGGGGAACTTGCCTGAACGTTGGATGTATTCCTTCAAAAGCACTACTTGATTCTTCAGAGCATTATCACAATGCGGTTCACAATTTTAGTGAGCACGGAATTGACATCACAGGTGCCAAAGCGAATATCCTTCAAATGGTAAAGCGCAAAAATGATGTAGTGTCGCAAACAAGTGCCGGCGTTAAATTCCTGATGGATAAGAATAAGGTTGACGTCATTTATGGTATCGGATCATTTATTGATAAAAACACTGTTAAAGTGACCGGAAAAGATGGGGTTGAAACTGTCATCACATCTAAGAATATCATTATTGCTACCGGATCAAAACCCAATTACTTCCCTGGAATGGAGCCCGACAAACAACGGATCATTACTTCGACAGAAGCGTTGAACATGACGGAGATCCCAAAGCGGATGCTCGTAATTGGAGGCGGTGTGATCGGTTTAGAACTTGGTTCTGTGTTTGGCCGATTAGGAACCGAGATCGAGGTTGTCGAGTTTGCGAATACAATCATCCCAACGATGGATACTTCGTTAGGCAAAGAATTGACAAAAGTATTGAAAAAGGAGGGCTTCAAATTCAATTTGGAGCATCGTGTTCAAAAGGTTGAGAACAAGGGTAAATCAGTTGTTCTGACTGCACTCAATAAAAAAGGTGAAGAGGTGAAATTCGAGGCCGAATACTGTCTTGTAGCGGTTGGAAGAAAACCTTTCACTGATGGTTTGAATCTTGAAGCTGCGGGCTTAACGATCAATAGCAAAGGTCAGATCGAAGTGAACGATCACCTTCAAACATCTGTTCCAAACATCTATGCTGTGGGTGACGTTGTCAGAGGAGCTATGCTTGCTCACAAAGCGGAGGAAGAGGGCGTTTTCGTAGCCGAATATATCGCTGGTCAAAAACCACATTTGAATTATAACCTGATTCCCGGTGTCGTTTACACCTGGCCGGAAGTAGCGGCAGTTGGAAAGACAGAAGATGAATTAAAAGCTTCAGGCATCGAATATAAAGTAGGTTCTTTCCCTGTTAAGGCGCTTGGCCGCGCAAGAGCAAGTATGGATACTAATGGGTTGATCAAAATACTTGCAGATAAAAATACGGACGAAGTACTTGGTGTTCACATGATAGCACCTCGCGCGGCTGACCTGATCATGGAGGCAGTTACGGCGATGGAATACCGTGCCTCAGCAGAAGACATGGCTCGAATTTGTCATCCTCACCCCACCTATTCAGAAGCGATCAAAGAGGCCGCTTTGGATGCAACTGACAGCAGGGCGCTCCACGTTTAATCTCAGTTTTTCCTATAGAAAGACAATTGCTTTTGAAACCAAAGGCCTGATTCTTTTATTGTCCTTTGCTGCGTACTAAAATCTACAAAGATCAATCCAAATCTCGGTTGATACCCCTCGCTCCATTCGAAGTTATCCGTTAAACTCCAGACGAAGTAACCCTCGACAGGAACACCTTCATCTTTGGCTTTTTTCAAATATCCCAAATACTTCACAAAGAAATCCAGTCGTTCTTCATCATTCACTTCCCCATCGATCAAACGATCCTTGACGCAAACACCATTCTCTGTAACAATGATTCGTTTGATCTGTTTGTACTCGCCGAATTGTTTAAGAATTTCATAAATTCCTTTTGGGTAAACCTCAAATCCCATTTCATTCATCTGAACCCCTCTTTTTTTGGCAGAAACCTGCTTGAACCAAACTATCGGAACGAACGGCGTCCTCTTAACGACAACCCGAAAATAATTCTGCAAGCCGATGAAGTCAAAACTGAACTTTATGGCCGCTTCATCTCCCGGCAGCATATACTTCTTAATTCTAGTTAAAAATGGAAATGTTTGGTAGTCATAACCGAGTCCTAAATTCGGTTCCAGAAATAACCTGTTCAAAAGCAGATCCGCCCTCTTCACAGCAGTCGTATGTTTTGAATTGTCCTTAAATGGATGGATAATTGAGCAACTCAGCGATGTCCCGATCTCGGCATCAGGTATAATTTTTCGCAATCTTCTTCCGCCCTCTGCCATTGCAATGTTCACATGATGTATGGCACAAAGATACTTTTTCGGGCTTTTCTTTCCCGGAGCATGGTAGCCGATCATATAACCAAGACTAACAAAGGCTACAGGTTCATTCATGACTATCCAATTCTTCACTTTTGACCCATATTCCCGAGCTAAAACTTCCGCATAGTTCCCGAACCAGTCTATCACTTGCCTGTTCGCCCATCCACCTTGATCCTCCAACTCCTGCGGTAGATCCCAATGGTAAATTGTCACCCATGGTTCAAGTCCGTTCTTATGACATTCATCGATCACACGGTGGTAAAATTCCATACCTTCAGTATTGATCGCGCCTATTCCTTTCGGAAAGATCCTGGACCACGAAATGGAAAAACGAAATACTTTGAAATTCAACTGCCTGCAGAGTGCAATATCTTCAGCATACCGATGATAAAAGTCAACTGAAGTATCCGCATTTGAGCCATCTTTGATCCTTCCCTTTGTAGCCGTAAAAGTATCCCAGACAGAGGGCCCTCGCCCACCTTCCTTTGTTGATCCTTCGACCTGAAAGGCACTACAGGCGGTACCCCACAAAAATTTATCACCAAATTCAGACAATACAATCGTATCCCTTTGTGAAAACAGGGAACAGACAAGGAACGAACAAATGAGTGAAAGTGTCAGCTTCATAAAGAATGAAAGTGGTATCTACTAGGACAAATAACCTGAGATCTCAAGAACCATTCAGGATTTACTCTTTTATCAATACCATTTCATCAACCAGATGTCCGGCCCCGGAATATTTATCCATCACCCATAAAACGTAACGGATATCGACGACAACATTGCGGCAACGGTTAGGGTCGAACATATAGTCTGACATGGTGCTTTCCCACGTTCGATCGAAATTAAGTCCCATCAGATTTCCATTCGCATCAATCACCGGTGAACCAGAGTTTCCTCCAGTTGTATGATTCGATCCCGTGAAACATACCCACAGCTCCCCATTCTGAGCATAATCACCATAGTCTTTATCCTTGTGCATTTCAAGCATTCTTGGCAATAATTCAAAATCCGGATTCCCCGTATTGTATTTAGCAATGATTCCGTCAAGTGTTGTATGTTCGGTATACATCATCCCATCTGCAGGTGCTGAACCTTCCAATTTCCCATAGGTTATACGAAGGGTGCTGTTCGCATCAGACCAATGTTTCGCATCCTGGAACATTTCATACTTACCGGCAACATAGGTTTTTAGCAGAGCATTCATCTTGTCATCGAACTGCTGGTAATTTGGTAATATATTATTCTTGAAGTCATCAAGCTTTTCGATAAAGAAAGCATATCCCGGATCCTTTTTCAGTTTCTTGATGGAGGAAGTATTGAATTTCTGAAGAAAGGCGATGTAACGTTCTTTATTGGTTAGGACTGACTTTGAATAAATAAGTTTACTCAATTCCGGAATATTCAGTTTTACAGTAACTTCTTTCAATGAACTGAGATCACTCGTTTGCTTGAGGTATTCTTCTGTTAAGAGTTCAAATATCTTTTGATCCACAGTCGCATCATAGTTCTTGAAGAAGCCTTCAGCTCCTTTAACATATTTATCTATCATTGCATTCAACTCTCCTTTTTCTGAGTATTTATCATAATTCTTGACGAGATCATCAATGTTACGACCGAGTCTGAACAGTTCAGGTCCAACGAACAAATATTCAAGCCCCATAGCATATTGGAATTCCCAGCTACTCCCCTGATCAACCAATTTGTTCATTTGATCGATAACGGCTCCGTACGCTTTTGCCCAAGAATCGTTGGAAACGACCATTGAATTGTATTCCGCTTCACGAGCGATTTTGATCGAGATCGCATCCAGTCTTTTCAAACCGTCTACCTGCCCGATCCATTTTTTATAAGCGTTCGCAATACTCGCTTGTTTCGCAGAATACTTGATACGTACCTCATCAGAGGCCCTCATTGCCGCATCGATCACGCTCAAGGACTTTTCACGCATCCTTATCCGCGCAGGACGCTCCTTTTCCATTATAAATTTCAGGTATCCCGAAACTACATGTTGCTCTGTCTCACCAGGAAAACCATATACCATAGTAAAGTCTCCCATCTTTCTGTTCTTGAAAGAGATCGGTAAAAAGTGAATCGGCGTATAAGGTACATTCTTGTCAGAATATGCTGCAGGTTTGTTGTCAGGACCAGCATAGATCCGGAAAACGGAGAAATCACCAGTATGACGCGGCCAAACCCAATTATCGGTATCTCCACCAAACTTTCCGATCGAATTTGGAGGTGTACCGACCAACCTAACATCTTTGAACACCTCTTTTACGATAATGTAAAAATCGTTACCGTAGTTGAATGGCTTGATCTCTGCCTCATAATGATTACCGGTTGTAGCATCCTTAATGAGTTGTTCAATATTCTTTTTCATTTTTTGCTCTCTTTCGAGTGGATTAGCTCCGGCATCTATGCCGAACAACACAGCTTTCGAAACATCATCAATTCGGACCATCCGAGAAGCTGTCAATCCTGCATTCGGCAATTCTTCGGACAGACTATTCGCCCAAAACCCGTTTTTCAGATAATCCTTTTCAAGTGAAGAATGTGATTGAATCTGAGCGTATCCACAGTGGTGATTTGTCAGAAGCAATCCTTTACCGGAAACAAGTTCTGCAGTGCAACCACCACCAAAGTGCATGATCGCATCCTTTAAACTAGAATTGTTGACATCATAAATGTCCTTTGCACTCAGTTTCATGCCCTTTGCCTTCATGTCGGATTCAAATGCGGAGATCAATGAAGGGATCAACATGCCTTCTTCTGCGAGGCATCGGCAGGCGGTCAGAAAGAGAAGACCAAGTGAAAATGCGTAATTCTTCATAATTTTTGCTTGATAAAACTCAAAAATACATAATTTAAACATAGGCCGAACAGTCCAAGTAGAGGGAAAAAATGGCACATTTGCAGTATGGAACTTATGAATTTCATTTTTCGACTGGGCGTTCTGTTCGCCATCTATGGGTTTATCTGGGGGATCTTCGAGATCGGTTTATCGATCTTGAGAGCAGGGAATCAGCGCACTACTTTTGAAGACTACTTTCTCAAAGCCGTTAAATATATTTTCCTGGTAGATGTAACCTTTCTTTTCTGTCTTGATCTGGAGAATGGGCAAATATCCGATTATCATGTTACCATGACAGCGCTGGTTTTATTGACCTATTTCATAGGTAAGTTCCAAAACAAACAGAACCAGGCAGCCATGTTCCAGATGATGGGAGGATCAGTTCCCGGGTTGAATACTCATTTCAACATCAAAGCTGAGATTGGCGTGATCACACTGTCGATCGGTATGTTCCTGGCATTCATCTTTTTTCCTGATTTCGCCAAGAACCCAATTTCGATCTGGTTTCACGACAGCATTATGAACATCGAGGACACGCCAATCATCGGTTTCATTTTCAAAGTGATCGGATTCTTCTTCCTCATCTCCATGATCTTCAAGATGTTCAATGGATTCATATACCTTTTGTCGGGAAGACCATTCGTACAAGCATCCTCATCGTTCACTTCATTCAGAGAGAAAAAAAAGGAAGACGATTTTGACGATTACGAGGAGATCAAGTAAGTACTACATCAGCAAGTCTTTCACCAGTGCTTCGATCTGCGCTAAAAGAGGTGTCCTATCATCATTGATCAGAACGTGTTGAGCCAAGGGAATCTTTTGGTCGTCATTCCATTGTTTCGCCATTCGTTCTCGAACATTTTCCTCTGAGCATTTGTCGCGCTTCATGACCCGTTGGATTTTAGACAATTCCGGAGCTGTGACAAGTACCATTGCATCAAAGTTCTTATCTGCTCCTGTTTCGAAAAGTATCGCCGCTTCATTAAACACCAATTCCCCCCTTTGTTCGGAAGCCCACAGTGCAAAAGACGATCTAACCCTTGGATGAATAATACCGTTAACCTTAAGTCTTATCTCGTCATTGGAGAAAAGCTTTTCGGCAAGGAAAGATCTGTTGAGTTTACCCGCCGTATACACCTCTTTCCCCAGGAGTTTAATTAGTTCACTCTTTATCGTCGGATCGCTTTCTACCAGTTCTCTTGAACGCTCATCTGAAAAATAGACGGGATAGCCCATTGCTTCGAGGACCTTCGCCACCAGGCTTTTCCCCGAACCAATACCTCCGGTTAACCCAATCACTTGCACGGATCAGATCTCCTCTACTTCGATCATATTGAACGGAAGCTTGATGATCGCCTGATAATCTTCACCAGCTTCTTCCATATCTTCATCATCTTCTTCGAAATACCAGTTCACCGAAACTTCAGAACCCGACATATTCAGGCGCTCCAGTTTCTTGAACAGGTCAAGGATGCACTTAGAAGAGGATGTATTGAAATACTCCAGCTTGACATCGACCGTAGTCACTTCTTTCGGATTTGAAGCATATGCATCAATCCAGTCATTCAATGGTTTATAAAACTCTATCGAGTTCTCCGGGATAGATCGTCCTTTGAGTATTATTTTACCGTTGTTCGCATCAAATACTACTTCAGGTGTTTTGGCAGACGCCTCTAAATGTAAATTTTCCATCTTTCTTCTTTTCTAATCTATTTTTACATTCAAGCAAAAAAAGCTTGTTTCTTCGTTAATCTTTAAAAAATCATATTCCAGCTTATTTCCGGATTTCCGTGCAATATCAATCATCCCCAACCCAGCGGTACCTTTCGAAGAAACGACCGAACTACTCAAACTTTCCTGGTAATAGGTCTTTAAATCTTCCTTGTCCATTGAATTGATCTTGTTCAACCGTTCTTTCAGGCCTTCCACTTTGTACCGATCGATATAATTCCCGGTGCGAATAATAAATTGATTCCTTTCTTTACCAATCAGCACCATTGCGGATTTACGTTCCAAGTGCTCCCTCGTTATCGGAACCGGGCCTTCGTCTACATGATGATAAAGATTTTGAAGACATTCGACCAGTACATTGAAAACCTTTTTTCTCACTCGCGGCTCTTCATGCATAGACTCCATTTTTACTTCCATAATGTTCAGAAGTGAAGTTAGCAGTTCCGCTGTTACAATGCCTTTAAAAGAGAGTATCACATTCTCCTCCTCCATTGTGCGGTAAAGATTGTAGACATTGTTCAGTGACATGATCGTCGTTTCTGAATCAAATATAAGGAATTGACTTTCAACAAGAACATCAAGAACCATTATTTGTTTTATTGACAATAGAAGTTAAAACGTATCTTTGACTCATGAGTTCGAAAGAGTGGTTTGCAGATTGGTTTGACACACCTTATTATCACATTTTGTACAAGAATCGTAATGATGAGGAAGCAGCCCATTTCATTGAAAACCTTATTGAGTTCATTCAGTTAGACCTTGGCTCCAGAGTACTGGATCTCGCATGTGGAAAGGGCCGGCATTCTGTTACTTTGAATAAACTTGGATACAATGTACTTGGAGTTGATCTCTCTGTGAACAGTATTGAGCGTGCAAAGCCTTTTGAAAAGGAAGGATTGAAATTCGCTGTACACGACATGCGTCAAGTTATTGATGGCGAAAAGTTTGATGCGATCTTCAATCTCTTTACCAGTTTTGGTTATTTCGATTCAATCGAAGACAATTTAGATGTGATCCGATCGATCCATACTATGTTGATTAAGAATGGTTATCTGGTTATCGACTTCATGAATGCTGAAAAAGTGATTTCCAATTTAGTTTTGACAGAAGTCAAAACGGTAGATGGGATCACCTTCAATATCGAAAGAAAATACGATGGCAAACATATATTCAAAAACATTCGTTTCGAAGCTGATGGACAGATTCATCATTACACTGAGCGGGTTCAAGCATTAAAATTAGATGATTTTGAGCAGCTACTAAACGAGACTGGCTTTGCAATTATTCGTATTTTTGGTGACTTCTCATTGAATGCATACGATGCCAAGACCTCTGACCGTCTGATTATCACCGCAAAAAAACTGTAATGGAAGCCATAATCGTGATCTTAAGTTTAATCGTGTCCGTTGTTCTGGGGGGATTCTTTGTAACCTTCCTGCATCAAACGAACAAAGCGCAGATCATTAAACTTATGCTAGCTTTCAGTGGTGGTTTCTTGTTGTCGATCGCATTCACGCACTTCATTCCAGACCTTTATCACGATGAGTCAGCTTCTATTGGCATTTATATCCTCGTCGGTTTCCTTGTTCAACTTTTATTGGAGTTCTTTTCAGGAGGCATTGAACACGGTCACGTACACGTGCACAAAGGTCAGCCGATGCCTTGGGGATTATTCCTCTCTCTCTCAGTTCATTCCATTTTGGAGGGAATACCCTTGGGAAACCAAATTTCAGGACACGAGATCATCAGCTCACACCATCATCATGAAGATGATAATTCCCTGTTACTTGGAATACTTTTCCACCAGCTTCCGGTGGCGATCGCACTGATGACCTTGTTGGTGAATACAAAACTGAACATGGTGCGATCCTGGATCGTGCTCATGGCTTTTGGCATCATGACTCCGCTTGGCGTTGTGATCGGAATGATGACACTTCCAGGTCAACTTGGGTTAGATTACCATGTGATACTTGCGATCGTTGTCGGTATGTTTCTGCACATTTCTACGACGATCATTTTTGAGACTTCCGAGAACCACAAGTTCAATCTTCTCAAACTGTTGGCAATATTCGTTGGTTGCGGACTGGCATTCTTCATGCATTAAAAAACATGTTCGATTTCACGATACTTACGGATAACCGGTATGTTGATCCGACTGTTATTACGGAGTACATTAAAAACATTTTGCTAGAAGATCAGCTCGTTTTAGATGAACTCAAATACCGAGGATACAAAGTTCAGCGTTTATCATGGGATGACAGCGAAATGGATTGGACAGCCACGCGCTATATCATTTTCAGAACCACATGGGATTACTTTGACCGTTTCGCAGAATTCACAGAATGGTTGGAGAAAGTGCGAAACAAGACTACCTTGATGAATTCTGAAGCGCTTATTCTATGGAATCTGGATAAGCATTACCTTGCTGAACTTGAAATGAAAGGAGTGAATATTCCGCCTACCTTTTTTATTGAAAAGGGAAACGCGCATTCACTAAAAGAACTTTTTGAGCAAAGTGGCTGGTCGAAGGCAATCCTGAAACCAGTGGTCTCTGGTGCCGCTCGTCACACTTATGTGATCGAGCACAGAACCCTTCAGCAACTTGAGAAACTCTTTAAGGAACTGATAACTGAAGAATCATTAATGCTTCAGGAATTCCAGCACAACATCATGAGTGGTGGGGAAATTTCGCTCATTCTATTCAATGGAGAATACAGTCATTCCGTCCTGAAGAAAGCAAAATCAGGTGACTTTCGTGTGCAGGACGATTTTGGAGGTACTGTACACGATCATTCGGCTAGTGATGACGAGATCGCATTTGCAGTAAAATGCCTTTCACATTGTCCGGAACTCCCCATCTATGCGAGAGTGGATCTTATTCGCGACAATCAGAACGCACTGGCACTTGGTGAACTTGAATTGATCGAACCGGAACTTTGGTTTCGCAAAGATCCGAATGCGGCGGTCCTTTTTGCAGATGCCCTTGAGCAATGTATTTCCTAAGCGATCATCTTTCGAAAGGTCCTCCACATGATTTTGATGTCTTCTTTCAGTGTTGAATTAGTTATGTACTTCATATTGATGTCAATCTTGGCAGGCATGATTTCATCAATATAGGTCTGCTGTGGGTCAGAAGATTGCGCCAGCAACTCGTTCTCTTTGAAATATTCCAATGAGGCATGATCGGTTATTCCCGGTCTGACTGATAAGACTTTCCGCTGTTCTTCCGTATAGAGATCGACGAATTCTTTGACTTCAGGCCTAGGTCCAACGATACTCATTTCACCTTTAAGGACATTTATAAACTGGGGGAATTCATCGAGTTTATATTTTCGGATGAAATAACCAGATCGAGTGATCCGTGGATCACGCATACCTACCGTCAGTTTTCCAAGTTTATCCGTATCCTTTCTCATCGATCTGAACTTATAAATTCGGAAAGGGTTTCCATTTTTTCCGATCCTTTCCTGGAGATATAGGGCACCGCCGGGAGATTCTATAGCGATCCAAATTCCCAGTGCTAATCCAATAGGCAGGAACAGCACCAGGATGATCAAACTTACCACTATGTCGAACAGTCGTTTCAAAACTTACCCTATGACCTTTTTTACAGCATGCTTCACAGCATTGATCACAGTTTCAACCTGATCGTCAGCCAAATTGTAATACACGGGAAGTGAGATCTCATTCTGATATTTGTCCCATGTTTCCGGAAAATCTTCAATTCTGTATCCTCTTTTCTTATAAGCTGTCAACGTCGGTAACGGTAAGAAATGTACGTTTACGGACACATCCTGAGCGAAGATCTCTTGCATGATCGTATCGCGCTGTGCCTCCGTAATATTCTTTATCCTTAACTGATACAAATGATAACAACTGATCTTTGTTTCGGTCGTATGAACTGGAGTAAGCGCCCAGGTTTCATTGCCAAATGCCTCATCATATTGTCTGAAGATCTCTTTTCTTCGATCCAGATTTTCCTCGTAA
>Ga0315908_10002809_pt1 | contig 12653 bp, 9 predicted proteins | sample LakEriMetagenome_12_FD_203520 | JGI IMG/M metagenome (GOLD analysis project Ga0315908, IMG submission 203520) | Freshwater fungal communities from buoy surface, Lake Erie, Ohio, United States - Buoy 4 MA124 | ecosystem: Environmental > Aquatic > Freshwater > Lake > Lake biofilm | place: USA...
TGATGTAATAATAACAATGTTTTAATAATTATATTGATAATATGAAATTAATTATAATATAATAATATTTTTAATATAATAATAATAATAATGATGTAATAATAACAATGTTTTAATAATTATATTGATAATATGAAATTAATTATAATATAATAATATTTTTAATATAATAATAATAATAATGATAATGATACCTTCGTATCCTGGACCTAATAAGATTGACTTAATCCTTGCAAAAAAAATTCTTATCTTGATTAATGAGATTATCTATAAGTTTGGCAATTTAAATGAGTATATGAAGAATTTAAGTATCTTTAATAGCATACTGTTTCATCTTATAAGATTTATCATGATTAGAATTAGTAGAATCTAGAAATTAAATGATATTGTCCAAACTCAATAAGAAGTGTTCAACTTATGTCTCTAATTCTCTTTCCTAACTCAAGGCCTTAGCATATTCATAAAACATTTTTCCATCTGACTAATTAATTCCATAACTTTATAGGAACTCTAAGAACTCTAACAATTAAGGATATAAGGAACATAACCTATCTGCTACTTATCTAACATCCTATGTACCTCTCAACACTTCATAACTGATATTAACATTTTGATAATTCTTCTCTGCAGTCCCTACTTCCATTTCATTATAATTCAAACTCTTTAATTCTATTTAACTTTAAGTCTTCTCATAATTTTACAATAGATATTTTTTATCCATCATATGTTTTTATTTTATACTTATGTATTCATTTTATATTGTCTTTATCAAAATTGTCTCTCCTATTCCAATCAAGGGACATTCTTCATTATTTGATTTTTTCTTTAATTTTATCACAAACTTTGCCTCTTCTTTAAAACCATCTATATTTAATTAAATTTAATTATCAGCATTTAATGACAATACCAAACCAGTGTAAATATTTTTGATCCTTATTTTACTCTAATCTTAAATAGGATTTCCACTAAGAGTATTCTCAATCTAGAGTTCCCAAATACAATTAATTTAATATCTCTTCTAATTAATATTCTATTAAACACATATATTCAAATTTTATTATTCTGCTATTAAGAGAGGTATATCTATCTGATTTCTAATGAAAGAGTCTTTATCACTATAAAGAGTTATATTTGATTGATATGAATATAAATTTTGGTAATTTACAGCTAAATAAGCATTCAGCTATCGACAATATAACATTACTAAATCTCCATTCTGAATAAATTTTTCTTCATATTGTTTAGAGTAAATAGAGTAAGAATTAATTTGTAATTTTGTTGGAATTTCACTTGCGTTTATCTCTAGACCTTTTTCGAAGATTCGTTAATTTTTTATTGCACTATCATTCTAATGGGTTGTATCATCAATATGTACATGGTAATTGTCTTTTTTATGTGATTGAATTATCACTTTGTCCCCATATTATATAGCTTTACCTATTACTTAAAGAGTGTCTGCTGGAATCAGTTTAAAGTTGCTATTTTCATTGTCTGTCTCACTTAATGTTATTTTCACGCATCTAATTTAATATATCATATTATCATATTATCATTTTATCTTATCATAATATTCTTATTATTACAATATTATATAATATTATTATTAATATTTTCAAATTAAATAATGATAATACCCATTCTATTCTGCTAACTTTTCAGTTTCTAAGCTCAAGATATTATTACTATAAATATGTCTTAACTATATTTCTTATCCATATTACACTTCTTATCCTTTATTTCTTTCAAATTCTTCTTCTTAGTCTTTCTTTTCCTTTTACCTTTAAATGTTGTCTTGAATTGAATACTTTTTACTAGTTTCTATCTAAAATAAACTTTTTCTAAAGTTTTAAATTCCATTATTCTTACAAATTATTTCATTTGGAATGCATATTAATTTATCTCCTGCTATTCCATCTCCTATCACTATTCCATTCTATTCATTTTATTTCTCTAATTTCATTTCAACTCTGTAACTTAAATAAATCAAATCTCCAATTCGTAAATTATTATTAGTTTTATATTTTTCACTTTTTTTATTTTTTTCTTATTTATTCTATTTCTTTAATATTATCTTTTGTTTTTCTTTATCTTAATTTTATTTTTATTCATTTTCAATTTATTACTATTTTTATTTAACTTATTCATCTACTTTTTCATTTATTAGTTTCTTTTCTTTTTCTAATTGCTCATTAAAAGTAATCCAATCCATTTATTATAGTGAATGTTTTATAATTATAATTTTCAAATTGATAATTTTATTTAAATATGTAATTAAATGATTCAAGAGAAATAAGCTTTAAATACAATTAAAAAAATTCTTAGTTTTAAATAAATGATAAAAATATAATGAATTAGGAAAATTATAAATTTAATAAAAAAAAAAGTTAATAAAATGAAAATTTGCATGAGTTATTAATTAAAGATGTATCAGAATTAACTAATCAGATACAAGAAAAAACACAGTAAAGGAATAAATTCCTATTTTAAGAATAAATCGATAAAAATACTATTATTTAACTTTAAGAATAAATCAAAGACAATAATTAAATTGATGATTTATTAAGAAAACAGTAAAATATTTAATTGAAATAGAAAAATTAATAAAATAGAGCAAATTAATTGAATAATTATAACAAATTTAAGTATGATGGTTTATAAGAAGAAGATTAATAAAAAATTATAAATATTTTGTCTACAATTTAAAGTGAATTTAATTAAAAATGAGATGAAAACAAAAAAGATGATAATATATAATAGAATATTATGAAATATTATTAAAGTGTTTAAAATATTTTGACTAAAATAGCTGAAATCGATTTTTAGTAATAAAAAAATCTTAAATACGATTTTATTATGTATTTTGATTATTATAATACAAATACTATTAAATATGAAGGAAATTCTTATAGTTTTATTGATACCCACAAAAAACAATCAGATTTATTTCAAAATAGAATAAGAAATATTTATAATTAGTTGAAATAATTTATAAAAAGAAATTACGACTCCGATATAATAAAGATCTTTTTGACTGATTTTCTTAACTTGATAAAAAAATTGCGAAATAATAAGCACAATGATTATTAATTTGAACTTGCAATGATAAAATTAATTTCAGTTCATTAAAAAAATGAAATAAATAAAAATATTTATGTAATAGATAATAATAATTACGATGAATTTTTTGATATTTAATAATTTTAAAAAGACTAAAAAAATAACCCAAATAATCAAAGATCATTTTAAATTAATAAATATGAATATTAAAATTTAATTATAAAAATATCTCTTTTTTTATTGTATTAAAATTTATCTCAGCATTATACTTTTGAAAAAATTCATCTTAAAAATTAGTAATAATTAATGTTATTAGGAAGAATGAAAATAAATAATTAAATATAATTTGTTAAAGATATATTTTAATACAATATTTAAGTATCATTTAAAACTGATTGCTTAATTTATTTAACTGAATAATTAGGATATATTAATGGTTTTATTGAATTTATTTTAAAAAATAATATAATGAATAATAAAATGCATATTTTTCTTTATGTTTAAAAATAGATTAATGATTTATTTGTATTTTATAAGCTCCTTGATAATTTTAAGCCCTAGAAATTAAATTTTTACATTTAATTAACAAAATACATCTATATTTTATTAAATCAAAATAAAAAATTAAATTTTCATAACCATCTTAATGATCATATTTTAAATTTTAACTATTTATACTTTTCTAAAAAAATAAAAAAATTTTTGAATTTTAATTAATAATAAAAATAATATTTTAATGTTAAAATAAACTCACAAAACAATCTTTAGTTTTTAATTTATCTTTTTTACAAGTAAATAATATTTTATAATTATTAAAGACCTTAATTTTATTAGATGTTTTTTTTAAATAGTATTATTAAATACAATAATGAAATTTTGGTTGATTAACATTAGTTTAATACAGTTATTTTTAATGAAATTAATAAAAAATATGATATTAATAAGCTTTAACAATTAAAAATAATTAATAAACTTATATTTAGAGAGGATAATTATGATTGGGCAATAAAATTTAATACAATTTATGAAATTTAAAAAATAATATTTAAAAAGGAAACGAATTTTGCTAAAAAATAATAAGAAATAATAATAATAATTTATTTTTATAAAACTATTTTGCTGATTCCTTTTTTTTGTGCATATGAGTATTCAAGATAAGTAAATAATTAATTTTTTAATAAAAACTTAATTTAAATAATTGTAATAATTTTTACCTTTTTTATTTATTTAATTATAAATATTAATTTAAATAATATTGAATTAATTGATTAAATGTAAAATTAAATTGATTACAGATCTTTTATTGTATAGAATAGAATTGATGCATTTATTTTGCTATGGAAAGCAGTTTTAATTTTCAGTATAAAAGTTATATCTACCATTTTAATAAACCATTTTTTGAAAAACTTTATGAACTGAAATTCATTTAATTAGTACCTGATTTATACTATTTTTTTTTCTATATCAAAATTATTATATTGGTTTATGTAATTTAGTTAAAAAAAGATATAATTTGAAATAAATTACTTTGTTGTTTTTGTTTTTTAATTTGCTATTTTTAAATTTGATTTTTACTTTTACTAAAAATCTATTTTTGATAATAAATCCTTCTGTTAAAATTAAATAATAAATTAATGTAATCAATAATTAAATTCTTTTAATATTTTTTTCTATTTTTATATGATAATTTATCACTTTATAAAACTTATTAATAATTATTATCAATATCAAAGACTGGAAAACAAATAAATATATTTTAAACTTTTAAATAAAACAAATATATATTATGAAATTTAAAAATTATTTTATTTAAACTAAAATTCTATAAATAAATCTCTTAATAATTTTAAGATTACCTTAATTTTTATAATTTTAATACTAAGCGATACTATAAATTTAAATTTTATTTTTTTGATTATCTTTCTTATTATTTAATTTAAAAACTAACAATATATTAATATTGTAAAAAAAATATAATTCAATAAAATTTTTGATATTAACATTTTGTACAAATTATTTATATCTTTTTCTACTTTTATAATAATTGAATAGCAGTTTTTCTATATATTTTTTTATAAATAAAATCAATTTGATATTAACTAATACTTAATTGCAATTTCACTAAGTTTAGTTATAATAATATTAATAGCAAGGATAGATATAAAAAGTAAGAAATACATAAAAATAAATGAAGACAGCAATAAAATAATAAAAGAGTTAAAATAGAAATACATGAGTATTTTAGAAAACAAGTGAATATAATAATATTAAAATAATAATAATAAAACAATAAGAAGTAAAAAATCAAATCATACCAAGTAGATTTTTTTTAGTTTTTTTCAAATCATTAGTTATTTTAGATTAATTATTATTATTATCATTAGTATTATTATCATTATTAGTTTTTCCCAACCTACCAAGAGCAGTCTACTATAAAAGCTGAAGACTCTTCTACTTCTATAAATTTAGATTGGTAATATCTCCCTTTTTAGTAACAAGTCTATTAGTAGAAATGGTAAACTGATTAGATTTGTGATGATTGTTTTCTCCCAAATCAAATTTCTTTGCTAAAAAATCATCAAATTTAGCAATATTTATATCTTTGCACAATAATTATTCTGTAGTCACTATTTTACCATTTTTCTCATGTTCATATAAGAATTTCAGGACTTCATTTGATAATCCATAATATTAAAGTAGTTGTTGTTAATAGAGCAAAAGATTTTAGCTTTGAAATCCTTGTATTTTTTCTTTGATTGTATTATACAAAATATTTCTACTTTTGTTATCTGCCCTCATTTGGTCTATAATTTCATAAGTTAATAATCCGTTTTTTATGCTTTCATTTTTCATCACTAAAATTTCAGTATCTTCTTGAAGAGAAATACTTCCATACATATTTTGCTAGCTGTTTAATAAATAATTATCATTAAAGATCTGGTATTATTATAATACTGTAAATATCATATAATCATTATGTACTTTTTTATGGTAAAATAAACCTATTTTCCCTTTTACTATTATGCAAAAGTTACTTATACCACTTGTAGGAGTAGATATAACATTACCTTTTTTAAATGTTTTTAATTCAAATAAATTTATCAATAAACTTTTATCCTCCACTCTTTTAAATTTCTAACTTATTTTATAAATGCATTCTAATGTATTTATTATTTATTATTTTTCTTAATTGTTCATTATATCTTCTAAAAACTGTCTATCCATCAATATTACATTTGTATTTTCTTCTAAACTTTAAACGTTATAACTTGTATCTGTTTTAAATTAATTAAAAAAACTTTCATTTTTTTAAAAAATTAACTATTTACTTTAATTAGTTGATTCAGTTATTTAAATTTTTCCTAAAATTAATTATATATAAATCGTATTTTGATATATTATAATGAATTTATTTTAATATTAACCTTAAACTACATATAAGATTGGTATTTTAGTTTAATTTTCGTATAAAATTTAATTAATATTTATTTTTTGTAATTTTGAGAGTTTTAGAAACTATAAAAATTATAATTAATTATTACTTTATAATAATCTGATATTCCCAAATTTTTTTTAATAGAATGAATTGATATTTCTGCATATTTTTCAATAAATAATTCAAGAAAACGAATATCATTTTCATCAATAGTATCTTTTTAAAGTATTTTTATAATTCTAATAATTCTTTCATTATCAGCGTTCATTCCATAACCCTTTAATTTAAATAATAATTATACATTTGATATTATCATTTTTATATATTATTATTTTTGTATATTATTATTTTTATTATTATATTAAATTTATTTTTAATTAAATGTAAAGTTATTATAATCAATAAAAATAGTTTCAATTTTATAACTAATATAAAAAATTATAACATTAGAAATAATAAAAAAGTAGAAACTCATTAATGAGCTGTTTTCAAAACTTTATCCCAAAAAGTATTTGTAACTCCGAAGCCTAGTTTTCTGTTTCTCCAATGATGTTTCATGTGATTAGTTTTCAATTATTTAATAAAATTGAAATATGGTTCTGATCCAAAATGAAAATAATAGTGTAGTTAATCATATAATTATTAGCCGATAAGGAATCCAGCTAATTTAATTTAAGCGATCCAACTTCCGAACAATAAATTAAATACGAACCATAAAATTAAATAATAAGGTGCATTTAATATAAGACCTTGTGCTATTCTATATTTCTAATTCATATAAACATGGTGATGAATATGTGTGGAAAAAACTTTGAAGATCTCTCCTTATTTACTATTTTAGTATAATTGGTCTTCATTATGTAAAACGAATCTATGTTGATAGTATTCAATAAATGTCCAAAATACTAATATAGAGAATATAAATATTGCTAAAAAAAGTATTAATTCGTATGTATTTTAGATCTATTTTATACTTTTTAATAATAAATTTCCAGATATTATAATTATTATTAACAAATTAATCCAAATATTTGATTTATTCATAAAATCTACAAATTTATTATCAAATAATTAAATTGAATCATCTGATTTAACGAATCTCGGTCTTGAAATATAAAAAAAAAATTCATCTATAGTAAGATTATCTATTTATTTTTATAAAGGTTTATTTATATCTATTTTTTAATCCAATTTTTTTATTAATTCTTCTTCTTTATCATTTAACATTAAATTTTTTATTTATTAATTTTATTCACCAACAATCAGTCCCACTTGATATTTTTTAATTAAATTTATTGCGTTTTTTGAGTGATTTTAATTGTCAAATAATTTTTTTATGTCTTTTCCAATATTTTCATCAACCAAATTTTGAGGGCCAGGATGTTTGAAATTTTAAACATCGATTATTAATTTATCATATATTATTAATTTTTCACCATATTTATTTATTTATTTTTAAACTTCTTTTTGATTTTTAAACAATTTCATTAAATATTCTAATTATTTTTTAATTTAAATTATAAATTTATTTGAAACAAATAAATATAATTTAAAAATTATTAAAATTTTTAAAATTTAAAACTTCTTTTTAAAAATTGTAAATAAAAAAAATCAAACTGATTTTAAAATTTTAGAAACGGACATAATAAAATAATGGTTTAAATTAAGTCAAAAAATAAAGTATATTTATTTTTAAGAATCTCTTAATAAATAATAATTCTATAAAAATTAAAATCACTAATTAATAAATTAAAATCAAAAAATAAATTAAAATTAAATAATAAAATTCTCAAAAGAAAAATTAAGAATAAAAATACAATTATTAAGGTTATTATACATCTTACTACAAATTTTAATATAATTATAATAAGATGAATAATTACTTTATTAATTGTTATAATAGGAATAATCAAATAAATTTATAATATTTAATTATTCTTTGTGTTAATCCACTTTAAGAGGAGATTTAAGAGCATAAATTCAATAAATTCTATAATAGAAATATCATTTCTAAATTTTGATATTTCAATAAGAGAATTTATTAAATTTTATTGAAAAAAGTATTGATTAATAACCATATTTAATAATTAAAAATATTTTAATAATTATATATATATAATCATGTTTTATAAGTTTAAGGTTATATAATAAATAATTTTATTAAAATAATGATGAAAAAGAAAATAGAATAATTATTAATGATTTTAATGATAATAAATATAAAGAGTATTTATATAAAAGAAAGTTAAAGTAAGAAATGGATGAAAATGCAATAATTAAGTAAATCATTTTTACACTTACATATGCATATGCAACTTTAAATCGGTACAAAAACATAATTATCTTAATCTGATAAAATGTTAATGAGAAACATAAAGAAAAGGACAACAATGGATGGTCGAAGATGTGCCAATAAATTTTAATAGGAAGGTAAAGTGTACACAGATTGCACAACGGTAAAATCTCCAGATGGTAAAAACTTAGCCAAAGAATGGTGTTATGTAAATCCTAGTGATGGAGGAACTCCTAATTGGGATTATTGTGCTCCTTAACTTGATTATGATACTGTCAGAGAAAAGGCTAATCTATTAGCAGCAGAATTTTTACCTGAACTTAGAAAAGCTATTTAGTTAGTCGAAGATCAAATTGTACCTACTTCAGAAATTTCTATTGGATATGAGGCTATTCAAAACTAATAATCTATTCTTGACAAGGAAACCACATAATTAGAAAATGCATTATAATAAATTCTACTTGTTTAGGAATAATTAATTAGAATGTAAAAATAATGGGAAGCTTGGGAAATTGAAATTGCTAAAGTTATTGAAGAAATAGAAGAACTTAAAAATGAATAACCTGAATTCATAGAATAAGACTGTGAAGGAATATTAGGTAATTTTATTAATTTATTATATTATTTTGTATTTTGATATTAATATTGATTTATATATTAATATTAATATTGAATTATAAATTAATAATGATTTATTGATATAGATTATTGATTAAATATATTGATATTAATATCTATTTATATAATTTTAATTGATAAATTGATATTGATTATATATTGATAATTATAATAGATTTATTGACATAAATTTAATAATAAAAATAGGTTATGAAAAAGACAATCCAGGAGACGGAATGTAAGGAGAGTATTATAACAATGAAGACTTTTTAGGGAATCCTCTAATAAAAGAAGACATGGGAGTAGATTTTGACTGGAATGGTGAGTCTCCAATGGAAGGTATTTACCCAGATAACTTTTCAATTCGTTGGACGACCTTCCTTAAAATTCCAGTAACTGGGAAATACTAATTCAAAGTATTTAGTGATGATGGTTGTGCAGTATACATAAATAATGTATTAATAGTTAGTCACTTCATGGGAACAACTGATGGACCAAGAGAATCATAAGATGATCCTAATTAACCTATTAAAAGTCATTTGGAGTCTAATATTAATAATTTCGAAGAAGGAGTTAGAGTCAAACCCTAAAGGAAATCTTCTTCATGGAGTTAATAAGTCTCACTTAGTAGCGATACTCTTTATAAAGTTTAGATTCTTTATTATCATTCAATTCATTCCAAGTTTAGTGAGGATGCTAGGACTTATTTCAAACTCTTTTGGAAAAGTGATTAATTCACAGAAGTTGAAATTCATTAGGATTATGTATATTAAAGTAATAAATAACCTCCTCTTAAAATTGTCAATTATAATTCTTCATTCATGATTCAGTTTACTCTTGAGAATAATGAACTTGCATTTATTGATACTAATACTTATGTAATTACAGACATTCCTCCTTAATATTTGGGACTTGTTTAATTAAAATTGCCTTAAATATTAATGATGAAGTAAATCGACATTAACGCTAATAGACCCATTATATTATTTATTGCTGTTAATATGAAGGAACCTAATCCTCTTGGAGTTGAATTCAAAGATACTGGAGAAACTATGACTCTCTTAAAAATTAGCAAGCATGCTGAAGTTAAATAAGGTTCTATTAGAGCTTCTCTTAGTTATGGTTATAAAATATATAAAAGGCATTATCAATAATCTGATATTCTAATTTAGTTAGGAGTAGAAGAGGATGATGATGAAGATAATCAGCAAGAAAAAGATACTAAGGAAACCAAGAAGGCAGGAGTCTCTATTATTATGTGGTATTAATTAGATCCATCTGCCGGAAGGTAATTATATCTATAATATATTTATTATATCATTAATTATATTTGTTGTACATAATATCATAAATATACATATATATTTTCAAATTATATTATCAATATATATTATAATGTTATATTTAAATAAAAATATTATATTAAATTTAGTCAACTATCATGTGGAGGATTGGAAACAGAAATAAGTAAGAATGATAGTCCAAGTTTTAAAGAATGTAAAGCAAGTTCAGAGTTAAATGATTAATACAAATGTAATTATGCATTCACAGGATAGATGATAGACAATCCTTTTAAAATTTGGTCATCAGATGGAGAATCAGTAGGAGCTTGGATTGAAATAACATTTAAAGAGGAATATCAAGTTAATTACATAGTTTATAAGAATAGAGACAATATGGGAGAAAGGAACAGGAAACTAGAGATCCAATTTAGTAATGGACTAATTCTAGTTCATGAACTAAAAAACACAGATTCTGTTTAAACAATAAGGTTCAATCCAGTAGTATGTAGATCAATAAAATTTACAATATTATCAGTATATACTGGAAATAACAATGGAGGATCATTCTAGATATTTGGAATGGAATGTGTTGATAACTCAGTCGTTAAAAAAAAGGAAGAAGTCGCAACAGAAGATAGTCCATCATCATCAGCTACAGAAGAAGAAGAAGAAAAAAAGAAAGAAGAAGAGGAAGAATAAGAAGAAATTGATTTATTATAATTAGGATGTAAGGATACTATTGTTAATAATGAATATCTAGCTAAAAAAAATTATAAGCCAGGAGATTCATTTAAAGCTACTTGCACTGAAATTTGTGCTGAGTAAAAGGATATCAAAATATATGGAAGTAGAGTTTATAGTGAAGACAGTAGTCTCTGTAAATCTAGTGAACATATGGGAGTCAACTTACCAGGAAAAATATTCAAAGTGATTGTTGAGAGATTCAGAAATATGTATGAGTCTAGTGCATAAAATGGAATGTAGTCTGAAAATAAAATCACTAATGAGGGTAATATTTTATCTTAATATTATATTATTTTATCATTATATTATTTTATTTTTATATATTATTTTAAATTAATTAATAAGGTAGTAAAAGTGTATCTTTTGAAACGGTCAAAGATAAAGGTTTAGAAGCATTAGACAAAATAAAAATAGGTTAAAAGGTAGATTTCTTCGATTTAAAACAAAAGAAATGGGTGGAAGCAATAATAAAAGACTTAGATAGAAGAAAATTAGAACTTTTATTTATAACAATAGGGAAATTAGGATATTCAGATGAATTTAATGAATCAATCCAATACCCAAATCCAGAAAGAGTAGCTAATTGTGGAGAGAAACTAAGTAGCCGAAAAGACTGTGGTCCATAATAAGCAGTTGATAAAAAAAAGTAAAAAAGTATAAAGATTTGCTTCACATCAGCAGAAATATGTGGAGAAGATTATCCTGATATGTTAGTAGATAACGGTTTTACTAAAAAATAATAACATGGTTATAAGTATGGTTGGGATCTGGATGCATCTAAGAATTTGCGTAAAAGAGGTAAGGAATAAGATCCTTTATTAGATAACTTGATTTTATTTCCTCCTGATACTAAATCTTAATGGTGTTAGGGACCAGGTGCTAGTCCTTAGATTTCATGTATGCCTCTTAAATGGAGTATCGAGTTAGATAATGGACCATATGATGTTAAAGTAACGGTCGGAGATCCTGCTAATTCTTTCCAAGCAAATATTAATGTCAATGGTTAATCTCTTATTGATCAGACTCTTAAAAGAGGTCAGTTCTATACTAATGAGTTCACTGTTCTTGTTAGTCAAGGATTAGTTACTATTGATGCAGAATGTAAGGCTGCTAATTGTAATAATGCTTGGTCTAGAATCAATTATGTTGAAATCACTAAAAAAATTGTTCCACGTAATTAAATATCATCATTTTCATATTAACATTATCATCTCATCAAATA
>Ga0315908_10002811_pt1 | contig 12650 bp, 9 predicted proteins | sample LakEriMetagenome_12_FD_203520 | JGI IMG/M metagenome (GOLD analysis project Ga0315908, IMG submission 203520) | Freshwater fungal communities from buoy surface, Lake Erie, Ohio, United States - Buoy 4 MA124 | ecosystem: Environmental > Aquatic > Freshwater > Lake > Lake biofilm | place: USA...
GATAAAATAACAGTTTAATAATAAGACAATACAATATTAAAATGAATAAATTAGGTTAGAAAAGGAAAAATAAAAACAGGAAATTTAATAGATAGAATTATAATCTAATAAACATAAACTACCTCCACTTCAGGTGAATAATAATGAGCAACAAAATAAATAAATGAATGTTAATGTAGAGGAAGAAGAAGAAATAAAGAAAAGAAATAGAAACTTATATAAAGGATATAACTCTTAAGAAGAATGGGATATATAAAGAGCTAAGGTAGCAGAATTAGAAAAAGACATGATGGATAAGCCAGGATACAAAATGGTGGATCATTTAATCTCTATATAAGAATTAGCTGAAAAGTATAAAACTCAAATCGACTTTGAAGATCCAGCAAACTCAAAGGGATTGACTGATAGTCAGTACAAAGACAGATTTCAACAATATGGTCCTAATATCCTTTAACCTCCCCCTTCAAAACCAGAAATAGTTAAATTCTTATTACACATGTTGAGTGCATTCAACATTCTTCTTTAATTATGTTCTGCTGCTGCTTTTGTGTCTTATGGAATTGACACAACTCAAATTGCAAATCTGTATGTAGGATGTGTGTTAATGTTTATTGTTATCAGTGATACCACTATGAATTATATACAGGAAAGAAAAAGCAATAATCTTATGGCTTAGTTTAGTAAAATGATGCCTAGTCAATGTGTAGTAATTAGAAACGGATAAAAAAATAAAATTGATTGTTAAAATTTAGTGATAGGAGATATAGTGAAAATTATTAATGGAGATAAGATCCCAGCAGATATCAGATTAATTAGTGTGAGTGGATTAAAGACAGAATTGTCTGCTCTTAATGGAGAGAGTGAAGCAGTAGAATGTTAATTAAAATCTGCGAATGATGATCCAATGTACAGCAAAAATGTTATCTTCAATAGTTGTCTGATAGTGGAGGGTGATGCATTGGGAGTGGTAGTTAAGACAGGTAATGACACATTTATTGGATCTATCGCAAAGTAGACAACTGGAGTCGCTAATGAAGAGACTACTCTATAAAAAGAAATTAAGCATGTTATCATGATGGTATTTATTATAGGATTTATTTAGGGACTTGCTTTTCTAATTATAGGACTTGTTAAAGGTAGAACTTTTGTTGACTCACTTTGTAATGGGTTTGTGTTAGTTCTTATTGCTAATATTCCTTAAGGACTTCCCACAACTGTTAGTTTCACTCTCAACTTAGTAGCTAAAAGAATGGTTGCTTAGAAAATATTTGTTAAGAAGTTGTAAACTTTAGAAACCATGGGTTGTGCATCTGTTATTGCTAGTGATAAGACTGGAACTCTTACCTAAAATAAAATGACTGTAGAAAATGTCTGGTATGATGGATAGACCTTTGATGTTAAGTTTATTTATGATAGGAAAGAAGAGTTCTTAAAATAAGAAGGTTTTTAAAATATGTTCAGGATTTAAGCTTTATGTAATCGAGCATTTTTTAAAGAAGAAGAAGGAGCAGATTAAGATATCCCAATCATGAAATAAATTAATACAGAGTAGGATCCATTGTTCAATAATAATAATTTCAAGAAACAATCTATAAGAGATCCTTTTGATGATTAATAATAGTTTATCAGAGAAAGTAAGAATGAATTATAATAATCTAGCAATAATGTAAGAGGAAGCATGAGGAAATCAATTTAATTAAACACTATAAAAGTATAGTCAGAATCTTTTATGCTTAGAAATTAGATAAAGAATTTAGATACTAATGATAAGGTTAAATAATAAGAACTTTAATAATAATTAAGAAAGTTATAATCTTAAGAATTGTAACAACTAGCAAAACAGGAATAGAAAATTCATCAAAGAAGAGAGAAGGAAATAATAGGAGATGCTGGAGAAACAGCATTAATGAGATATTGCGATTAAGTTTTGGACATTGAAGAATATCGAGAAAATTATCCAAAAATATTTGAAATTCCATTCAATTCAAAGAATAAGTGGCAGTTATCAATCCACTAATTTGCTGATAGAAGAATCTGTGTACTAAAAGGAGCTCCAGATTATATTCTTTTGAAATGCAGCACTTATTAATCAACTAATGGGAATAAACCAATCGATTCATAATTTTAATCTGATTTCAAAAATGCGTATGAATCTTTTGCAAAGGAAGGAAAAAGAGTGTTAGGTTTCTGTTATATTGATTTAGGAGTGAACAATACAGTATATAATAATGATAATGCACCAATGAATGATTTCATTTTTGTAGGATTAACTTCTCTAATGGATCCTCCTAAAGTAGGAGTGGATGATGCAGTAAGAAGATGTAAAATAGCTGGAATAAAAGTATTCATGGTGACAGGAGATCATCCATTAACAGCCGAAGCAATTGCTCGTAAAATAGGAATAATATCAACTTAAAAAACAAGAGAAGAAATAGCTCGAGAAAGAAACTAAGCCATAGAGGAGATAGAAGAAAACGAAGCAGGAGCAGCTATAGTATATGGACCAGATATGATAAAATTCACAGAGGAAAAATGGTCTAGTATAGTAATGAAATCAGAAATAGTATTTGCAAGAATAAGTCCTTAATAAAAAGTGGAGATTGTAACTAGATTCTAAGATAATGAGGAGATAGTGGCTGTGACCGGAGATGGAGTAAATGATGCCATAGCCTTAAAGAAATCTCATATAGGAATAGCAATGGGAGATGGAGGAAGTGCAGTTGCTAAAGAAGCATCTGATATTCTATTTATGGATGATAATTTTAATAGTGTTCTCATTGCTATCTAAGAAGGTAGACTTCTCTTCGATAACTTAAAAAAATCCATAGCTTATACTATGACTCACTTATGGCCAGAATTAGTCCCATTAGCTATTAACTTCATCTTGTCTATGCCTTTAGGAATAGGAGCATTGCAGTTATTATCAATAGATTTAGCAACTGAATTAGCTCCAGCTATTGCTTTATGTTATGAAAAGCCAGAAAGTAACCTTATGTCAAAACCTCCTAGAAATATAAAAACTGATAAACTATTCAATAAACAAGTAGTTTCATATGCGTATTTCTAGGCTGCTATAATAGAATGCGTGTTTTGTTTCTTGTCTTATGCTAGAGTATTCTGGATCTAAAACATCACAATGCAATAACTATTAAACTAGACCGACACATACTTCAAGATAGGAGCACCAAATTGGTGTATGGGAGGATAATGCTATAATGATACTTAATAAATAAATCTACAATAATATGCAGCAACTACTTACTATGTTACTCTTGTTATGAGCCAGGCTGCACACATTTGGGTTAATAGGTCTAGAACTACAAGTATTTTTACTCATGGATTTGAGAACTCTACTATTCTTGCTGGAGTTATTATCGAAGTTATGTTATTATGTTTCTTTGTTTATGTGCCTGGAGTTAATTAAGTATTTTAGTCTTAAAATGTGGGTTGGGAAGCGTGGGTTTGGTGGTTAGGAAGTGCAGGCTGTCTTCTCTTTTGGGCTGAGGTTCGTAAGTATTATGCTAGAAAAGATGAAAATGGATTCTTTGCCAATTGGATCAATTATTGATCGTTTTTATTCTATTCTATTATATCATTTACTATTAATATTATTAAACTATATATAATTATATTACTACTTTTGGCTCATTAATTATATATCTATGAGGGCCTACACTTAATAGAATTTCTAAACAAATTCATATAATGATAACTAAACAAATATCACTGATATCATTTTCACTATATTTAATTCCTCTCCTTAAATAGAAATAACAATTGAAAAATTCAGAAAAATATCAAAAGAAAGAGTTTAATTATTAAAAAAAATTGAAAGTTAAATAGAGCTTTATTAAAAAGAGTATGATTTGTAAGAATCTCAAAAAAAGATAGATTTATTTATTTTAAATGAAATGCAAAAATAAAAATTATAAATAAATTAATAAGATTAAGAATTAGAAGAAAAAATAAATAATAACAATATAGGACATTATTTATTAAAATTGGCTTTTTGTTAAACAGAAGAAAATAGAAACTTCTTTATAAAAATGGAAAGTTTGGTGTTCAGTAGTATAGTCCGAAATAATTTATTGATAGATTAACAATAATAATTGATGAATAAATATGGAGTTTAATATGATTAGTTAAGTAATTAAGAATGGAGAGATTTTGAAAAAAAGATAATAGAAGGAAGTTATAGGAGTGAGTTTGAAAAATAAGGAGTAAATAAAGATAGCTTTTTAAAGGTGAATTTTTAAGATGTATTGGAAATGGTTCAGAAAATGTAAGTATTTATAGCCAAAGGAGTGGCTTATGTGCCTAAGATAAATTTAATGGAAATCATTCAGAAGATGTTCAGAGACAGATTAAGAGAAGAATTAAAAAAATTTGATGAAAAAAGGGAAAAAGCATTAGAGAATGATGAGCGGATCTGAGTTTTTTTGAACCAACTGCCAACTGAATACACTGGTAAGAATTACAGTAGCAAAGAAATATCAGATAAAGAGAAGATAAACCTTAAAGATTTATTGCAATATAATGAACAATGTTTCCCACCATGCATGAGAAACATGTTTGATGAATTAATTAAAAACAATCATTTGAAACATTTCGCAAGACTTTCATTGGGTCTATTCTTGAAAGGTGCAGGTCTATCATTAGAAGATTAATCGAAATTTATGAAGGAACAATTCATGAAGAAGATGAGTGGTGAAGAGTATAAGAAGAAAAATTATCAATATAATATTAATCATCTTTATGGAAGGGAAGGTAGTAAGACTAATTATACTCCTTAGAATTGTTAGTTAGTTATAAAGTAGAGTTCTAATAATGAAGGAGAACATCATGGATGTCCTTTTGTTAATTAGAGTGATATTCATCTTAATAAGCTATTAAATAAAATGGGTTTGGTATTGAACTCTAATGAGCATAAGGAAATTATTTTTAAAAGGACTCAGAAATAATATTAAGCTGCTTGTAGAATTCTCTTTAGAACTCTTCATCAACTCAATGAATAGCCTGATAATGTAGGTAATCATCCCAACTCTTATTTCGAAGAAAGCAGAAATATTAGGTTTAATCAAAACAAACAAGTTTGAATAGATTTAATATTTAATTTATATACTTTTATTTATTTCATATTTTATTTATATTCTATTTTTTATTTCTTTATCAAAATACAAACAACATATACAAAATTAATATGATCCAATTTTTATATAAAGGCTTTTCCTCTCATCACGTTAGAAGATTAAGAACATTAATAAATAATAAGTAATTGAGAGAGCAAGACATTAATTAAGAATTGGAATTAAGCTAAAGTTCAAGTAGATAACTCACTAAAGAATAGAATGAAGTGAAAAATAGATATTTTATGTAAGGAGAAATAAAATTAATGGTCGGTTCTGAAAAAATAATTAATAATAAACCAGCATTGGAAACTTATTGCATTGGAGACAGAGAAGATGATCTTAAAATTTATCCTTAAATAAACATGACAGATGAAGATTATGATTATTAAATATTGGAATAATATTTTGGGGATATTGAATAGCAAGAGCATGAAAATGAGTAGGAAATTAATACAAAAATAGAGTAGAACTTAAATCTGTTCATTAATTTTATCAATTAGAGGTAAAGCATATTTGGCAGATTGGAATTGGAAGGATTAACTGAATAGGAAAAAAAGGAAGAAATTCAGAAAAAACTTAACTATATCATGAAGTATAGTGATAAAGACTTCAATAAGGTTTTAAAAGAAAATGCTAAATGATTATAAATAATGAATTGATATTTTGATTTTGTTTTTATTGAAGGCAGAGTTGAGGATTGTTTTTATAATGTTTTATTTTTCCAATATTTCTTGTATTATTTATAAAAATTCATAAATTTTCTCCTTTATCCTTATAATTCAAATATTTTCATCAATAATGATATTAAATACATTTATTCATATAAATTATAATTATAATGTAAATGAATAAATTGGTCATAATTATTGGTTTAAGTCTATTTATAAGTTAAGAACTGATTGCTTTTGATATTTGTTTCTTGACTTATTAGAGGAGACTAATCAATATTGATTATAAAATACCTGATTAAGGATTTTTTCAGTTATGATGTATTTTTGGGAACTATAATTTGGGCTTATAATTATTATTAATAGGGTTGATATTATTAATAAATTAGTCTTTCTTTTTGGAGAACTACTACATAAAACTAGAATTAATAATATCATCAGTTTGTTTTTCTGCACTCATAATGTGGATCTAAATAATATTTTCATCATCGTTAATAATTTATGATTAATACTGTTTCTGATAATTGATAGTTTTTTAATAAATCTAATTGATATTATTTTCCAATCTATCAGTATACTTCTAATGACTTTGACTTTGTTTCTAAAATTACTTCATCTAATTTATCTTCTGATTTCTTTGGATTTTATTATCCTCATTTCCCAACAAACATTAAAACATTTTTTCATAATCTTTCTCTTGCTCCTTTTTGCTTTCTCTATACAATTTCTTCAACTACTTCCTAGAAAGAATATCTTAATCATTATCTTTCTATACATTTTCCCTTATTTTCTATAAATCTATTTAACCAGCTTAGTTCATGACAGTAGAAAACTTTTATTTGGAAAAAATAATATTTTTTAACATCTTATGCCTTTTAGACATTATGGATTAATTAATTTAATTATTCTATAAGTTTTAAGTGACTTTGGAATTCATAATAATATTATAAATATATTGGTCATCTGGTCCAGTCTAATAATTAATGGTATTATCATCTAGAAGAGAAGCTAAATTCAATGAGAATTTAGATTAATCATTTTGATCTTATGTAAGTGATGTTTGTTTAGTATTATAAGACAAAAGGGGTTGACTTTAATGTAATTACGATTACTATTATTATTATTATTGTTTGTAATTTAGTTTTTCTTATATTTTGTTCTACTTGATACTTGCGTTTAAAATATTTTTGGATCTTTGATCTCGGATCTGTTGATGCATTTGATAGAATTTTAAGAATGTTGATCGTAAGATAGGGAATAAATCATCTATTATTTTTAAGAACGATTCTCATGTTATTTTATAGATTGTTGCTTTTATTGAATTTACCTTCATTGTATAAATTCGATTATTTTTTTCCATTAGCATTTCTTCATCCCCAAAATGTCCACATTAATTTAATATGTAAACCTCTTTGTTATCTTTAATAACTGAGACCTAAAAAAAAAATTAAAATATTAAACATATATTATATATTATTCATTTTATATTACCTAGCCCTTAGTGATAAAGTAACAGTAGTCAAGATTAGTATCGTTCTGCTTATATATTATCTATTTGCCTATAAACTTTTCCTTTTAGTAGAGAAATGCTATCCGTATAAGGTTTCTATTTTCCTCAAGCACATTAAAAATACTCTATGAGAAACATTAAATAATTTTCTAAATCTATAACAATTGGACACTCTTAGTAATTTTACTAAATTACTAACTATTTAGACTTAACACAATAGTATCTTCTATACAAACCATAGTATGTTATCTTGGCTTCACTTAAAAAAACTCATTTTCTCCGAATCCTTCACCATCCCCCATTTTCCTTTAAATATTAAATAGGAATTGTCGAGTCTTGTTTATTGCTTCAAATCCACTAAAAAAGTAGTCTTTATTTTATAACCATTTATATTCAAGTCCTTCTATCAATTTATTGTAATATTAATTCATTATTTCTTCATTGCATCTTAATACCAATTCATCATCAGTTAAAATATTCTGCATTATTTTGAATCTTTGCAAGTATAGTCCACTTATTTATTCTTTAAAAAAATTATTCTGAAAGTCTTAATTTAATTAATTTTTATATTGATGAATTTGTTAAAAATTCATTAAATCTTAATCTTGTCCTTCTTTTGTAAATAACTTAACTAAATTAGTTACATGGCTTAATCTGTTTACTGATTTTTATATTTAATTATTCAATCATGGTGATTCTTAAAAACTTTCCTTTTTTGATAAATTTTATTAGGTATACTTTTATAAATACTATGATTCTTTTTATTCAAGTTCTTATAATTCTTGCATTAATTCAGACTTCAACTTTTTTTCTAATTAGATCACTTAGCCCTAAATTATTAAGTAAAAAGAATTAGATTTGTCACCTTTATAATAAATTATCTATCCCTTTTTGTATATTTCGTATTTTAATTTATTGCATAAAAACTAATGATAATTTTTATTTAAAAATTTAGACTCACTATACAATTTTTACAAATAATCATATTTTATTAAATATTCTTATAAAAATTTTATATCTTCTTATTATCTATTTATTTCACTTTTTTTTATTATTTATAGTAATTTCTAATAATTAATATAATGATATTTACTAGTAAATTTTGTTTTTTTTATTATTTATTTTCTTCTTAATTTTCTTTAATTTTTTCGTTTAAGTTAGATTAAGTTTTATTTGTTTTTTAATCAGATTATTCTTATTATAAACTTGTTTTTTTTAATTTTTTATAACTACTTAAATTTCTTTCATTTTTATCAACTTATAAAGTAAAATCAACAGTTCTTCTTTTATTTATTTTTTAAGATTATTATATTTCTATTTTTGGTTTTATTTATAAGATTGATTCTATTAATTGTTTTTCTTCTATATCATTTTAAAATATTTTTTTATTAGAATTTGAATTTTTTGATGTATTCTATAATTATTAATCTTTGAAAATATTTATTTATGGCAAATACATTTTATATATTTTATTTATAAATATTTTATAATATATATTTTTCAGTTAATCTTATTTTTAGTTATATTTTATATTAATTATCTATATTTTCTTAAATTTTCATTAAGTTTAATTTAATTTTAGTTTTAACTTTAATTTTAAATTAATAATTATTATTTCTAAAACTTTACGTACTTATTTTTATCATATTTCACTGTCTTATTAATTAATTTTTAGCTTTATGATAGCTCATATTTTTTTTATTATATGATTGCTTTTTATGAAACTTATCATAAAACAGGAGGAATAATTAATTAATTACTTTTTATAATCTATAAACTTTTTGTCTCTGGAATTAATAAACATTAGCTTTTATTTGAAGAATTTTTGTAATTTTTTAAAATTTTATATGTATTTTAAGGACTTCTTAATTAAAATAAGTTTGAAAATTAATTTTAATAAATAATTTATTATTACTTATTTTTGTTTAAATCAATTTGAAAATGATTTTATTCATTTTTATTTTAAAATGTTATTCAATTTTAAATATTCTATATTATTTTAATATTATTTATTTTTTATTCAAAATTTAATTCTTCATTTAAATCTTAAACTTCATTTGAAGAAAATGATTGCTATTTAATATTTATATTTTATTTATATTTTTCAAATTATTTCTATGCATTTATTTTATTATTTTACTTATTATTTTAATTACTAGAATTAATATTATTTTATTATTTTAATTATGACTAAAATTCTTATAAATTATTTGTATAATTTATTTTTGAGACTTTTTCATTTTAAGTTCCCTCAGTTTTATTAGTTTTTTTATTTGTTAATTTGTTTAAAATATTTTTAAATTTTATATTATTAATATCTACAAAATTTATGAGCATTTTTTCTATTTTTCTTATATTTTAATTCTTATCATATATTTATTAATTCTATTCAGTCAATTAATTTATAGTGTTAAACGTTTAATAATTATTTTATTTGACAAATTTAGAATTAAAAAAATAATTAATTTTCTCTGTTTTTTTATCCTAAATATTTTCAACTAATATAAAAAAAAATTTTATTACTATTTTATTTTTGTTTTTCTAATTTTTATTAAATTAGTCATTTTTACTACATATAAGGATTTTTTTTTTGTTTTTATTCAGCTAATAAATTTTCTTAATTCATTAAAATAATATAAAGAAATAATATAAAAATTGAAATAATATATTTCAATTATAATTCTATTTAAAGAAACTAATAATGTCAACCAAAAAAAAATTTATAAAAAGATAAATAGATTTTTTTATATAATATTTCATTAATATATTGTATTATTTTACTCATCTATTAAATTTTCTTATATAATTTATTGTTATTATTATATTTATTTTTTGTCTAAAGGATTGAAATTATCTCTATTTTTAATTATATTATTATATTAGTTAATATCAGCAATATTATTTTGAAAATCTTAATCTAAATTACCACTCTATTAATTATTTTCGTCATTAATTTCAATTACTTAATATTTATTATCTTCTTAATTAAAGTTTTTTGTTTATTATATTTACTAATAAAAAAATTATATTTTTTTCTAGCCTAATATATTAAATTTTTCTTTTTTTTCTTACTTTTCTGATTTTTCTAATTTTTCTTTTTTTTCTTTTTTTTCAATTTTTTCTTAAAATTCTTCTTTTTTATCTTAAACTTCTTATTCCTTAAATTCCAAATTATCAGAGTTAGAATCAGAATCTTATTTATTATTTAATAATTCTTGCTAATTAATATCAAATTTATCTTTTAAAATTTTATCATATAATGAAAAATCATGAATATACTTTTCAAAAAATGATTTATCAATAATATATCTTTTCTATTAATATTAAAAATAGATTACTTTTTTTTCATGGTCGAACTTGAGTTTTTTAGAGACTTCTTATAACTTTTTGTTGGCTAGATTTTTACTGCAACTCGGGAATCTAAAAGATTGAATGTTAATAAATACTTAGATTTGAACAAAGTAAGAATTTCAGGTTTGCTTGAATATGAACCATGAACTATTTGAATAAAATGTTATATTGCAGAAATGTCGTAATCAAGACAGCTTCTTTGCTTTTCCTGTTCTTGTTTCAGTTTCCTTTGATTTTCTATTTCAATTGGAAATTTTTTCTCTGTTGTCAAGTTTACCGCTTTATAATTATTCAAGTATTCATTTAAGTTAGATTCTATCTATGTCTCATTAAAAAACGTAAAGATATATGGCTTGTTCAAGTTTATATTACTGTCTGACATATTAGATTAAAGGAAATCTAGTAAATATTTAATTTTTTAACTTATATATTTAGTAATATAATAATAATATAATGAATATGAAAGGATAATACAATAAATATGAAACAATAATATAATGAATATGAAAGGATAATATTATAAATATGGAATGATAAGATAAAATGATAAGATATAAATATATATGCTTTACTTTCCTTTTCAGAGAGCTCATCAGCTGAAAAGTATCCGTCAGGAACAAGAAAAGACTATCCTTCTTCCTCCTCAAAATCATCCTCCTCTTCCTTTTCATCATCAACATTATTAATATCTTCAGCTTCTTCCTCCTCCAACTCTTCTTCAGTTTCTATTTCATAATCAATATCTTCTTCCTTCTTTAAAGGTTATTTCCCACTAATATGTTTGCATTGATTATTTACTATCTAATTCCTGTTTTTCTTAATGCTCTCTCCAATAAAAATAAATGAAATTCTTCTCCCTACTTTTAATTCATTTAATCCTTTTTGTATTGTCCAACTAAATTTCTTTTATAATTTACCTATCTATTTTATATTTTCAAAAGTATCTGGCTATTATATTATCTTAAAATCGTTTAATAAATTTATTCCTTTATCTAATAATTTTCTTTAACACTCTTTCACTTTTCTAAATAACTATGATTCTTAATTTTAGTTCTGAATTTCTATTAATTCATTTTTTTTAACACTTTCACTATTTACATTTTTAACAGGCTTTTTAAAGAAAAAGTGTATTTTATTTTTTTTCTAATCTTATTATGAATTTTATAAATCATTTTAGTTTTAATCTATTTTTGATGATGATTATTCAATAATTAGTGGCTATTTTTAAGAAGGAGATGACTTTTTGACTTTTTTTTTGAGAATATCTTGAGACTCAATAAGATCGATTTGCAAAACAGGCTAGATTTCTTTAACAGGCTTAAATTTAAGAACAGCAAGCTTGGCCTGCTTATACTTATCAAAAAAAGCAACAATTTTTTTTTCATCCTCCTCTTTATAACTCTTATCAATGATATTAATGAGATTATTCAAAGATAATATTTTTTTGGCATTGTGGGCTCTTTTCCTCTTGGTATTTTCAATCACAGCCTTTAAATTATCATCAAGCTTAAGAATATCAATAACTTATTTAATCTCATAAATGTGATAATGCTAAATCTAGGCTAAAATAAAAGGATCATTAGTATAAGGCTGCATATTTGGAAGATATTATGTTTTATCCGAGTACATTATTAATTTTGTTATTTCTGATTATTCTGCTTATATTTTTAGTTCTTTTAGTTTCAGGCTTATTAAGTCTACTGATTCTTAGAGTTAATAAGCTCAGGTCTGATCCAACGTTAAGTATACAACTTTCTTTATCCATTCAAAGTCTTTTGGATCTTCTTCCAACATCTCAGATAACGCTTCTTCTTAATTTAAATTGTATTTCTCTATTTCACATTCAAGTAATTGCTTGAATTCCTCTTTAAACTATTCGGCTTATGTTTTCCATATTTTTATCTTTTCATCTACTATTTATTGACTTTAGACTGTTTCTTGCTACTTTTTATTTTTACCTGCACCATTATTGTTAATCATTTATTATCTAAC